>WNFC01000606.1_pt1 | contig 36258 bp, 34 predicted proteins | sample 5400541 | NCBI WGS metagenome assembly WNFC01 (sample SAMN13153342, study PRJNA577476) | soil metagenome | isolation source: 120 cm saprolite under Douglas fir tree site 2 hole 2 replicate 1 | place: USA:California | collected 2015-04-18
CGGGGTAGTCGACCGAGTCGGGACTGTGGGTGCCGAAGTCGAGGATTTGGTAGCCCGCGTCCATGAGCCACGCCTTGAGCGCTTCCTTCAACTCCCAGCCGGCATGATCGGCCCCCAAGGCGACGGACAGCATGTCGGGGCCACGTTACGCTCTGTCGGGGCCGAGTGTCAAGACGCCCCCAGATATGGTGCCTGTCGCAGGCCCAGAGAAAGGCCCATCTGCGACCCAGACGTAGTTACATGTTGGGGCGCCCTGTTATCCGAGGGTGGAACCGGCCGATTGCGTAGTACGCGGCGTAGATCGTAGCGAAGATGACGGCGGCACACGACGAGTTGGCGAAGTCGTACAGCGTCCAGACGACGATGGCCGGACGTTCATGAGAGCCGGACGTTCATGGGGGGCGCCCGTCCAGGACCGGCTCCGGCACCAGGCGCAGCAGATCCTGGAACTCCGCCATGATCGCGCGCCGGCGTCCGAGCAGATGACCGCGAAGATCACGATCGACGAGCACGGCGAGGAGCCCGCGCGTCTCGCGGCGGAGCCGATCGAGACGCTCCGTCCAGGACAGCGCGAAGAAGCCCGTCGGCAGGAGCGAGACGAGGAACGTCCCGAGGAGCCAGCCGCCACCCCACCACCAGACGACCCAACCCTCGAGCGCCCAGCAGAACGGGAAGAGCACGAGACCCACCGCGACCTTGTACGTCGCCAGCACATCCTCCTCGGGCTTGAGCGCCCGCACCACGAGCGCGGTGGCCTCGTACGGGACGATGTGATTGACGAGACCCCAGAGGGCCAGCGGCAGGCCGAGCATCAGCGCGAGCCCCTCGCGGAGGCCGTAGCGCAGCACGGCCGAGGCGCCATATCCCCGGGACAGGTCAGGGTTGGTCAAGCCGGCGAGCTCGAGGTCCTTGACGTAGCGCTCGAGCCGGGAGCGCAGGGCCGCCGTCCGATCCGGCTCCGTCACGGCCAGGTAGCCGTGCGCCCGCGCCGCGCGCCGCCGCCAGGCCGCACGGTCTTCGGCCTCGCGCGCCGCGTCGGGCATCTCCTCACGCCAGATCGCCTCCGCCGCGTGGACGAGCTCCAGGGTGTGCCGGTCGCGCGCCTCGATGATGAGCCGCTCGAGCGCTTCGCCGAGACGCTCGGTCAGCTCCCTGACCGCGTGCTCGGAGTCCGCGGGCGGCAGGGCCTGGAGGTCCCCGGTCGGCACGGGCTGCCCCACCAGCAGGAGCGCCGAGCCGACCCGGAAGGTGCCGGGCTCGCGGAACATGAGCCCGACCGGCAGGAGCGTCGTGGCCGGGCGGCCGCCGCGCGCGCGGTCCGCGCCGAGCAGGAGTCGCGCGGTCCCGGTGCGCAGAGGCATCAGGGCAGGCTCGCCCTGACTCATCCCTTCGGGAAAAATCAGGAGCGCCTCACCCCGCCCGAGCGCCTCCCAGGCGGCGCTGAACATGGCCTCGTTGTCCACCGTGCCGCCGCCCTCATCCAGCCGCCGGTGGACGGGAATGGCGCCCGAGAGCCGCGCGAGCTGGCCGATGACCGGGTAGCGGAAGAGCGGGGCCTTGGCGATGGGGCGGAGACTTCGCGGCAGCGCAGCGGTGAGAAGGATCCCGTCCATGAGGCCCTGCTGGTGATTGGCCGCGACGAGGAGGGGGCCGGAGGAGGGCACCCGCTCCAGTCCGGCCACCTCGACGCGCCGGTAGAAGAGCCAGACGAGGAATCGCGCGAACGCTCTCCAGAGACGGGACGCGGCAGGCTCAGCCCCAAGATCACCCAATGTCGACGCGCTGCCCGTCCTGCGCCACGGCAGCGCGCCACTTCAGCTGCGAGGCGATACGCACCTGGAGCGCCGAGGCGGCATCCGGCTCGCCGTGGACGATGTAGGTCGCCGCGGGTGGGCGCGTGAATCCGCCGAGCCAGCGGAGGATCTCGCCCTGGTCGGCATGGGCCGAGTAGGCATCGCTGGCCATGATGGCCGCGCGCACGGGCACGCTTTGCCCCAGCATCTTCATCTGCCGCGCACCCTCCCTCAGCAGGCGGCCGCGCGTGCCCGCGGCCTGGTAGCCGACGAACAGCACGGTGGTGCGCGCGTCGGAGAGCCGGCGGACGAAGTGATGGAGGATGCGGCCGCCCGTCGCCATCCCGCTGCCCGCGATGAGAATGCCGGGGCCGTCGATATCGTTGAGCCGCTTGGAGTCCTCGACGCTCTTGCAGATGCGCAGGTTCTTCGGCGCGAAGGGGCGCCCGCCCGCCGCCTCGATGCCCCGCGCGTCGGGATCGTGCTCCTCGGTGTGCCTCGCGTAGATCGCCGTCGCCTTGTCACCCATCGGACTGTCCAGGTACACGGGCAGCGAGGGGATGCGGGCGACGTCCTCGAGCCCGCGCAGGTCGTAGAGGATCTCCTGCGTCCGGCCGATGGCGAAGGCCGGGATCAGGAGCCAGGCCTTCTGCGCCACGGCGCGCTCCACTGCGGCCGCGAGCATGTCGTGGTGGTCGTCGGGCGGATGGAGGCGGTTGCCGTACGTCGACTCGAGCAGCAGGACGTCGGCCGCGGCCACGGGATCGGGGTCGCGCATGATCGGCACGCCGTAGCGGCCGACGTCGCCCGTGAACACGAGGATCCGCCCGTCGATCGACACCTCGATGAAGGCGGCGCCCAGGATGTGCCCCGAATTGATGAAGCGCGCGCTGACGCCCCCCGCGGGGCTGAAGCTCTCGTTGAAGCCCACGGGCCTGACCTGGGTCAGCACCCGATCGGCGTCCGCCGTGGTAAAGAGCGGGAGCGCGGGCTCGTGCTTCGACGTCCGGTGGCGGTTGGCAAACTCCGCTTCTTCCTCTTGAAGGTGGGCGGCGTCGGGCAGCATGATCCCGAGGAGCTCGGCCGTGGCGCCCGTGCAATAGATGGGTCCCCTGAAGCCCTCGCGGCCGAGGCGCGGGAGCGCGCCCGAGTGGTCGATGTGGGCATGGCTCAGCAGGACGCCGGCGATGGACGTCGCAGGCACCGGGCTCGGCGCCCAGTTGCGGAGGCGCAGCTCCTTGAGCCCCTGGAAGAGCCCGAAGTCCAGGAGGAGGCGCGTCTGCCCCGATTCGAGGAAGTGCCGGGAGCCCGTGACCGTGCCGGCGGCTCCGAGAAAGGTGAGCGTCGCGCTCATGCGACGGGGGGGACTGGCGTCGAGGCAAGCCGCGGCGCGGGACGCCACGGATGGGCGCCGGCGCCGGGCGGGAAATCGAATGTCTCCATGGTGGCGGCCTCGACGCCCGTCCTCACGAGGGCGGGGATGTCGAGTCGGGCTTCCATGTCCGCGATCTCCTCCGGGCTGAGCCGCGTGGACGGGTGGGCCGGGACGAAGAGGGTGCAGCAGTCGGCGTCGGGCTCGTTGGAGGTCTCGAGCGTGTCGAGCAGCCGGGCCTGGTCCGTGATCTCGATCTTGTCCATGCCGATCAAGGGGCGCAGCACGGGCAGCAGGGCAACCTCGTCGATGCGCGCCAGATTGTGGAGCGTCTGCGAGGCGACTTGCCCCAGGCTCTCGCCCGTGACGAGCGCCTGCGCCCCCGACTGGCGCGCCAGCGCCTCGGCAATGCGGACCATCAGGCGGCGGTAGACGACCACGCGGGCCGCGGGCGTGACCGCCAGCACGACTTCTCGCTGGATTTCCCCGAATGGGACGAGGTAGAGGTGCGCGACATACTGCCACTGCGTCAGGCGCCGGACCAGCTCCCGCACCTTCCGGATCGACGCGTCGGGCAGGTAGGGCACGCTGTGGAAGTGGACGAAGAGCACGCGGCAGCCGCGCTTGATCATGCGCCAGGACGCCACGGGCGAGTCGATGCCCCCGGAGATCAGCGCCGCCACCGTGCCCCCCGAGCCCACCGGCAGCCCTCCCGGCCCCGGCCGGCGATCGGGATAGACGAAGGCTTCGTGGGGCAGCACCTCGACATGCACGTTGAGCAAGGGGCGGTGGAGATCTACGCGCGCCTCGGGCCGTCTCGCGAGGACGTGGGCTCCCAGCTCGCGGTTGAGATCGGTGGAGGTCAGCGGAAAGGTCTTGAACGCGCGCCGCGCCGTGATGCGGAACGAAGCGAAGCTCTGCCCGTCGATCACATGATCCACCGCGGCCTTGATCCTGTCCAGGGACGAGCCGGTCCGCACGGCCAGCGCCGTGTTCGCGATGCCGCAGACACGGTCGAGCCGTTCCCGCACCGCCGGTGGGTTCGCGTTGCCCTCGAGGTCCAGCACGATGCGTCCCGGCAGCTGGATCACGCGAACGGGTCCGAGGTCGCTCACCGCGCGCGCGAGATTCTCCTGGAGCCTTCGGAGGAAGAGCGGGCGGTTGCCGCGCTTGAGGCTGATCTCGTGGTAGTGGACGATTACGCAGGGCGTGAGGCCCGTCCGGCTCACGGCTCGGCCTCGGAGGGACGGGGATGCTTGGGACGCCGCCGGTACGCGGTCTTCGGCACCTCGACTTTCGGCGGCTTGCGCGGCATCGGCTTCCGGACTCGGGCGTGGACGGGCTTCGCGCGCTTCACCCGGTCAGTATAGCCCGCCCGGGAACGTATTCATCCCGGCAGGGCGTGCGGGCGCGCGATACATCTTCACGCCGCCCCACGTCCCCGGCGACAAGCCGTCGTGCAGCGCCCAGCTCCTCCCCCGGACGGTGCGCCGGGCCTCCGGCGAGCGGAGGGGAGAGGAGCCGTCGAGGGCCGAGGCCAGCTCGCCACTGTCGGCGAAGCCGTCGTGGATCGCCTCCATCACCTCGCGTCCGAGCAGGTAGCCGCAGCCCTGGCGCTCGTAGAGGACGGCCGAGTGGTAGAAGAGGGGCTCGATGAGATAGAGCTCCGTGCCCACGAGACGGCAGAACCCGTCCATGGCGTCGAGGACGCGCGGCAGGAGACCGAGACCTCGCCTCACCTGACCGGGCGCCAGTCCGTCCCTGAAGGCCCGCACCTCTTCGTCGATGTTGCGGGAGACGGTGCCGAAGAGTGTGTCGCGCCCCTCGAGGTCGCGATCGATGCCGTAGCGGGAGGCGCGCGGGTTGGTGATCTGCACGAACGCGAGCTCCGGCACCGACAACGGCGACATCTCCACGTCCACGAGGAGCGCCGGGTCGCGATCGTTCGCGGAGGAGCGCACCTCGACGCGGGCCCAGGGCTTGTCCGCGGGCGCGGTGATGCGCACGAGCCGCGTGCCCTCCGGCCCCAGGAGCGTCCGGGGGTCGATGGCGAAACGGTCGAGCATCACCTCCGGCACGAGCCGCACGTAGAGCGCCTCGACCATCTCGCGCGGCAGGTGGTTGATCTCCTGGATGGAGGAGAGCCCGAGACCACCCGCCCGCGCGTCCACGCTACTGCCGCGCCCCCGCCGCCGCGAGAGACCGCGCCCGCGCGAGATCCTCCGGCGTGTTGACGTTGGAGAAGACCACGGCCGGATCGGCCAGGCGCGCGACGTCCTCTTCCGCGATGCCGAGCACCCGCACCTCGTCCCAGAAGCCCGTGATCTTGAGCTGGCCCGCGGCGAGCCGCCGCTCCATGGGGCCCAGGCATGCCCGCCCGTAGCAGGCGTGGAGCGTCTCGTAGTGGGCACCGACCCGGGGCGCCACGACGTCGGCGTCACCGGCGCGCGAGGTGACGAGGCGGGCGACGGCGATGGAAAGGAACGGCATGTCGCAGGCGACGGTGAAGGCGGCCTCTCCGGGCGCCGCCTTGAGCCCCGAGTAGATGCCGCCGAGCGAACCGCAGTCGGGAAAGGCATCGGGCACCATGGGCAGTCCCATCCACTCGAAGAGCTCGGGCGTGTTGGTGACCATGAGGAGATCGTCGGTCACCTGCCCCAGCACGTCGGCGACGCGCTCCACGATACGGCGTCCGCCGACCTCCAGCAGGGCCTTCGGCTCTCCGCCCATCCGCGTGCTCCGGCCTCCCGCCTGGATCACGCCGGTGAGCTTCATGAGCGGACGAGCGCCCGCCGCCCGATGTCGCGCCTCCACTGCATGCCGTCGAAGCGGATGCGATCGACCGCCTCGTAGGCGCGCGCGATGGCCGCGCGGATGTCGACGCCGAGCGCCTGCACGCCGAGCACGCGGCCGCCCGAGGTGACGAGGGCGCCCTCGCGGCTGGCCGTGCCGGCATGGAAGACGTTGACGCCCGACAGCGCCGCGGCGGCCTCGAGGCCGGCGATCGTATCGCCCAGCCGCGTCCGGCCAGGATAGCCGTGAGAGGCCAGCACGACGCAGACAGAAGACTCGGCGCGCCATCTTAGCGAAGCCGGCAGGCCGCGTCCGCGCGCCACGGCGTCGAAGACCGGCAGGAGGTCGTCCTCGAGCCGCGGGACGATGGCCTGGCACTCAGGGTCGCCGAAGCGACAGTTGAACTCGACGACCCGCGGCTCCTCCCGCGAGATCATGAGACCGATGTAGAGGACGCCCACGTAGGGCGCACCCTCCTTGGCCATGGCCGCGATGGTCGGCATGACGATCTCGTCCATCACCCGGCGCTCAGTCGCGGCGTCCATGACGGGCGCCGGAGAGTACGCGCCCATGCCGCCCGTATTGGGCCCGCGGTCCCCGTCGAAGATGGTCTTGTGGTCCTGCGCCGCCTGGAACGGCAGCGCCGACGTCCCATCGGTGACGACGAAGAACGACGCCTCCTCCCCTTCCATGAACTCCTCGACCACGACCGTGCGCCCGGCCTCGCCGAAGGCGCCGTCCTCGAGGCAAAGCCGGATCGCCGAGTCCGCCTCGTCGAGGGTGCGACAGACGATGGCACCCTTGCCCGCGGCGAGGCCGTCGGTCTTGACCACCAGCGGTGCGCCCAGCTCCCGGCAGAATTGCCGTGCGGCCTGCGCGTCCCGGAACGTCTCGAAGCGGGCCGTCGGGATGCCGTAGCGCGCCATGAGGTCCTTCGAAAACGCCTTGGAGCTCTCGAGCCGGGCCGCCGCCTGGCTGGGGCCGAAAACGGCGAAGCCGGCCTCGCGGAGGCGATCGGCGAGACCGAGCGAGAGCGGGAGCTCGGGGCCGACCACGACCAGGTCCGCGCTCTCGCGCTCGGCGAGGGCGACCAGGTCGTCGATCGCGCTGTCCTTGACGCCGACACATTCCGCGTGACGCGCAATCCCTGGATTGCCGGGAGCGCTGATCAGGTGGTCGAGTAGCGGGCTCTGGGCGATCTTCCACGCGAGGGCGTGCTCGCGTCCGCCTCCGCCGACCAAGAGCACCCTCACCGGTCGGACCCCGGGCGGTCGTCGCCTTCGTCCTCACCGTCGCCCAGCGCTCCGTCCACTTCGTCGAGGTGGGAGCGTGCGATTCTGGCCCACGGGCTGCCCAGATCGAGCTCGAGGTAGCGCCGCCAGTGCAGCGCCGCCGCCTCGGGCTGCCCCGCCTTGCCGAGCACCCCGGCGAGGTTGAAGTGCGCATCGGCGTAGTCGGGCTCCATCTCGAGCGCGCGCCGGTACCATCCTATCGCCGTCGGGAGATCGCTCAGGTCCTCGTGGAGCGAGCCCAGGTTGAACGCGGCCTGGCAGCACGAGTCGTCGGCTTCGAGCGCGGCGCGGTAGCAGGCCTGGGCGCGCTCGTAGCGCCCCATCCGGTGCTGGAGCAGGCCGAGGTTGTTCCACGCCGCGGCATAGCCCGGGTCGATGTCGACCACGCGACCGTAGGCCTCGACGGCCTCCTCCCACCGCTCGGGGTCGCCGTCCCAGGCCGAGGCGCGCGCGAACCAGATCTCGGCGGCGTCGGCGGGCGGGATGAGCGGCCGGACCATGCCCATCAGCAGCGACTCGACCGTCTCTCGCTCGAGATCGCCGCTCTCGAAGTCCAGCAGCGCCTGGCCCGTGCGCGGATCGAGCCGCATCCGGTCGTGCTCGACGACGATCTTCTGGTCCTGCACGACCAGCCTCAGCTCGGCCAGAGGAGTGAGGGCGTCCGGGGCGAGCCGCCGCGCGCCGTCGAGCGCCTCGCGCACCTGCCGCACCGTGGCGCCGCCCTCGAGGAGAGCCGAGGCCACGCGGGCCGACACCAGCTCGCGGAAGCGATAGCCGGCCTCATCGCCACGCAGCACACCGAGGCGCCTGAGCTGGCCCGCCCGCTTGGGCGTCAGCCTCAAGAGCCGAGTCAGCTCGCGAAGCGTGAAAACCCGTTCAGGCCTGGGCATGAAGTCTCGTCAATGTTTGAAGTGGCGGATGCCGCAGACGACCATGGCCATGCCGTGCTCGTCGGCGGCCTTCTGCACCTCTTCGTCACGGAGCGAGCCGCCCGGATGGATCACGGCGGTGGCCCCTGCCTCTGCCACCACGTCGAGACCGTCACGGAACGGGAAGAAGGCGTCCGACGCGCAGACGGTGCCCTTGGTCTCGAGGCCGTTGGCGCGTGCCCGCATGACGGCGAGCCGCGCCGAGTCCACGCGGTTCATCTGCCCCGCCCCCACCCCGACCACGTGGTCGGAGGTGGTCAGCACGATCGCGTTCGACTTGGCGTGCTTGGCCACACGCCACGCGAACCGGAGCGCCTGCATCTCGGCCTCCGTGGGCGCGCGCTTCGAGACGACCTTGAGCGCGGCCGGGTCGAGGTCGGTGAGATCGGAGTCCTGGACGAGGAGGCCGCCCAGGACGCTGCGGATATCGCGCAGCCGCCCAGGGTAGTCGGCGGCGTGGCAGGGCAGCCGCAGCACGCGGCACTTCTTCTTGGTGCGCCTGAGCTCCTCGAGGGCGTCGGGGGCGAAGTCGGGAGCGAAGAGGATCTCGAGCAGGACGCCGGAGAGCTCCTTGACCACGCCCATGTCGAGCGTTCGGTTGACGCCCACGATGCCGCCGTAGATGGAGACGGGGTCGCTGGCCTTGGCCCGGCTCATGGCATCGGCGACGCTCGAGCCGAGGGCGACGCCGCAGGGATTCGTGTGCTTGATGACCACGGCCGCCGGATCGTCGAACTCGATCAGGAGGCCGAGCGCCGCCGACCAGTCGAGCAGGTTGTTGTAGGAGAGCTCCGGCCCGTGCAGCTGCTCAGCGGCCGCGAGGCCCCTGACGGGCCCCTCCGGACGGTAGAACGAGGCCGCCTGGTGCGGGTTCTCGCCGTAGCGGAGGTACTGGAGCCGCTCGGCGACGATGGCGATGCGATCAGGAAAGTCCGGGGCGCCGCTTCTCCGAGCGCCCCCTTCGAGGTAAGCGGCGATGGCGGCGTCGTACTCTGATGTCCGCCTGAAGGCTTCGAGCGCCAGGCGCGCGCGCGTCTCGGTGGAGAGCGCCCCGCCGCTCGTGCGAAGCTCGTCGAGCACGGACGCGTACTGCGAGGGGTCGGTGACGACGCCGACGCCGCCGTGGTTCTTGGCCGCTCCGCGGATCATGCTCGGGCCGCCGATGTCGATGTTCTCGATGGCCTCCTCGACGGTCACGCCCGGCCTGGCCACGGTCTGCTCGAAGGGGTAGAGGGCCACCACCACGAGGTCGATGGGCCCGATACCGTGGGCCTCGAGCGCCTGCATGTGGGCCGGCGTGTCCCGTCTCGCCAGGATGCCGCCGTGGATCTTCGGGTGGAGGGTCTTGACGCGACCGTCGAGCATCTCGGGGAAGCCCGTCACCTGCGCGACGTCCACCACCGGCACGCCCGAGTCCCGCAGCAGTTTCGCGGTGCCGCCGGTGGACAGGATCTCGACGCCGAGGGCCGCCAGTCCCTTCGCGAAGTCCACCACGCCGGTCTTGTCGTGCACGCTCAGGAGCGCGCGCTTCACTGTGCTCATGGACTCTCCCTGATGTGGACCCTCCGGCCGTCGATGCGAAGCCGCCCCTCGGCGAAAAGCCGGACGGCCTCCGGGAAGATGCGATGCTCCTCGGCGAGGATCCGCCGCGACAGACTCTCCTCCGTATCATTCAAAAAGATCGGCACCGCCGCCTGGAGGACGATGGGGCCCGTGTCCATGCCCTCGTCGGAGAAGTGCACGGTGGCGCCGGTCACTCTGACGCCATGCTCGAGCGCCTGCCGCTGGGCGTGAAGTCCCGGGAAGGCGGGCAGCAGCGAGGGATGGATATTGAGCGCGCGCCCCCGGAAATGCTCGGTGTAGGTCGACGTCAGGATCCGCATGTAGCCCGCGTGGCACAAGAGCCCGATCCGCCTCTCGTCGAGCGCGGCGATGATGGCCTTCTCGTGCGCCTCCCGGGTCGGGTACTGCTTCGGGTCGAGGAAGAGCGCCTCGACGCCGTGCGCGCGGGCGATGTCCAGGACCGGGGCCGCGTCGCGGTCCGAGATCAGCACCGCGATGACGGCCGGAAGCCGGCCCGATTCGGCGGCCTCGACGAGGGCCCGGAAGTTCGAGCCCCTGCCGGAGGCGAGAACGCCGACCCGCAGCCGCTCAGGCATACACGACCGCCCGGTCGCCCGCCCGGATCTCGCCGACGTCGAAGACGCGCTCCCCCGAGGCAGACAGGGCCTGGGCCGCGCGCGCCGCGTCGCCGGGACGCACGACGAGGAGATACCCCAGGCCCATGTTGAACGTGCGCCGCATCTCGGCGTCCTCGATCCGTCCCGCCTCCTGGATGATCCGGAAGATCGGGGGCACGGGCCACGCCCGCGGCTCGAGCACCGCCTGGCAGCCCTCTGGCAGCACCCGCGGCAGGTTCTCGCTGATGCCGCCGCCGGTCACGTGGGCCATCCCGAGCACCGGCACGCTCTTGAGCAGACCCAGCACGGGCTTGACGTAGATGCGCGTGGGCTCGAGGAGCTCGTCGGCGACGGACCGTCCGAGCCCGGGCATCATGTCGCCGGGCCGGAGCCCCATGCTCTCGAAGACCGCCTTTCGCACCAGGGTGAAGCCGTTCGAGTGGAGCCCGGAGGATGCGAGCCCGAGCACGTGGTCGCCGGGCTTGATCTCCGCGCCGGTCACGATGCCGCTGCGCTCCGCCACGCCCACGGCGAAGCCAGCCAGGTCGTATTCGTCCGGGGCGTACATGTCGGTCATCTCCGCGGTCTCGCCGCCGACCAGCGCGCATCCCGCCCTGCGGCACCCCTCGACGACCCCGGATACGATGGCTTCGACGCGCGCCGGGTCCACGCGGTGCACGGCGAGGTAGTCGAGAAAGTAGAGCGGCTCGGCGCCGTGGACGAGGAGGTCGTTGACGCCCATGGCGACCAGATCGATGCCGACCGTCTCGTGACGATCGGCCACGAAGGCGACCTTGAGCTTGGTGCCGACGCCGTCGGTGGACGAGACGAGGACGGGCTCGCGGTAGCCGGCCGGGATCGTGACAAAGGACGCGAACGCGCCGATACCGCCCAGGCCCTCGGGGCGCTGCGTGGACGCGGCGAGGCGCTTGATCCGGCGGACGGCCTCGTCGCCGGCGCCGATGTCCACGCCGGCTGATCGATACGTCAGTGGGTCCATGAACTCCAGGCTACGAGTCGAAGAGCTTCAGCTGGGCCGGGTCCCCATGATCGAAGCCGACCTGGTACTGCCCCGTGAAGCAGGCGTGACAGAAGTGGGCCGGGTCGTTGCCGGTGGCCTTCAGCATGCCGTCCAGCGAGAGGTAGCCGAGCGTGTCCGCGCCCAGATACTTCTGGATCTCCGGCACCTCGTGACTCGACCCGATCAGCTCCTTGCGGGTCGGCGTGTCGATACCGTAGTAGCACGGCCACTGGATGGGCGGCGACGAGATGCGCACGTGCACCTCCGTGGCGCCGGCGGCCCGCACCATCTTGACGATCTTGCGGCTCGTGGTGCCGCGGACTATCGAATCGTCGACGACGACCACGCGCTTGCCGTTGAGCACCTCGCGGTTCGGGTTGAGCTTGACCTTGACGCCGAAGTGCCGGATGCCCTGCTTGGGCTCGATGAAGGTGCGCCCGACGTAGTGGTTGCGGACGAGCCCTGAGTCGTAGGGTAGCCCCGCCTCCTCGGCGAAGCCGAGCGCCGCCCCCACCCCCGAGTCGGGCACCGGAATCACGAGGTCGGCGATGACGGGATGTTCCCGCGCGAGCTGGCGCCCCAGAGCCTTGCGGACGACGTGCACGTTCCGCCCCCAGAGAACCGAGTCGGGCCGGGCGAAGTAGACGTACTCGAACACGCACTGCAGCTTCTCCTGCGGTCGGAAGGGCTTGAAGCTCTGCAGCCCCGAGTCGTCCACCACCACGATCTCGCCCGGCTCGATGTCGCGCACGATCTTGGCTTCCATGAGGTCGAGCGCGCAGGTCTCGGAGGCCAGCACCCAGGAATCCTCGAGCTTGCCGAGGGTCATGGGGCGAAAGCCCGAGGGGTCGCGCACGGTGATCATCGAGGTCGGCGTCAGGAGCAGGAGCGTGTACGCGCCCTTGACCTGGCTGAGCGCGCGCGCCAGCTGGTCGACGAGACTGCCGCCTTCCGCGCGAGCGAGAAGATGCAGGATCACCTCGGTGTCGGAGGAAGACTGGAAGACGGCGCCGTCGGCCTCGAGCTGGCGTCTCAAGTCGTCGGCATTGATCAGGTTGCCGTTGTGCGCGATGGCCACCGGGCCGTGGGCCGTCGTCGCGGTGATGGGCTGCGCGTTGCGCAGGTTGGAGCTGCCCGCCGTGGAGTACCGCACGTGCCCGATGGCGCGGTGGCCCGGGAGACGCTTCAGGCGTTCCGGGCCGAAGACGTCGGCGACCCACCCCATGGCCTTCTCGACGTGAAAGGCATGCCCGTCCGTCGCCGCGATGCCCGCCGACTCCTGGCCGCGGTGCTGAAGCGCATAGAGCCCGAGATAGGCGACGTTGGACGCCTCGGCGTGGTTCCAGACGCCGAAGAGGCCGCACTCGTCGTGAAACTTGTCGTCGAGCTCCAGTCCCTCGCCCTCAGGCGACATGTCGCTCAAAGCCCGTCCTCCATGCGTCGGCCATCCGATCGAGCGGCGCGGCGATCGCCGCCACCCCACCCCGCGTCACCACCAGAGCCTCCCCCCCGACCCGCCCTATCCAGCGCCACGGCAGCGCGAACTCGCCCATGAGCCGTTCGAAGTGTCGCTCGCCCTCGGGCGGCACCGACACCACGACCCGCGACGGCCCCTCTCCAAAGAGTACCAAGTCCGCGCGGCGGCCGTCATCTTCCAACTCCACGCGGGCGCCGATGGGCTTGGGCCCGGAGACGCTACACTCGGCCAGCGTCACCGCGAGCCCGCCCTCGGCGCAGTCGTGGGCCCCTCGCACGAGTCCGGCGGCGATGGCGGCGCGGCAGGCCTCGTGCACCCGGCGCTCCTGCTGGAGGTCGAGCGGCGCGAGGCGGCCGGCCATCTCGCCTCGAATCATCCAGAGGTATTCCGAGCCGCCGAGGCTCACTGCCTCCGGACCGAGGAGGGCGATCCGGTCGCCCTCAGCCTCGAACCACTGCGTGCGCCGGCTCTCCGCTTCGTCGATGAGACCTGCCATGCCGATGACCGGGGTCGGCAATATCGCCTGTCCCTGAGTTTCATTGTAGAAGGAGACGTTGCCGCCGACCACGGGGATATCGAGGGCGCGGCAGGCCTCCGCGATGCCCGCCACCGCTTCCTTGAACTGCCAGAGGATCTCGGGCCGCTCCGGGGACCCGAAGTTGAGGCAGTCGGTTAACCCCAGGGGCCGGGCGCCGGTGACGGCCAGGTTCCTCGCCGCTTCGGCCACCGCCATGGCTGCGCCTAGGCGCGGATTCAGATAGACGAAACGGGCGTTGCCGTCGGTAGTTACGGCGACAGCCTTCCGAGTTCCCTTGATACGAAGGACCCCCGCGTCCGACCCTGGCAGGACGAGCGTGTTGATCCCGACCTGCTGGTCGTACTGGCGATAGACCCACTCCTTGGACGCGATGGCCGGCGAGCCCAGCAAGGCGAGGAGCGTCCCCGCGAGATCGTCGGGCTCGGGTATCGAGAGGGGATCGAAGGCTTCGAGCGCGTCCTGCCACACGGGGCGCGACGTGGGCTTCTCGTAGACCGGCGCCTCGTCGGCGAGGGCGCTCACCGGCACTTCGGCCACCACGTGCCCGCCCATCTTCACCCTCAGGATTCCGTCGTCGGTGACCAGGCCGATCTCGACCGCGTCAAGCTCCCACTTGGAGAAGACCCGCTTGACCTCCTCTTCCCGGCCGCGAACGGCCACGAGAAGCATCCTCTCCTGCGACTCGGACAGCATGATCTCATAGGGGGTCATGCCCGTCTCGCGCTGCGGCACACGCGAGAGCTCCACCTCCATGCCCGTTCGCGCCCGCGCGGGCATCTCGGAGCAGGCGCAGGCGAGCCCGGCCGCACCCATGTCCTGGATGCCGACGATAGCGCCCGTCTCCATGGCCTCGAGGCAGGCTTCGAGCAGGAGCTTTTCGGTGAAGGGGTCACCCACCTGTACCGTCGGCCTCCGTTCCTCCGCGCCCTCTTCGAAGATGGCCGACGCCATGGTGGCGCCGTGGATACCGTCGCGCCCAGTCTTGGCACCGACGTAGAAGACGGGATTGCCCGGTCCCTCGGCACGGGCGCGGAAGATCTTGTCCTTTCTGACGAGCCCGACGGCCATGGCGTTGACGAGCGGGTTGCCCGCGTACTCCGGAGCGAAATGGACCTCCCCGCCCAGGTTCGGGACGCCGAAGCAGTTGCCGTACCAGCCGATGCCCGACACCACGCCTTCGATGAGGCGCCGGCTCTTCGGGTCCTCCACGGGAGGAAAGCGGAGCGAGTCGAGCACCGCGACGGGGCGCGCCCCCATGGTGAAGATGTCACGCAGGATGCCGCCCACCCCGGTCGCCGCGCCCTGGAAGGGCTCGATGAACGACGGGTGGTTGTGACTCTCGATCTTGAAGGCCAGCGCGAGGTCGCCGCCGAGGTCGACGATGCCGGCGTTCTCCCCGGGCCCCTGCAGCACGGCCGGGCCCGTCGTGGGCAGTCCCCGCAGGAAGACGCGCGAGTGCTTGTAGGCGCAGTGCTCGGACCAGAGGGCTGAGAAGAGGCCGAGCTCCGTGAAGGAAGGCTCCCGGCCGAGGCGCCGGATGATGCGGTCGTACTCCTCGCCAGTCAGGCCTGAGCCGAGGGCGAGATCGAGCGTGACCTTAGGCTCGGCCCCGGTCACCCCGTCTCCACCCCGGGCGCATGCCTCTTACCGCTTGAGGAACGAGCCATCCTCGACCAGGCTGCCGAGGAGCGAGTGGAAGATCAACAGGCCGTCCGTGCCGCCCATGGCGTTCTCGCCGGCGCGCTCCGGGTGGGGCATCAGGCCGAGGACGGTCCCCCCTTCGTTGACGAGACCCGCGATGTTGTCCAGTGAGCCATTGGGATTGGCGTCCTTGATGACACGGCCGTCCTCGCTGCAGTAGCGGAAGACGATCTGCTTCTGATCGCGAAGCCGGCGAAGCGTGTCCGGGTCGGCGAAGAACTTGCCCTCGCCGTGGGAGATGGGCATCTTGAGCACCTGCCCCGGCCGCATCGCCCGCGTGAACGACGTCTCGGCATTCTCCACGCGGAGCCACGTCGACTGGCAGCGGTACTGGAGGCACTCGTTGCGCGTGAGCGCGCCGGGGAGGAGCTTGGCCTCGCACAGGATCTGGAAGCCGTTGCACGAGCCCAGGACGAGACCGCCCTTGGCCACGAATTCGGGGAGCGCCTCGACCACCGGGGAGCGCCCGGCGACAGCGCCCGCGCGCAGGTAGTCGCCGTAGGAGAAGCCGCCGGGAAGGATCAGGCAGTCGAAGTCGGCCAGCTGGGCGTCCCGGTGCCAGACGTAGCGCACCGGCTGGTGGAGGACCTCGCTGACGATGTAATGGAAATCACAGTCACTCCACGTGCCCGGGAACACCACGACGCCGAAGTTCATGGGGCTCGGTCATCCTCCTATGTGGGTGGCCTGTGTGGGTGCTACTATCCCACTCTACCCTGCTCGTCAGGATCTGACAAGAGGCGCGTGCACCGGGCCGATTTGCTTCGCCAGATCTACTCAGCTCTCGCCTCGCGGTGGGCCGCTCGGTGCCGGATCTTACCCCACCATCTCGACGGTGAAATCCTCGATGACCGGGTTGGCCAGGAGCTTCGAGCACATCTCTTCGACGCGCCGCCGCGCCGCTTCGGCGCTCGGACCCGCGAGCTCGAACTCGAGCACCTTGCCCACCCGCAGGGCCTCGACCTCGGCGAAGCCCATGCCGTGCAGCGCCCGCTGGACGGAGGCGCCCTGGACGTCGAGGATGCCGGGCTTGAGCCGCACCAGGACGCGGGCTTTCACGACCGGGACCCGACTACGAACCAGATCCCCACTACGACCCAGATCCCCAATTACGAACCAGACCCAACAATGCGGCGGTAGACCTCCTGATAGGCCTCCTCCACGTTTCCGAGGTCGCGACGGAAGCGGTCCTTGTCGAGCTTTTCGAGCGTGTCGGCGTCCCACAGCCGGCAGGTGTCGGGGCTGATCTCATCGCCCAGGTACAGCCGGCCGCCGTGGCGGCCGAACTCGAGCTTGAAATCGACGAGGATCAGGCCTTTTCGCTTGAGGAGCGGGCGAAGCACCGCGTTGACCTTGAGCGCCATCCGCCTGACCCAGGCGAGCTCCTTCGGCGAGGCGAGCTTGAGCATGCGTACGTGGTCCTCGGTGATCATGGGATCGCCGAGCGGGTCCGACTTGTAAAAGAGCTCGACGATGGGCGGCTTGATGGCCACCCCCTCCTCGAGGCCGGTGCGCTTGGCGAGGGTGCCCGCCACCATGTTGCGGGGAATGACCTCGACCATGATGATGTCCAGCTTCCGGCAGAGCATCTCGCGGTCTGACAGCGTCGCGAGATAATGCGTCGGGACGCCCGCCTTGGCCAGGCGCTGGAACAGCGCCGCGGACATCTTGTTGTTGATCACGCCCTTGCCGACGATGGTGCCCCTCTTGAGGGCGTTGAAGGCGGTGGCGTCGTCCTTGAAGTACTGGATGACCTTGCCCGGATCGTCGGTCGCGTAGACGATCTTGGCCTTGCCCTCGTAGAGCTTGTCCCGCTTCTCCATGTCAGAGCATCCTCAGAGCAAACCCGCTCGGCGATAGATGGAGTCCACGTTTCGGAGGTACCAGGCCGGCTCGAAGCAGGCCGCGAGGTCGGCAGGCTGGAGCCGTGCCGTCACCTCCGGGTCCGCCTCGAGCAGCGCCTTGAAGCTGGTGCGCTCCTGCCAGGCGCGCATGGCGTTCCGCTGGACAATTTCGTAGGCGTGCTGGCGGGGGAGTCCCGTGTCGGCGAGCTTGAGGAGGACCCGCTGGGAGAACATCAACCCGTAGCTCTGCTCCATGTTCTCCTTCATGCGCTCCGGGTACACCTGTAGTCCCTCGATGATCCCGGTCATCCGGTGGAGCATGTAGTCCACGAGGATGGTCGAGTCCGGCAGGATGACGCGCTCGACCGACGAGTGGCTGATGTCGCGCTCGTGCCAGAGCGCGACGTTCTCGAACGCCGCCAGGGCATTGGTGCGGACCAGCCGCGCGAGCCCACTCACGTTCTCGCTGCCGACCGGGTTGCGCTTGTGCGGCATGGAGCTCGAGCCTTTCTGGCCCTCCGCGAACGGCTCCTCGACCTCCAGGATCTCGGTGCGTTGGAGCGACCGAATCTCCACCGCGACCTTCTCGAGCGAGGCGGCGATGACGGCCAGGACCGCGCACAGCTCCGCGTGGCGGTCGCGCTGCACGACCTGGGTCGAGATCGGGTCGGGCTCGAGACCGAGCAGGCGGCAGACCTCTTCCTCGACGTCGGGGTCGACATGGGCGAAGGTGCCGATCGCTCCCGAGATCTTCCCCACCCCCACCGCTTCTTTGCCCCGCTTGAGCCGCTCGATGTTGCGCCCGGCCTCGGCATACCACAGGGCCGGCTTGAGGCCGAAGACCATCGGTTCGGCATGGATACCGTGGCTTCGTCCGACGCAGAGGGTGCCCTTGTGGGCGAGGGCGAGGGCGCGGAGCGCACGGCGGAAGCGCTCGAGGTCGGTGAACAGCACGTCGCAGGCCTGCTGGAGCTGGAGCGCGAGCGCCGTGTCGAGGACATCGGATGAGGTCATGCCGACGTGGACGTAGCGCGAGTCGGCGCCGATGGACTCCTCGAGGTTGGTCAAGAAGGCGATCACGTCGTGGCGCGTCCTCGCCTCGATCTCGTCGATCCGCGCCGCGTCCACACGGGCCTTGGCCTTGATCCTCCCGAGAGCATCGGCGGGGATGACACCGCGCTTGGCGTAGACCTCGCACACCGCGAGCTCGACCTTGAGCCAGGCGTCGTACTTGGCGTCCTGGCTCCAGAGGCGGGCCATCTCCGGGCGCGAGTAGCGCTCGATCATGTCAGGGGAGGAGCTCCGGAGGCAGGTTGCTCTTGTCGACGGGGCCCAGGGTGACGAGGCAGAGCTGCTCCTCGTCGAGCAACCGATGGATGAGGGCCTCGACCTCGTCGGGACGCACGCCGTCTATCTGGCCCAGCATCTCGTCCACCGAGTGAAAGGTCCCGAATCGCAGCTCCTGCCTCGCGAGGCGGTTCATCCGGGAGGACGACGACTCGAGCGAGAGCATGAGATTGCCCTTGAGGTGGTCCTTCGCGCGGGCGAGCTCGTCGGCCGTCACCCCGTCCTTCTTGAGCGCGCGCACCTCGTGCAGGAACGCCTTCAGGACCTTGCCGAAGTTGCCCGCTTCGGTGCCGGCGTACAGGTACAGCACACCCGTGTCGCGGAACTGCTGGGCGCCCGAATGGACGGAGTAGACGAGCCCCTGGCGCTCGCGCACCTCCTGGAAGAGCCGGGAGGACATGCTGCCGCCCATGATGTCGTTCATGAGATACAGCGCGTAGCGCTCGGGCGCCGTGTCCGACACGCCGGGAAAGCCGAGGACCACCTGCACCTGCTCGAGAGGCTTGGAGACCATGTGCACGCCCGGCAGCAGGATCGGGGCCGCGCTCGCGTGCGGGACCGCGGGCCGGGCAAAGCCCTCGAAGCGCGGGGCGAAGGCGTCCACCACGCGGGCGTGCTCGGCGTTCCCCGCCACCGCGACCGTCACCCGGGCCGGGGAATATTCGTCGCGGAAGTGGCCCAGGATCGTGTCGCGGTCGAGCGCCGCCACCACCTCGCGCCGCCCGAGGATGGGTCGCCCGAGCGGGTGCCCCGGCCAGGCCTTCTCCAGGAAGAGGTCGTGGACCAGGTCGTCGGGGGTATCCTCCACCATCTTGATCTCCTGGAAGACCACCGCCTTCTCGCGCTCGATGTCCTCGGGCGCGAAGCGGGGCCGCAGGAGGACGTCCGACAGGAGGTCGGCCGCCATCTCGAGGTGCTCGTCGAGGACGCTGACGTAGAAGCACGTATGCTCTTTGGCGGTGAAGGCGTCCATCTGCCCGCCCACCGAGTCGATCGTGCGCGCGATGTCCTCGGCCGAGCGGGTGTCGGTACCCTTGAAGACGAGGTGCTCGATGAGGTGGGAGATACCCCCGCGCTCGACCGGCTCGACGCGCGAGCCCGTCTCGACCCAGATGCCGACGGCGACGGACCGCACCCAGGGCAGCGACTCGGTGACGACGCGGATGCCGTTCGGCAGCACCGTCTTGCGGTACGCCTCCGCCCGGCTAGGCGATGCCACGCGCCGTGCTCCTCTTCACCGGCGCTAGGCGCCGGCCGTGGGTGCGATCTTGAGCTTCTCCTTGTCGGCGAGCGCCGGCTGGTCGCGCAGCGCCTGCTTGCGCGAGAGCCGGACCTTCCCGTTGGCGTCGATCTCGATGACCTTGACCAGCACCTCGTCCCCCTCGGTCAGCACGTCGCCGACGGCGCGGATGCGGGCCTCGGCGATCTGCGAGATGTGCAGGAGCCCTTCGGTCCCCTGCATGATCTCGACGAAGGCGCCAAACTCCTTGATGCTCTTGACCTTGCCGAGGTAGATGCGATCCAGCTCCGCCTCGCGGCAGATGTCCTGGATGATGTCCACCGCCATCTGCGCTTTTTCACTGGAGGACGAGAACACCGTCACCTTCCCGTCGTCCTCGACGTCGATCTTGGCGCCGGTCTTCTCCTGGATGCCGCGGATGACCTTGCCGCCTGGGCCGATGATCTCCCGGATCTTCTCCGGGCGGATGCGGATGGTGACGAAGCGCGGAGCGTACTCGGACAGCACCGGCCGCGGCGCCTTGATCGTCTCGGCCATCTTGCCCAGCACGTGCAACCGCGCCTCGCGGGCCTGGGCCAGGGCCTGCCGCATGATGTCGACGGATACGCCCGCGATCTTGATGTCCATCTGGAGCGCGGTGATCCCCTTCTCCGTGCCGGCGACCTTGAAGTCCATGTCGCCGTAGTGGTCCTCGCTGCCCATGATGTCGGTCAGGATGCCGACCTTGTCGCCTTCCTTGACGAGGCCCATGGCGATGCCCGCCACCGGCGCCGTGAGCGGCACGCCCGCGTCCATGAGCGACATGGAGCCGCCGCACACGGTGGCCATCGAGGAGGAGCCGTTGGACTCGAGGATCTCGGAGACGATCCGGATCGTGTACGGGAACACTTCCTTTGTCGGCAGCACGGCGGCGATGGCGCGATGGGCGAGGGCGCCGTGGCCAACCTCACGGCGGCCCGGGTTGCCGAAGCGCTTCACTTCGCCCGTGGAGAAGGAGGGGAAGTTGTAGTGGAGCATGAAGTGGCGGTAGCTATCGCCCTCGAAAGACTCCATCTTCTGCTCGTCGTTCTTGGTGCCAAGCGTGGCGGCGACCAGGGCCTGGGTCTCGCCGCGCGTGAAGAGGGCCGAGCCGTGGGCCCTCGGCAGGTAGCCGATCTCGGACCAGATCGGCCGGACCTCCTTGACGCTGCGCCCGTCCACCCGGATGCCCTTGTCCACGATCAGCCGCCGCACCTCGGCTTTCTCGACCTTCTCGAAACACTCGCGGGCCTTGGCCTTCGCGGCGGGCTCGTCGGGCACGTGATCCACGCTGACCAGGTGAGCCCACACCGACTCGAACGCGGCCGCCATCGCCTCGGCGCGCGCCTGCTTTTGATGAATGGCCAGCGCTTCGACCACGCGCGGCGTGGCCACCTGCTGGACCTTGGCCAGGAGCGCCGGATCCGCCCCGGCCTGGGCGTCGAAAGCCCAGCGCGGCTTGGCCGCCTGCGCGATCAACTCCTTCTGGATCTTCACGAGCTGCTTGCAGTGCTCGTGCCCGAAGGCGATGGCCTCGAGCATCTGGTCCTCTGCGATCTCCTTGCCGCCAGCTTCGACCATGAGGACCGCCTCGTCGGTGGCCGCCATCACGACCTCGAGCGTCCCGACCGCCGCCTGCGTGTACGTCGGGTTGACCACCAGCTTGCCGTCCACCATGGTCACGCGCACGGCACCGATGGGGCCCGCGAAGGGGATGCCCGAGAGGCACAGCGCGGCCGAGGTGCCGACCATGGCCAGCACGTCGGGGTCGTTCTCGTTGTCGGCGGAGATCACGAGGTTGATCACCTGGATCTCGTTGCGAAAGCTCTTCGGGAAGAGCGGGCGGATCGGGCGGTCGATCAGCCGGCAGGTCAGCGTCTCCTTCTCGTCCGGCCGGCCCTCGCGCTTGAAGAAGCCGCCGGGAATCTTGCCGCCGGCGTAGGCCTTCTCTCGGTACTCGACCGTGAGGGGCAGGAAGTCGCGGTCGCGGCCTTCCATGGGCGACCTGGTCGCGACCACGGTGGACAGCACCATGGTGCCCCCGCAGCGGACGACGACGGCGCCGTCGGCCTGTTTGGCGACCTTGCCGGTTTCGATCGAGAGTGCGTTGCCGTTGAGCTTGGTCTGTACGGTATGGCTCGTCATGAGATCAATGATCCTCCAGCCGCAAGGCGTGGAACGATGCTCGGGCTGATTCAGGTGTGAGAGAAGCGTGGGTCCTGCGAGCCCGGCACGTCCGGGCCGTCGAGGGTTGATACCAGTCGGGATCCACGGTCACTTGCGGATTCCGAGCTTATCCGTCAGGACCCGGTAGCGCTCCGTGTCCTTCTTGCGCAGGTACTCGAGGAGCCCGCGCCGCTTCCCGATCAGCATGAGCAGGCCGCGGCGCGAGTGGTGGTCCTTCTGGTGCGTCTTGAAGTGGTCGGTCAGCCCGTTGATCCGCTCGGACAGGAGGGCGATCTGCACTTCGGGTGAGCCGGTGTCGCCTTCGTGGGTCTTGAACTGCTCGATGAGGCCCTTCTTCTTGTCGACGGACAATCTCATGCGCGAATCCTCCCGGGGGTTCCCCCCCCAATCGCCACGCCCCCAGGGCTCTGACTGCGGCTCCGATAGGACGGGTTCGTGTGCATCGCCTAAACGATCAAGGACAATAGGAGTTTACCACGGTGTCCTCGGAGAGTAAAGCCGGTCAGGGCTGCGCTCGGGTGCCGCCCAGCCGGGAGCGCGCAGTCGCGATGTCGGTCATCACCTGCCGCTTGAGCGCGTCCACTCCGGAGAACTTCATCTCCGGACGTATGCGCTCGAGGAACTCGACTCTGAGCGTCCGGTCGTAGAGATCGCCCGAGAAGTCGAGGAGGTAGGCCTCGACCCAGTACTGGTTCTCGCCGAAGGTGGGCCGGTACCCGACATTGACCACGGCATCGGCCGCGCCACCATTTCCCCAGCTCTCCGCAGCCTTCTCCCAGCTCGCCCGCGCGACGTAGACGCCCGGGGCCAGCACGAGCGGCCGGTCGGGCCTGAGATTGGCCGTCGGGAAACCGAGCGTCCTTCCCCGCCCGGCCCCGCGCAGCACGACGCCCGTGATGGCGTAGGGATGGCCGAGCAGCTCTGCCGCGTGGGCGGCATCGCCGTCTCGCAGCAATTCGCGAATCGCGCTCGAGGACACCGTCTGCCCGTGAAATCGGAGCGGCGGCAGCACGCGCACGGAGAACCCGTGCCGCGGTCCGAGCTCAGTCAGGAGCGCCGCCGTGCCGCGCGCGTCATGGCCAAAGGTGTGGTTGAAGCCCACGACGATCTCGCGTGCGCCGAGAATGCCCGCGAGCACTTGCTCCACGAAGGCTTCAGCCTCCATGCGCGAGAACTCGAGCGTGAACGGGATGACCAGAGCGGCGTCGGCCCCCAGGCCCTCCATGCGCCCAAGGTTTTCCTCGAGGGTGGCGATGGGCATCGGCGCGCGCTCCGGCCACAGCACGGCCGCGGGATCTGGGTGGAACGTGCACACGACCGAGGGCAGGCCGAGGGCACGGGCCCGCTCGACGGCCGTCGAGATGAGCCGCGCATGGGCGAGATGGATGCCGTCGAAGGCGCCCAACGCCGCCACGCAGGGACGGAGATCAGGCGGGTAGGACTCGAGGCCGCGGAGAATCCGCATGGAGGAGTCGTTCGGGCTTGACGAGGTCGCCGCGCCGCGCGCCGATACCGAGGAAGGCGCCGTCGGGACCGTACACGCGGACGGGCCCGGACGCGCCCTCGTGCATGACCGATTGCCCGTTGACGAAGGCGCGCGACCCGACCGAAGACAGCCGGGCCTCCGGCATGACCCCGAGCGCCGAATCGGGCGGGAGCAGGCGAGGCCAGAGCGTGCCGCCGCCGCGGGCCTCCCGCACCGTGTCCCATGCCACGGCGTCTTCCAGGCGGTAGGGGCCCACGCGGGTACGCACGAGCGTCGCCAGCGCGCCGCCGGGGCCGAGCGCTGCGCCGAGATCGGCGGCGAGCGTCCGCACGTAGAAACCCTTGCCGCAGCGGACACGGAGGGTGAAGTCCGGTGGTGCCAGGGACTCGAGAGCGATCGAGTGCACCGTCACCTCGCGCGCCGTGCGCTCGACCTCGACCCCTTCACGCGCGAGCTCGTAGAGCCGGCGCCCTTCGTGGTGGAGCGCCGAGTACATGGGAGGCACCTGGCGAATGCTGCCGACGAAAGCTTGGAGCGCCTGCTCGATGACTGCGGCGCCCATCGCGGGCACCGGCCGCGTCTCGAGCACCGTTCCCGAGAGATCCTGGGTGTCGGTCGAGACGCCGAGCCGCACCGTGGCCAGGTACTCCTTGTCGAGGTCCACGAGGTAGGGGGTGAGCTTGGTCGCCTCGCCTATCAGGATGGGCAAGACACCGGTGGCGGCCGGATCGAGCGTGCCGCCGTGGCCGATCTTGGGGGCGCGCAGGAGCCGGCGTAGATGCGCCACGACCTGGAACGAGGTCAGGCCGGCGCCCTTGTCCACGGGCAGGACGCCGGAGCGACTGACCTGGGTCGTCTCTGGAGGGATCGGCTCTGGGGTCACGGCCGGGCGGCGACCAGCGACTCGCGCACGGCCTGGAGCAGGGCCGCCACCGCCTCGTCCAGCGTGCCGGAGATCGTGCAGCCCGCGGCGTTCTCGTGACCGCCGCCGCCGAAGCGGTGAGCGATAGCGTTGACCGGCACGTCGCCCTTGCCGCGCAGGCTCGCCTTCACCGTGCCCGGCCCCTCCTCGCTGAACAGCACCGCGACCTTGACTCCCCGCACCGAGCGCGGATAGCCGACCAGATCCTCGGCATCGAGAAAATCGCGCGAGACGAGACCGCGCGGCACGCAGAGCCAGGCGATTTGACCATCGTCGCTGATCTGAACCCGCCGCAGCACCTCGCCGAGCTGGACCAGAGAATCGCCGGCGCGTTGCTGGTAGAGACGGTCGGAGACGAGGGCGGAGTCGGCCCCGGCCGCGACGAGCTCGGCGGCGATCCGGAACGTGCGGGGCGTTGTGTTGGAGTAGCGGAAGGAGCCGGTGTCGGTATGGATGGCCGTGAAGAGGTTGAGCGCGACGGCCGGCGTCACCCGGAGCCCGAGCGCGCGCACGAGGTCGAAGACCATCTCCCCCGTGGCGGCTGCGGATGGATCGATCCAGTTGACCGTGCCGTAGCGTCGATTGTCGGGATGGTGGTCGATGTTGAGCACCCGGCTCTTCGGCCCGCGCGCTCCCTCGATCAGTCCTTCGGAGCGAGTGGGATTGGGGCAGTCGGTCATGACGATGACGTCGAACGTCTCCGGCGCGGCCTTCCACACCTGCCAGCGGTCGGCGCCAGGCAAGAAGGACAGCGACTCGGGCACCGGGTGCGGCCCGGCGAAAATGACAGGAGTGCCGGCGGCGCTGAGGGCGAGCCCGAGCCCGAAGAGCGTGCCCAGGACGTCGCCGTCGGGGTGGACGTGGCCGAGGCAGAGCACGGTGCCGGAGGGCTTCGAGAGGCTCTCGATCAGCTCGGGCGGAGGCGTGACCGAGAATTCCCCGCTCACGCGTCGTCTCCAGCCGGCGCGTCGTCGGCCCGGAGCCCGGCCAGCAGCGATTGGATATGCGCCGCGTGCTCCATGGAGCGATCGGGACGGAAGGCCAGCTGGGGGGTCACGCGCAGGTCGAGGTGCTTCCGCAGCCAGTTCCACACGAAGCCGCGGGCGCTCTCGAGGGCCTTGAACGACTTGGCCCACTGCTCCTCGGGCCCGAGGACGGAGACATAGACCCGGGCCAGCTTGAGGTCGGCTGTCGTGTCCACCTCCGTCACCGTGACGAAGCCCAGCCGCGGGTCCTTGATCTGGCGCTGGAGGACCGCGGAGATCTCCTCTTTGATCAGCTGGTTCACGCGCTCGAGCCGCTTCCCCTGCACTAGTCAACTCGGAGGGGGGCTCCGCCCCCCTTCCGAACCTCCCCCCGAGTCAGATGGCGCGGGCGAAGCCCGCGCTCGAAGCGGAACATCCAGCCGTTCGTGGTCCACACGCGCGTCATGTTTGGTGCCTCCGGCTGGCTCACTAGAGAATCTCCACCTGGATGTCCGTCACGTATCCGTCCACGTTGTCCTCGATGTAGTCCATCGCCTTGGAGATGACCTCGTTGGCGTGGCGCGAATCCCCGGAGACGCAGGCGACGGCGAGGGTGGCCCGCTGCCAGGCGTCGTGGTGGTCCACTTCGGCGACGGAGATCTCGAAGCGCTGGCGGAGCTTGTCCTTGAGGCCCTTCAAGACGTGGCGCTTTCCCTTGAGCGAGCCCACGTCGGGCAGGTGCAGCTCGACGGTGCCGACCGCCACCCGCGCCGCCGACACCCTAGAGGCTCCGAGCGACTTCCTCGGTCGTGAAGGCCTCGATGATGTCGCCGGGCTGCACGCCCTTGATCCCCTCGACGCCGATGCCGCACTCGAGCCCCTGCAGCACCTCGCGGACGTCGTCCTTGAACCGCTTGAGGGATGCGATGGTGTTCTCGCCGAGCAGGGTGTCCCCGCGCTTGATGCGAACGCGGGCGGTGCGGATGATCTTGCCCTCGATCACGGAGCAGCCGAAGATCGTCCCGACCTTGGAGATGGGGAAGAGCTGCTTGACCTGGGCGCGGCCGTGGACGGTCTCGCGGATCTCGGGCGCGAGCATGCCGCTGAGCGCCGCCCTGACGTCGTTGATGACATCGTAGATGACGCTGTAGTTCCTGAGGTCCACCCCGTCGGACTGGGCCTGGGTGGTGGCCTTGGGCTCGGCCTTGACGTTGAAGCCGAGCACGATGGCGTTCGAGGCCGAGGCGAGCATGACGTCGGACTCGTTGACGGCACCGACCGAGCCGTGGATGACCTTGAGACGCACCTCGTCGGTCGAGAGCCGTTCCAGAGACTCCGTCAGCGCCTCGACCGAGCCCTGCACGTCGGCCTTGAGCACGAGCCGCAGCTCCTTGACCTCGCCCGCCTCGATCTGCTTGTGGAGGTCCTCCAGCGTGACGCGCGCGGCGCCCTTGCCCTTGAGCCGGTCGCGGTCGGCGCGCACGGTCGCGATCTGCCGCGCCTTGCGTTCGTCGGCGACGACCAGGAGCGTGTCGCCCGCCTGGGGCACGCCCGAGAGGCCGAGCACCTCGACGGGGTCCGAGGGCTCGGCCTTGGTGACTTTCTTGCCGCGATCGCTGAACATGGCGCGCACCCGGCCCGAGTGCTGGCCGATGACGACCGCGTCGCCCTCCTTGAGCGTGCCGGACTGGATCAGCACCGTCGCCACCGGACCGCGGCCGCGGTCCAGCCGGCCTTCGACGATGACGCCGCGGGCTGCGCGGTTCGGGTTCGCGCGCAGCTCCAGCACTTCCGCCTGGAGCGCCGTCATCTCGAGCAGCTGCGGGATGCCGTCGCCGCGCTTGGCGGAGGTCGGGATGAAGATGGTCTGGCCGCCCCAGTCCTCGGGCACGAGGCCCAGGTTCGACAGCTCGCGCTTGACCCGGTCGGGGTCGCTGCCGGGCTTGTCGATCTTGTTGACCGCGACGAGGATGGGCACGTTCGCGGCCTTGGCATGGTTGACGGCCTCGACGGTCTGCGGCATCACTCCGTCGTCGGCCGCCACCACGAGGATCACGATGTCCGTCGCCTGGGCGCCGCGTGCGCGCATCGCCGTAAACGCTTCGTGGCCCGGCGTATCGAGGAAGGTGACCTTGCCGTGGGAGGTCTCCACCTGGTAGGCCCCGATGTGCTGGGTGATGCCCCCGGCCTCTCGCTCCGCCACCTTGGTGGTCCTGATGGCGTCGAGGAGAGACGTCTTGCCGTGGTCGACGTGGCCCATGACGGTAACGACGGGCGGGCGCAGCTTGAGCTGACTCGGGTCCGTCTCCTCCTCCTCGAGGATGTCACCCTCGAGCGAGCGGATCTCGACGTCGAAGTAGAACTTGTCGGCGACCAGCTTCGCCGCCGTCGGATCCAACACCTCGTTGAGGGTAGCCATGACGCCGAGGTCGAGGAGGGCCTTGATCACCTCGCCGGACTTGTGACGCATGGCGGCCGCGAGCTCGCCGACGGTCACGGATTCTGGGAGCTTGATCAACTCGCGCTTGATCTCGACCGGCGGCTCGGGCGGGCCGGGCTCGGGTCTGGGCTCTCCCTTGACCTCCACCTTCGGCGGCGCGGCCGGTGCGGCGGGCACTGCAGGCGCCGGGGCGGCGGGACGCGCGGGCGGGACGGGTGCCGCGGGCCTCGCGGGCAGGGGTGGCGCCCCGGGACGCAGAGGCGCGGCCGGCGTTACGCGCCGCGGCGGCGCCGCAGGACCGGCTGCCGCGGGCGGCATTCCGGTTCGCGGCTGGGTCGTCGGGACCGGCGGCGGCGGAGTCGGGCGGAGAAGCGTCGGCTCCTTCCTCAGGACCGTGGGCGCCGGAGACGGGGTGACGGGAACCGGATCGGCCGCAGGCGGGGGCGCGGGCGCAGGGAGCGGCTCGGCCACCGGAGCGGCAGTGTGACGGAAGAGCGTCGCCGCGGGCTTGAGTTCTTCGACGGGCGGCGGCGCGAGAGGCTCGGCAGGCTCGATTGTCACGGCCTTCTTGCGCGCGGTCTTGGCCGGCGTCGCGGGCCCGGCGGCCTTTTTCTTCGCGACGGCGGGCTCCGTATCCGCGCCCGCGGCGGGCTTGGCCTTGGGCGCCCGCTTGGGCTTGGGCTCCTCGGGTAAGTCCCGTCCGCGGCCCAACTTCACCCGCAGCTCGTTGGCCGCCGGCGCCTGCAGCGGGCTCATCGCCCGCATCCCCTTCTGGCCCATCGCCTCGAGGGCGACGATCAAATCCTTGCTGGTGACGCCCAGCTCCTTCGCGAGATCGATGACCTTGACTCGTGCCGCCACAGCCTGCTTACCTCCTCGCCTTGTCGTTCACGACCCGGCCGTCCAGAATCGCCGCCACGCCCGATGCGGGCGGCCCGCAGGGCCGCTTGAACGCATGCCCGAGCCGGCCCGCGCTGAAGGCCTTGCCCAGGCACCCGGGATCGGGACACACGTACGCGCCCCTCCCCCGAGCTCGACCACCCTCATCCACCTCTACCCGTCCGTCCGTGCCGCGTACCAGCCGCAGGAGCGCAGCCTTGGGCCGGACCTTCCGGCATCCGATACAGGTCCGCTGGGGCGCCGCCGTCACTCAGCGGAGGTCCTCGCCATGCTCTCTGGAGGCGCCTGGTTTGCCGCGGCGTCGTCCACCGCCGGGAGCGCCCCGCCCGTGACGTCCTCGATTTCAGGCTCCGCCTCGACGGGCGGGTGCTGCTCGATCCACTGCTCGGCGGCGGAGAGGATCCCCACCGCCTTCTTCTCGCCGAGGCCGGGCACCGCCTCGAGCGCCTCGAGCCCGGCATGGACGATGCGAGCCGGGGAGAAGAGGCCGTGCTCCACGAGCCGCTCGATCAGCTGCGGCCCCACGCCGGGGAACTCCGCGAGCGCTTCCCGGCCGTGGGCCAGCTCCTCCTCGGCCACGCGGCGCTCCTCCTCGACTTCGCCCTCGCTCTTGATGTCCACGTGCAGGCCGGTCAGCTTGGCCGCGAGCCGCGCGTTCTGCCCTCGCTTCCCGATGGCGAGCGAGAGCTGGTTGTCCGGCACGATCACGAGCACCGCGCGCGGCTCCCCGCCTTCGTCGGGCGGACCGAGCGTCACCGAGGAGACCTTGGCCGGGGACAGCGCGCGCGCCACGAATGTCGCAGGATCGGGCGCCCACTCGACGATGTCGATCTTCTCGCTCCGCAATTCCCGACTGATGACCTGGATCCGCGTGCCGCGAAGCCCCACGCAGGCGCCGATGGGATCGACATCGCGCTTGGTGGACATGACGGCCACCTTGGCGCGCTCGCCCGGCTCGCGCGCGGCGGCCTTGACCTGCACGATCCCTTCCGCGATCTCCGGGATCTCGGCCTCGAAGAGACGGACGAGGAACCCCGCGTCCGCGCGCGACAAGAGGATTTGGGGCCCCTTGGCGGTCTTCTTGACCTCCTGGACGAAGGCGCGGACGCGGTCGTTGGGGTTGTAGCGCTCACCGGGGATCTGCTCCCGCTCCGTGATGACCGCCTCGGCCTTGCCGAGGTCCACGATCACGTTGCGCTTCTCGATCCGGTGCACCGTGCCGCGGATGATCTTGCCCTGCTTGTCGATGAAATCCGAGTAGACGGCGTCGCGCTCGGCGTCCCGCACGCGCTGCAGGATGACCTGCTTGGCCGTCTGCGCGGCGATACGGCCGAACTCCTGGGTGGGCAGCCCGATCTCGATCTCGTCCTCGAGCTCGGCCTCGGCGTTGAGCTTGCGGGCCTCCTCGAGAGCGATCTCGAGCTTCGGATCCGCCACGCTCTCGACCACCTTCTTGCGCGCGAAGACCTTGAGCACCCCCGTATGGCGGTCAAGCTCCATCCGGGTATTGTCGGCCACGCCCATGGTTTTCTTCGACGCCGACAGGAGGGCAGACTCCAGCGCCTCGAAGAGGATCTCTTTGTCGATCCCCTTCTCCGTGGCCATCTGCCCGATGACGTAGATCAGTTCTTTGTTCATCGTGTCACTGCCCATTCACGTCCGCCTGCCCATTCACGTCCGCCCATTCACTTCCGCCTGAAGGGGGGATCGAGACGCGCCTTCGTCAACAGCGCCCGCGGGACCTCGGCGGTCCCACCGTCCGCCGCCGCAATGGCCAGGCGTTCCGGCCCCGCCCCTTCCAGGCGCCCAGCGAACTCGAGCCGCCCGTCCACGGGCTCCCGCACCCAGCACCGCACGTCCTTGCCCACCGCCCACGCGAACTCGCGGTCCGTCCGGAGCTCTCGGTCGAGACCGGGGGAGGATACTTCCAGGTCGTAGCTCTCCGGAATCAGCCCCGAGACATCGAGCACGTCGCCCGCCTCGTGGCTCAGGCGCTGGCAGTCGACGATCCCCGCCCCGCCGGGCTTGTCGACGAAGAACCGCAAGACCCAGCGCCGCCCCTCACGGCGCCACTGCAGATCGACCAGCTTGAGCGCGTGTGCCTCCAGTACCGGGGAGACGACGGCCTCGACCTTGGCCACGAATGCCTCCCCGTCACCCGCTCGAGGGTCCATCTCCATCCCCCATGCCCCATAGAGAACAAAAAAGTGGGCGGCGCCCACTTTGGTCAAAACTTTAGCACAGGTAGCCATCACCCGCAAGGTCCACGGAGCCTCGGCCGAGTCCGGCGAGCGTCTCAAGCCATGCCGAGGGCCTTGGCGATCTCGCGGACGGCGTCAAGGACCGCGTCCCGGGGAACTTTCCGCTCGGCCCGCGTCGCCCGCTCGCGGATCTCGACCACCCCCTCCTTGGCGAGCGCGTTGCCGATGGTGATCCGGATGGGGACGCCGACGAGATCCGCGTCCTTGAACTTGACCCCGGCGCGCTCGTCGCGGTCGTCCATGAGGACGTCGAATCCGGCGCCGGTGAGCGCCCGCTCGATCGCCTCGGTCGCCGCCATCTGGGCAGCGTCCTTGACCGCGATGGGCACGAGGTGCACGTGAAAGGGAGCGATCGACCAGGGCCAGATGATGCCGTCGGCATCGTGATGCTGCTCCACCGCGGCGGCGGCGATGCGCGCCGGGCCGATGCCGTAGGAGCCCATGACGATGGGCTTCTGCTGCCCCTGCTCGTCGAGATACGTGGCGCCCAGCATCTCCGCGTACCTCGTGCCGAGCTTGAAGATGTTGCCGACCTCGATCACCCTCTCGACGGCGAGCGGCTTGCCGCACTTGGGACACCCTTCACCCGGTAGCGCTACCTGGAGGTCGGCCCACTCGCACGTGAAATCCTTCCCCGGCGTCACGCCGACCAGGTGGAAGCCGTCGCGGTTGGCGCCGACGACGTACACGCCTCCCTTGAGCGACTCATCCGCGATAATACGGGTGATTCCCTTCGAGCCGACCGGCCCGACCGAGCCCACGGACGCCTCCAGGTGCTTGACGACCTCCTCCGGGTGGGCCGTGCGCGCTTCGGCTCCCAGCGCCCGGGCCAGCTTGCGCTCGTGGAGGTTGTGATCGCCTCGAACGAGAGCCAGCACGGGCGTGTCTCCGACCAGGAAGACGAGCGACTTGATCGTCCGGGCGGGGTCGACTTTCAGCTGGGCCGCCACCTCGGCGATCGTCCGCGCGTTCGGTGTCGCGACCTCGCGCGGCCCGGTTTCGGACAGCGAGGCGGGAGGCAACGCCGCCGCCGCCGGCACGCCGCGCGCCAGCTCGACGTTGGCCGCGTACCCGCACGCCGCACAGGTCGCGATCTCGTCCTCGCCGGCGGCCGACGGCGCCATGAACTCGTGAGAGCCCGACCCGCCCATCATCCCGGGGTCCGAGTCGACCACGATGTAGCGGATGCGGCAGCGATCGAAGATCTGGCAGTAGGCGCGCTTGTGGGCGTTGTAGGAGACGTCGAGGGCCGTCGCGTCGGGGTCGAGGGTGTAGGAGTCCTTCATCAGGAACTCCCGCGTGCGCAGCACGCCCGAGCGCGGCCGCGCCTCGTCGCGCTCCTTGGTCTGGATCTGGTACCAGATCTGGGGCAGGTCGCGGTAGGAGCGGATCTCGCGGGCGGCGAGCCACGCAATGACCTCCTCGTGGGTCATGCCCAGGCACATGTCGCGCTGGTTACGGTCCTTGAGCCGGAACATCTCGCCGCCGATCTTGTCCCACCGCCCCGACTGCTGCCAGATCTCCGCCGGTTGGAGCACCGGCATCGTGATCTCCTGCCCGCCGAGCCGGTTCATCTCCTCGCGTATGACGGCGTTGACCCTGTCCATCACGCGCTGGCCGAGGGGGAGATAGACGTAGATGCCGGCCGCGAGCTGGCGGACGAGGCCGGCCCGGACCATGAGCTTGTGGCTGACGGCCTCGGCGTCGGCAGGATCCTCCCGCAGCGTCGGAATCAGCGAGCGGGTCCAGCGCATTTACTTGGCGCCTTCGACCTTGTTCGCCCCCGGGACGCCGGGATCATAGACGAGGCGCTTCACGGGCACGCCGCCGAGGATATGGGACTCGAGGATCTCCTGGAGGTCGGACTCCTGGACACCCGCGTACCAGACGTTGTCCGGATACACGACCATCATGGGGCCGTGACCGCACTGCGAGAAGCAGCCGGCCTTGTTGATGCGCACCTCGGCGTGCTTGCCCGCGGCCGCGGCGCCGGCCCGGAGCGTCTTGACGTACTTCTCGACGTCGCCCTGCTCGGGGCAGGTCTCTCCGGAGGTGCAGACGAACACGTGACAGCGGTATTGGCCCATGGGCACCCCTAGCGGAGAAAGTGGAGCCAGCCCAACCGGGAGACGTCGTTGTAGAGAGCGAACACCATGAGCATCATCAGCAGGACGAAGCCCACCTGCTGGGCGATCTCCCGCTTGCGGACGGAGATGGGCCGGCCGAGCACGGCCTCGCACGCGAAGAAGAGCAGGTGCCCGCCGTCGAGCATGGGCACGGGCAGGAGATTGAGCACGGCCAGATTCACGCTGACCAGCGCCGTGAAGAACAGGAGCTGGGACATGCCCACCTTCGCGCTCTGTCCGGCGGCCACCGCGATCTGAATCGGCCCGCCCAGGGAGGCCGGAGAGATGCGCCCCGTGACGAGCCGCCAGAACGCCTTGACGGTCAGGGAGGTGAGCTGAATCGTCTGCGTCCAGCCGTCCATGACCGCCGAGACGGGGTTCCACGTGCGCACGTAGACGAGATTTTCCGGCAACGACGGCACCGGACCGATCCCGATGCGCCCCGCCCCATCCACGGTATCCGGCGTGACCGTGATGGTCAGCTTCTCCTCGCCCCGCCGAATGGTGAGCGCGGTGGGTTGGCCGGCCCTCTTGTTGATGATGGCGGCCATCTCCTGCCATGACGTCACCGGCTGATCCATGACGCCGACCACGAGGTCTCCCGGCTTGAGGCCCGCCTTCTCCGCCGGCATCCCTGGCACGACCTCGCCGACTCGAGGGGGAACGGCACGGGCATCGCCCACGCCGAGATCCCAGGTCTCCTCCGTGTCGCCGAGCGCGTCATAACGCGTGGCGCGCTTCGGCGTCAGCTCGACCTGCAGCGTGTCCGCGCCACGCTTCACGGTCAGGGTCATGGGCGCACCGCGGCCCTCCTGCGCCCGCTTGGCGATCTGGGACCAGTACTCGACGGGTTGTCCGTCAACCGCGGTGATGCGATCGCCGGGACGCAGCCCCGCGAAAGCGGCCGGCCCGCGCTCGACCACGTCGGTCACCACGGCAGGAAGCACGCCCCGGCCGAATAGCATGGGCAGGCTCGCCAGGATCAGGAATGCGAGCACGAAGTTCATCCCCGGCCCGGCGAAGACGATGAGGAAGCGGACCCAGACGGGCTTGAGATTGAAGGCCCGCTTGGGATCCACCGAGTCGGTCCGGCCACCCTCGAGCGGGTTCTCGTCGTCGCCCACCATCTTGACGTACCCGCCCATCGGGATCGCCGAGAGGCAGTACTCGGTCTCCTTCCCCTTGAACCGCCACAGCACGGGTCCGAAGCCGATGGAGAAGCGCTCGACGCCGACGCCCGAGAGCCGGGCGACGACGAAGTGGCCCCACTCGTGGATCAGGATGAGGGCGCAGATGACCACGACGAACGACACGATGTTGGTTACCACGTGTTCCTCCCGGGCGCGGCCGCCGCCGTGGCGGCGGTGCCGCCGGGCAACCGGCCCTGGACGAAGCGGCGGGCCTCGGCGTCCACGTCCATACAGGTTTCGATGCTCTCGAGCGCGCGCGCCGGCACGCGCTCGAGCGCGAGCGCGATGAGCTCGGCAATCCGAGTGTAACCAATGCGTCCGGCGAGGAAGGCTCCCACCGCGATCTCGTTCGCCGCGTTCAGGATCGCCGGGGCGCACCCCGCGGCGGCCAGCGCCTGGCGCGCCAGAGCCAGGCACGGGAAGCGCTCGACATCCGGCTCCTCGAACGTGAGCGAGCCAACCCGCGTCAGGTCGAGCCGCTCTCCCGGCCACGGCAGGCGGTCGGGATAGTTGAGCGCGTAGAGGATCGGGATGCCCATGTCGGCCACGCCCAGCTGCGCAATGACCGATCCGTCCACGTACTCGACCATGGAGTGGATGATGGACTGCGGGTGCACCACCACCTGCACCTGTTCCGCGGGCACCCCGAAGAGCCAGCGGGCCTCGATGACCTCGAGCCCCTTGTTCATGAGCGTGGCCGAATCCACCGTAATCTTGGCGCCCATCTTCCACGTCGGATGGTTGAGCGCATCCTCGACGGTGACCGAGGCCATGTCGGCCTTGGACATGCGACGGAACGGCCCGCCGGAGGCCGTGAGGAGGATCCGGTGGACCTGGCCGCGCTGCTGCCCCTCGAGGCACTGGAAGATGGCGCTGTGCTCGGAGTCCACCGGCAGGAGCGGCGCCTTGTGCCGCCTCGCGGCGGCCGTCATCAGGCTGCCCGCCATGACGAGCGGCTCCTTGTTGGCGATGGCCACGGCCTTGCCGGTCTCGATGGCGGCCATGGTGGGCAGGAGTCCGGCCCCGCCCACGATGGCCGAGAGAACAACGTCGGCCTCGACGTCGCGGGCGAGGGCGACGAGCCCGCGGGCGCCGCCCAGGATCTCCGGACGCGGATGCCCGAGGATCCGGGCCAGGACGTCGACCGCGTCCTCGTCGGCCAGCGCGACCATGCGTGGGCGGTGGGTGTGGCAGAGCTCCGCCACTAGCTCGGGGTTCGTACCTCGCGCGGCCAGCCCCTCGACGCGGAACTGGCCCGGGTAGTGCTCGATGAGCTCCAGCGCGCGCCGGCCCACCGACCCCGTCGCCCCCAGCACCGTTAGCCGCTTCATGCGCTCCATGCCCTTCCGTACGTCACATAGTAAAACAGCACCGGCGCGTTGAAGAGCAACCCGTCGATCCGGTCAAGGATGCCGCCGTGCCCCGGTATGACATTCCCGGTGTCCTTGGTGCCCACACTCCGCTTGAGCGCCGACTCGACGAGGTCGCCCACCTGTCCCAGCACGCCCAGCAGGACGCCGACGGCGACAGCGTCCCACACGCGAAGGCCCGGGAAGAGCCAGCCGCCCGCGGTCAGCGCCGCGAGCAGCGAGGCCGCGAGCTGCGCGACGGCACCCTCGACGGTCTTGCCCGGGCTGATGCCGGGAGCCAGCTTGTGACGGCCGACGAGCGAGCCCACCGCGTACGCCGCCGTCTCCCCGATCCAGGTCACCCAGACCAGCAGCAGGATCCAGTGGACGCCGTCGGGCAGCGCGCGGAGCGAGATGGCGTGGCCGAGGAGCCAGTTGACGTAGCAGACGCCGAGAAGCGTGACCGCGACGCGCTGCCAGCGGGCAGGGCCGCCCACACCCCCGTCGAGACTGGCGGCGAGGAGACCCAAGAGCACCACCGCGAAGGCCGCGCCCGCCCGGTCGGGGCGCACGAAGGCGAGCGTGACGAGCCCGCCCCAGAGCAGGCCGGCCTCGCAGAGGACCGGCACTCCGGCCCTTTGGAACATGCGCGTGAATTCCCAGTTCGCGAGCATGGCCGCGCCTACGATCATCAGCGCGAAAAGCCAGGCGGATCCGCCAACCACGATCCAAACGAAGACCGGCAGAAGAACGATCGTGCTGAGGACGCGCTTGCGCAGCTCGATCATGCGCGACGGCCTCGGCGCGTCCGTAGGGGACGGCACAGGGCGCGCCGGCAGCGGCACCCCGCGCGCTTCGGACATCACACGCGCCCGAAGCGACGGTCA
>WNFC01007553.1_pt1 | contig 36234 bp, 34 predicted proteins | sample 5400541 | NCBI WGS metagenome assembly WNFC01 (sample SAMN13153342, study PRJNA577476) | soil metagenome | isolation source: 120 cm saprolite under Douglas fir tree site 2 hole 2 replicate 1 | place: USA:California | collected 2015-04-18
CACGACATCACCCGCACCAGGGTGCCGTCCATGACCTTGGTCTGGTCGATGGCGAACACCGACGAGCGCGCATCGTGGTTGAAGTCGCTGGAGACGTTGGGCGCCTCGGTATAGCCGAGGATGCCCTTGAGCTGCTGGTCGGCGGCGCGTTTGACCGCGCCGTTGATCTCGTCCTTGCAGGTCGCGCGCCTGGCGACGAACTTGAAGTCGACGACCGAGACGTTGGGCGTCGGCACGCGGATGGCGACGCCGTCGAGCTTGCCGGCAAGCTCCGGCAGGACCAGCCCGACGGCCTTGGCCGCGCCGGTCGAGGTCGGGATCATGTTGAGGGCGGCGGCGCGCGCCCGATAGAGGTCCTTGTGCACCTGATCGAGCGAGGGCTGGTCGTTGGTGTAGGAGTGCACCGTGGTCATGAACCCCTTGTCGATGCCGACGGCGTCGTTGAGGACCTTGGCGACCGGGGCGAGGCAATTGGTGGTGCAGGACGCGTTGGAGACCACCTTGTGTTCCTTGGTGAGCTTGTCGTGATTGACGCCGTAGACCACGGTCAGGTCGGCGCCGTCGGCCGGCGCCGAGACCAGCACCCGCTTGGCGCCGGCGGCGAGATGGGCCGAGGCCTTGTCCTTCGAGGTGAAAATCCCGGTGCATTCGAGCGCGACATCGACGCCGAGCTCCTTCCACGGCAGCGTCGCCGGGTCCTTGATGGCGGTCACCTTGATGCTGCCGTTGCCGACGCTGATGGTATCGCCCTCGACCTTCACCTCGCGGGGAAAACGGCCGTGCACGCTGTCGAAGCGCAAGAGGTGCGCGTTGGTCTCGACCGGAGCAAGGTCGTTGATGGCGATGACCTCGATGTCCGTGCGATCGGCTTCCGCGATGGCGCGCAGCACATTGCGGCCGATGCGGCCAAATCCATTGATGGCGACACGAACCGACATTGCCGACTCCTTCAATTCTCGTCATGCCCGGCCTCGACCCGGGCATCCATCCCCGTTCGCTTAAATAGATGGGTTGCATCGGAAGTCGGGCTTGCCCGAGTTCCGCATTGTTAGGTGCCGCAAGTCGGGCAAGCCCGACTTGCGGTGTCAAGCCCGGCAATGACAATCTAGCGCAACTTGCCTACTGCCGCTTCGACCACATGCTCGGGCGTAATGCCGAAGTGCCGGTAGAGTTCCTTGTACGGCGCGCTCGCTCCGAACGAGCTCATGCCCACGAAGGCGCCGTCCGCGCCGATGATCTCGTCCCAGCCTTGCCGCACCGCGGCCTCGACCGCGACATTGACCTTGGCCGCGCCGATGACCCGCAGCCGCTCGGCCTGCGGCAGCGCGCGAAAAAGCTCGAAGCACGGCACCGAGACGACGCGCGAAGAGATGCCGCGCTCGCGGAGCAATTGGCACGCCGCGACCGCGATCGACACCTCCGATCCGGTGGCGAACAGGGAGACCGCGGCCGCGTCCTCCGCCGGCACGATCTCGTAGGCGCCGGCGGCGCACCGGTTGGCGTCGTCGAGGGCGCGCCGCAGCTGCGGCAGACTCTGCCGGGTGAGCGCGAGCACGCTCGGTCCCATCGCGTTGCCGAGAGCGAGCTGCCAGCATTCGATCGTCTCCACCGCGTCGCAAGGGCGGAAGACGTGGAGGTTCGGGATCGCGCGCAAGGCGGCGAGATGCTCGACCGGCTGATGCGTCGGGCCGTCCTCGCCGAGTCCGATCGAGTCATGGGTCATCACGTAGACGACGCGCAGGCCGATGAGCGCCGCCAGGCGTATCGCCGGCCGGCAATAGTCGGAGAACACCAGGAACGTGCCGGAATAGGGAATGACGCCGCCATGCAGCGCCATCCCGCTCATCGCCGCCGCCATGCCGTGCTCGCGCACGCCATAATGAATGAAACGCCCGGAATAGTCGGCGGCGGACAAAACCGTCATGCCTTTGGGCCGGGTGTTGTTCGAGCCGGTGAGGTCGGCGGAGCCGCCGACCATCTCCGGCACCGCCGCGGTCAATGCTTCGAGGGCGATCTCGGAGGCGCTGCGGGTCGCGATTTCCTTCGGCGCGGCCGCGAGCTTCTCTTTGACTGAGCGCACCGCCGCCGCGAGCACGTCCATCGCCAAATGGCCGCCGATGCGGCGTTCGAACTCCGCCCGCCGCGCCGGCGGCATCGCCAGCACTCGGTTCTCCCACGCCCGGCGCACGGGCTGGCCCGCGAGGCCGGCGCGCCGCCACAGCTCGCGCACGTCGGCGGGAACCGCGAACGCGGGCTCCGACCAGTCGAGCTTCTCGCGCGCGCCCTTGATCTCGTCGGCGCCGAGCGGCGAGCCGTGGCACTTCTCGGTGCCGGCCTTGCTCGGGGCGCCGAAGCCGATCACGGTGCGGCAGGCGATCAGCGAAGGCCGATCGGCGGCCTGCGCCGTCTCGATCGCCTCGGCAATGGCTCCGGGATCGTGTCCGTCGATGCGCGTCGCGGCCCAGCCGGCGGCCTCGAAGCGCTTCACCTGGTCGACCGAATCGGCGAGCGACAGCGGACCGTCGATCGAGATGCCGTTGTCGTCGAACAGCACGATCAGTCGGTTGAGCTTGAGGTGTCCGGCGAGCGCGATCGCCTCCTGGCTCACGCCTTCCATCAGGTCGCCGTCGGAAACCAGCACGTAGGTGCGATGGTCCACGATCTCGCGGCCGAACGTCGCGGCGAGATGGCGCTCGGCGATCGCCATACCGACCGCGTTGCCGAGCCCCTGGCCGAGCGGGCCGGTCGTCGTTTCCACGCCCGGGGTGAGGAAATTCTCGGGATGGCCGGGGGTGATCGAACCGAGCTGGCGGAAACGCCTGATCTCGTCGATCGTCATCTTCTCGTAGCCGACGAGATGCAGCAGCGCGTAGATCAGCATCGAGCCATGGCCGGCCGACAGCACGAAGCGATCGCGGTCCGGCCATTGCGGATTCGCCGGATCGAATTTCAGGAAGCGCGTGAACAGCACGGTTGCGACGTCGGCCGCGCCCATCGGCAGCCCCGGGTGCCCGGACTTCGCCTGCTCGACCGCGTCCATGGCGAGCGCGCGGATGGCGTTGGCCATGCGGTCGTGCGGCGCGTGGAGCGCCGGCAGCCGGTCGTCGCGGCGGATCGACGGAGCGGCGGCCGCAGCTGCGGCGAGGGGAGAGTTGGTCATGCCTCAAGCCAACCGGTTGCTCGAGCGAGGCTCTAGCACGCGGGCGAGGGGAGTCAAAGAACGCCCGCGCTCGCGCCGCCGGCCATTCACAAGAGCGGGGAGGAATTTGCGAGGAACGTTGACGGCAAGCCCGCGAGGCACGTAAGGTTCTTTCCCTAACCGCTTGCCGACGCGAAGGATTTTCGTCGCCTTACGGCTGACGAATCCGGCGGTTATTGGCCGCGCCAAGGGGGAGCATGAGCGAGCCAAACGTCATCGATGCGGCCAGCAAACGCCTCGCGCTTGCGCTCGATGCGCTCGCCGCGGCCGTGGAGCGGCGGCGCGAGGCCGATCGCGGCGAGGAGACGCTCAACGCCCAGCTGCACGCGCTCGGGACCGACCGCTCGCGGCTCGCCGCCGAGCTCGATGCCGCGGCCGCGCGCGCCCGGGCCCTGGAGACCACCAATCGCGAGGTCGCCCAGCGGCTCGACGCCGCCATCGCCACCATTCGCTCCGTGCTCGCGGCCAACGAGCGCTGAGATCACCTCGGGCGGGGGATGTCATGCCGCAGGTCAGTGTCACCATCAACGGCCGCCAGTTCCGAATGGCCTGCGGGGATGGGGAAGAGGCGCATCTCATGCGGCTGGCCGAGGATCTCGACGGTCGCATCTCGCGGCTGCGCGCGCGCTTCGGGGAGATCGGCGACACCCGGCTCACTGTCATGGCCGCGCTCACGCTCGCCGACGAGCTCTCCGAGACGAAGGAGAAGCTGCAGCGGCTCGAGCCCGAGCTCACGGCGCTGCAGGACGCGAGCGTCGCCTCCGCCGACCGCGCCCAGGTCACGCAGGCGGCGGTGGCGGCGGCGCTCAACGCGGCGGCCGAGCGCATCGAGATCATCACCAAGCGGCTCAATCAGACGGTTCCGGACAGCGGCGTGCCGATGGGCTGACGCGGTCGCGGCGGCTCGACGCTCGCTGGCGCCGGCGGCGCCGAGCCATTAGATTGGTGATGCGGGGCTGCGAGGTGCGTCAGGGGCCATATCCCCGGGGCCTTATCGATCCGCAAGGGAGCTGTCCCTGACCGGGCTCGTGGGCTCGGACACATGGCACCCACCTACTTTCGTAGGGAACCCGGGATCGATGCTCCAACGGCCATCGCGGCTCCGCACTCACCCCTTTGCGTAATGATGCCCCAGTCCCCGGCGGTCGAAGATTTGAAAGCGACATTGCGCCGCGAAGCGCTCGCGCGCCGCGAGGCATTGCCGAGCGAAATCCGCGCCGCCGCCGGGAAAGCGATCGCGGCGCGGCCGTTTCCGGTCGCGGTGCCGCCGGACGCGGTCGTCTCCGGCTTCATGCCGATGATGAGCGAGATCAACCCGGTTCCGCTGATGCGTGCCCTCGCCGATGCGGGCGCCACGCTCGCTCTGCCGGTGGTCGCCGGCCGCGGCAAGCCGCTCGTCATGCGCGCCTTTGCCTTGGGCGATTCGCTCGCCGCCGGCGTCTGGGGCATCCGCGAGCCGAAGCCCGACGCGCCGGAAGTTCTTCCCGACATCCTGCTGGTGCCGCTGCTCGCGTTCGACCGCGGCGGCCATCGCATCGGCTACGGTGCCGGCTACTTCGACAGGACGATCACGGCGCTGCGCGCACGCAAGGCCGTCGTCGCGGTCGGCCTCGCCTACGCCGCACAGGAAATCGCCGCCGTGCCGTTCACCCCCCGCGACGCCCGCCTCGATCTCGTGCTGACCGAGCGCGAGGCGATCGACTGTCGAGTACAGTAAGGCATGCGCATCCTGTTCGTCGGCGATATCGTCGGGCGCAGCGGCCGGGCCGCGGTGCTCGAACGCCTGCCGACGCTGATTGCGCAGTGGCGGCTCGATTTCGTCGCCGTCAACGGCGAGAACGCCGCCGGCGGGTTCGGCATCACCGAGGCGATCTACCAGGAGCTGATCGACGCCGGCGCCGACGCGATCACCGGCGGCAATCATTCCTGGGATCAGAAGGAGGCGCTGGTCTTCATCGAGCGCGCGCCGAAGCTGCTTCGCCCAGTCAATTATCCCGCCGGCACGCCCGGCCGCGGCGTGGCGCTGATCGAGGCCAAGAACGGCGCGCGCGTGCTCATCGTCAATGCCATGGGGCGCATCTTCATGGACCCGCTCGACGATCCCTTTGCCGCGGTCGAGCGCGAGCTTGCGGCCTGTCCGCTCAAGCAGGCGGCCGATGCCGTCATCGTCGATATTCACGGCGAGGCGACGAGCGAGAAGCAGGCGATGGGGCATTTTTGCGACGGCCGCGCCAGCCTGGTAGCGGGCACGCATACGCACGCGCCGACCGCCGACCACCAGATCCTGCCGCACGGCACCGCCTTCGTGTCGGACCTCGGCATGACCGGCGACTACAATTCCGTGATCGGCATGGACAAGGACGAGCCGTTGACGCGCTTCCTGCGCAAGATTGCGGGCGCCCGTTTCGAGCCGGCGATGGGCGAGGCGACCTTGTGCGCGCTCGCGGTCGAGACCGACGACTCGACCGGGTTGGCGCGCCGGGTGGGCGCGGTGCGCCTCGGCGGCCGGCTCGAGCAGGCGCGGCCGCCGTTCTGGGAATGAAAGCGTCGGCCGGGCTTCGGTCGCCAGTGGTCTGAGCCCGCGGCAGAAGGACCTGCCGATGACGCCAAGATCAGGTGCCTCAGCAGGCGTGAACTCGGCGCAGCGTTGGTGTAAGCTCTCCCGCGGCGGCCTACTCTCCGCCCCAAAGATCACGACATCAGACAGATAGGGAGGTGGACGTCATGCGGGACATGTCGTTATCACGACGCCGGCTGCTCACCGGAGCGTCTGCAACGGCCGCCGCCGGGTTTTTCGGCGGCACACCATTGGTGCTGGCCAAGGCGCCGGTGCTCGGCACGCCGGCGCCGGCCTTCTATCGATTCAAGCTCGGGACCATCGAGGCGACTGTGGTCTCGGACGGGCCGCTGTCGATCGGCGATCCGAAGAATACCTTCCGCGATCCGACCGCAGACGAGCTGGGCAAGATGATGAGCGATCATTTCCTGCCCACCGACAACGTGGTGCTCGACCAGAACGTCCTGGTCATCAACACCGGCGACAAGCTCGTTCTGTTCGAGACCGGGATGAGCTCGGTTAAGCGCAACGACGCCATGGGCCGGCTCGTCGCCAACCTCAAGCAATCCGGCATCGAGCCCGATGACATCGACGCGGTCATCCCCACGCACGCCCATATCGACCACGTCGGCGGCATCATGGCGGCCGACGGCAGCCGCAATTTCCCGAACGCGCAGATCCATATTTCTCAGGCGGATCTCGAATTCTGGACCGACGACAAGCGGCTCGGCACGCCGGCCGAAGGCTCCGCGCTCGCCGCCAAGAAGAATCTGCTGCCGAACCGGGACCGCATCGTTTTCTACAAGGACGGCCAGGAGGTCATTCCGGGCGTACAGGCGATGCACACGCCGGGACACACGGTCGGGCACACCAGCTTCGTGATCACGTCGGGCGGCAAATCGCTGTTCGTCGTCGGCGACCTCACCCACCACGTGATTCTGGTGGAGAAGCCGCGCATGGAGGTCTCCTTCGACACCGATCCCAAGCAAGGCATAGAGACACGCATCAGGGTGATGGACATGCTGGCGGCGCAGCGCATGCCGGCGCTCGTTTACCATCTGCCATGGCCCGGCATCGGTCACTTCGCCAAGCAGGGCGACGGCTTCCACTACGTGGCGGCGCCGATGCAGCTGGCGCTGTAGCATCAAGCGCGAGCGGCCCTCCTCGCGGCGGCAAGCGCTGCTCGCCCCAAGCCCGAATTTCGCCCTCAGGCGATCGCCCGCCGTCGGCGGGACGCCGACGCGACGCCGTTCTGTTCCGAACGTTGGTCGAACAGCGTTCGTTGACGGCGCAACGCGCCGGCGCGCCGGAGGCGGCGCGTAACCGGTTCTGGATTTTACGCGACGCGCGTCCTATAACGCGCCGGATACCAATCCATTATTCATGGGTTTCGCCGATCGCGCGCGATCAAGCGCGGGGCAAGCCGTCGAGGAGCGAGCCATGGCCGGCCATTCCCAGTTCAAGAACATCATGCACCGCAAGGGGCGGCAGGACGCGGCGAAATCCAAGCTGTTCGGCAAGCTCGCGCGACCCCGCCATGAACCCGCGCCTGCGCGCGGCGGTGCAGGCGGCGCGCGCGGAGAACATGCCCAAGGACAATATCGAGCGCGCGATCAAGAAGGCGGCCGGCGGCGACGCCGAGAGCTATGCCGAGATCCGCTACGAAGGCTATGGTCCGGGCGGCGTCGCCGTGATCGTCGAGGTCCTGACCGACAACCGCAACCGCACCGCCGGCGAGGTGCGCGCAACCTTCGCGAAGTCCGGCGGCAACCTGGCGGAGACCGGCGCCGTCTCCTTCATGTTCGACCATGTCGGCGTCGTCGAATACGATGCCAAGGTCGCCGGCGCCGACGCCATGCTGGAGGCCGCCATCGAGGCCGGCGCCGAGGACGTGGTCTCGAACGAGCATGGACACGAGATCTACACCACCTCGGATTCGCTGCGCGAGGTGGCGAAGACGCTGGAGGAAAAGTTCGGCGAGCCGCGCAAGGCCGCGCTCGTGTGGAAGCCGCAGAACACCGTCGCCATCAACGACGAGCAGGGCGAGAAAGTTCTCAAGCTGATCGAGACGCTCGGCGAGCACGACGACGTGCAGAACGTCTACGCCAATTTCGAGGTGTCCGATGCGCTGATGCAGAAGCTGAGCGCATAATCCCCAAGGTAATCCATGCCGTTACCTGAAGCGCATCTGCTGGACGATTTGGCGCCATCGGAGATATGCTGGGAGCATCGCAAGCGAGGTTCGCAACATGATCGATGCCGGACCGAGCCTTCGTGCGGCCGAGGGGCTAAGCGCAGCGGAGGTCTTGACCTATCTGGTCTCGAGAGGTTGGACCGCCCGACCTTCCCGTGTCGACGGAATCTCCATCCTTTCGAAAGCTGTTCAGGGTGCCGACCGACCTGCCGAATTCATACTTCCGATCAATCCGGAATTTGACGAGGAGCAGCGCCGCATCGCAGACGCTCTCAGAACCCTCGCGCAGCTGGAAGGACGGTCCGAGGCAAGCATCGCAGGCGAAATCCACAAGTTCGCTAATGCGATCAAGCCCGACGAGTTGACCGACGAAGAGGTCGAGCGCCAATCGAGCTTCCTCAAGTCGAAATGATATGAGGTGCGAAAACATAGCTTCGCGGACGCGGGCGGTCAGCGCGGAATCTGCACCAGCTCCTTGAGCTGCGCCTCGGTCAGCGGCTGGACGATGAACTTGAACTTCACCGCGTCTGGAACGAGATCGCTCAATCCCAATACGCGGTCCGGGATCACCATCTCCTTCGGATCGAATTCCGCGCGGATGCGCCGCGCGTCCTCGACCGGGATCCCGGCGAACTCCGCATACACCTTCAGCGCCTCGTCGCCGGCGTACATCCAGTCGACCGTCTCGCGGTAGGCCTTCATGAAGCGGGCGAAGACTTCCGGCTTGCTCTCGAGGCTCACCTTGTTGGCGATGAGGACGCGGATGGTGTGGTCCTTCACCAGCGGGAGCTCGGCGGCGCGCACGATGATGCGGATCTCGCCCTTGCGCAACGCCTCCATGGCATAGGGCGGCGCGGACCAGCCGGCGTCGATCTGCCCCGACATCACCTGCGTGAAGGTCGCGGGAAATCCGCCGGTCGCCACCGGCTTGGCACCGACCTTGTATTTGTCAATGAGCCCCAGCACGTGCGAGTGCGTAGACGCGCCGACGGTGGAGAAGGCGATCGTGCGGCCGTCCATGTCGGTCATCGATTTGACCGGCGAATCCGCGCGCACGTACCAGTAGGCGTCCTCGCCGGTCGATTCCGCGCCGATGATGCGGATCGGCGCGCCCTTGGCGTAGGCGCCGAACACGCCCAACGTCCCGACCGCCACGCCGACGTCGATGTTGCCGGAGATCACCGGCTGCATCGTTTGTCCGGCGCCCTCGGTATAGAGAATCTCGAGCTCCAGCCCATGCCTGCGGAAAATGCCGGCCCGCGCCCCGAGCGACGCCGGCGAGCCGTGCCAGATCTCGCGCTGGCCGATGGCGACCTTCAACGTGTCGGCGGCAAAGGCGCTTGCGCCCGAAAGCCACGCAACGACGAGGATCAGCGCAATCGTCCCGGTCATCCGTCCCTCCCTGATCCAGCTCACTTTATTTTCAGCCTGTCTCGTTTCGCCCCGACGATCGGAGGCGCTCGGTTCCGGCCGCGTCTATGCGGCCATGCGCATCGACGGCCACACCATAGTCGCGCCGCGCTTCCTCCGCGGTGATCAGGCCGTCGAGCACGTCGTCGAGGACGCGCTGGGGATCGCGCGTGCGTGGATCGCCGAAGCCGCCGCCGCCCGGCAGCTCCAGGCGGATGGCGTCGCGCGGCGGCACCGTCTGCCGCCCTTTGGGCCGGATCGGCCGGCCCGAGCGCAGCGCCACCGCGCCGGGCGCGCCCGAGCGGCCGCCGTCGCGTCCGCGCGCGGGGTTGCGCACGCGCTCGAAATTGCAGAGGAGCGCGATCGGGGCGGCCCCGGCGCCGCCGAGCTCGATCACCTGGCCGAGCCCGCCGCGGCACCTGCCGGCTCCGCCGGAGCTCTCCCGGAGCTCGCGTCGATAGAACACCACGGGGGCCACGCTCTCGGTTGCCTCCACCGGGATCGTGCGCACGCCCGATGGGAAGGCGGTCGCGCTGAGGCCGTCCTTGCCCGGCCGCGCACCGGCGCCGCCGCAGTGGAAGATGACGGTGCTGAACTCAGGGAGCGCGTTCGCATCGGTGCCTTCTTCGACCTCGTCGACCAGCGAGCCGCCGCCGAAGATCTGCGGGTTCCAGAGCGACGACGCGCCTTCCGCCGGCACCCCGCCCGGCATGACCTGGTGCAGGCAGCCGAACACGACGTCGGGCAGCATGTGGCCGACGGTGTGGCGCGCCGCGACCGGCCACGGCCGCTTCGCGTTGAGCACGCAGCCTTGCGGCGCGCCGACGGTGATCGGGGCGAGCGAGCCCGCGTTGTTCGGCACCTCGGGCGCCACCAGGCATTTGACGCCGAACGCGGTATAGGCGAGGCAGTAGTTGTAGACGACGTTGATGCCGTAACGCGACGCCGGCGACGTGCCGTCGAAATCGACATGGATGCCGTCATCGGAGATGGTCAAGGCGGCATTCAGATGGAGCGGCTTGTCGTAGCCGTCCATCGTCACGCTGTTGCGATAGGTGCCCTTCGGCAGGGCGCGGATGCGGGCCAGCGACGCCTCGCGCGACGCCTCGACGATCGCGTCGCCGAGCCGGTCGAGATTGGCGATCTCGAACTCGTCCATCATCTCGCTCAGCCGCCGGCCGCCCTCGTCGTTGGAGGCCGCGGTCGCGTAGATGTCGCCCTCGACCTGCAGCGGCTCACGCACGTTGGCGCGCACTATGCGCAGCAGATCCTCGTTCATGCGGCCGTCGCGGGCGAGCGGCATGATTGGAATCGACAGGCCCTCCTCGAACACCTGCCGCCCGTCCGGCCCCATGCCGAGCCCGCCGATATCCACGACATGGATCGTGTTGGCGAACAGCCCGACCGGTTGGCCGCGGTAGAAGCTCGGCGTCACGACCGTGATGTCGTGGAGATGGCCGGACGTCAGCCAGGGGTCGTTGGTGATGTAGTGGTCGCCGGGCTTCATGGCGGCGAGCGGATAGACGTCGAGAAAATGCCGCACCGCGTTGGCCATCGAGTTCACGTGTCCCGGGGTGCCGGTGACGGCTTGCGCCAGCATGCGCCCGTGGCGGTCGAACACGCCCGCCGAAAGATCGCCCGCCTCGCGCACCGACGTGCTGAACGCCGTGCGGAGCATGGTCTGGGCCTGCTCCTCGACCACCGCGATCAGGCGGCTCCACATGATCTGGGTGTGAATCTGGGCGAGCGCGGCGTTCGGGCGTGCGACCATGGCTCAGGCCTCGCGGCGGGTGAGCTCAATATAGCCGAAGCGGTCCATCCGTGCGTCGAAGAGCCTGCTGACCACGGTCGAGGTCTCGTCCTCCGCGATCACCGCCGGCCCGCGGATGTGCGCCCCGGGCGCAAGGTCGCCGCGCCAATAAATCGGCACGTCCTGGAACGCACCGCTGTCCGGGTCGAACACCCCTCGGCACGATCGCGGTTTCGGCTCGGCCGGCCGTTCCTGGGCCGGTGCGGCGAGGCTCCCTTCCCCCGGAGCGCTGACCGCAACCACCCAGCTCAGGATCTCGATGTCGACGCCCGGGATCGCGCGGCTATAGAGCCGGCGATAGGCGCCTTCGAAGAGCTCCCCGATGGTCGATCGATCTGCGGCGGTGAAGTCGCGCGCCGGGAGCTCGACCGCGATCTCGTGACCCTGGCCGCGATAGCGCATGAAGGCCGAGCGCTGCTCGACCAGGTCGGCCGCCGGCGCACCGCTTCGCACGATCGCTTCGGCTTCGGCGCGCATCCCGGCGAACAGGCGGTTGGCGGACGCGGCATCGAAGCTTTGCAGGCGCATCAGCCGGCCGCGCACGATCTCGTAGGCCACGGGCGCGCGCAGGAGCCCGACCGCCGATCCCACGCCCGCGTTGGCCGGGACGAGCACGCGGCTGATGCCGAGCTTCTCGGCGACGCGCGCGGCATGCAGCGGCGCGGCGCCCCCGAACGCGATCAGCGTGCGCGGGCGCAGGTCTTTCCCGCTCTCGATTGCATGCACGCGCGCGGCGTTCGCCATGTTCTCGTCCACCAGCTCGCTGATGCCGAGCGCTGCGTGCTCGGTTGCGAGGTTGAGCGCGGCCCCGATCCGCTCGGCGGCCGCGCGCCTGGCGCCGGCGACATCGAGCGGAATTCTGCCGCCCGAGAACGTCGCCGGATCGATGCGGCCGAGAACCACGTCGGCGTCGGTGACGGTGGGCTCGCTGCCGCCGCGCGCGTAGCACACCGGTCCCGGTTCCGAGCCGGCGCTGTCGGGACCGACGACGATCCGCCCGAGCGCGTCGACGCGGGCGATCGAGCCGCCGCCGGCGCCGATCTCGACCATTTCGATCACCGGGATGCGCAGCGGCAGGCCGCTGCCCTTGAGGAAACGGTAGATTCGCGCCACCTCGAAGGCGCGCGCGGTCTGCGGCTGCGCCTTGTCGATGAGGCAGATCTTCGCGGTCGTCCCGCCCATGTCGAAGGACAGAACCTGGTCGAGCCCGTGCTGGCGCGCGATGCAGCTGGCGAAGATGGCGCCGCCCGCCGGCCCCGATTCGACCAGGCGAACCGGAAAGCGGATGGCGGTCTCGATGGTCGTGATTCCTCCGCCCGAGGTCATCAGCAGCAAGGGGCAGTGAAAGCCGGCGCGGTCGAGCTCGCGCTCGAGCTTCGCCAGGTAGCGCCCGATCAGCGGCTGGATGTACGCATTGGCGCAGGCGGTGGAGAAGCGCTCGTATTCGCGCATCTCGGGCGAGACCTCGCAGGACAGCGTCACCGCGACGTCGGGCAGCGCCCGCGCGATCGCCTCGCCGAGGCGGCGCTCGTGGTCCGGATTGGTGAAGCTGTGCAGGAGCCCGACCGCCACCGCGTCGACTCGCTCTCCGGCGAGCGCCTCGACCGCGCGGGCGACGCTGGCGTCGTCGAGGGGGACCAGCACTCGGCCTTGCGCGTCGATCCGCTCGCGGATCGGGAGGCGCAGCCGGCGAGGAACCAGCGGCGGCGGCAGGTCGATGTTGACGTCGTACTGCTCGAAGCGGTTTTCGTGGCGGATCTCGACGACGTCGCGGAACCCTTCGGTGGTGAGAAGGGCGGTCTTGGCGCCCGTGCGCTCGATCAGCGCGTTGGTGGCGAGCGTGGTCCCGTGGATGATCAAGCCCACCTCGTGGGGCTCGATGCCCGCCTCGGCGGTCACCGAGCGCAAAGCGGTGAGCACGCCGTCCTCCGGTGCCCGCGCCGTGGTCAGGATCTTCGCCGTGAAGCGCCGGTCGCCGACCTCGAGCGCCACGTCGGTGAACGTGCCGCCGATGTCGACGCCGAGCCGGATGGTCGGGGAGGATGTCACGCGTGAGCGCCCGGACCGCTGCGCTTGATCCGGGGTCATCCGCCATATTCCAGAATGAACAGCCCGGCGTTGTAGTCGGTGCTGTAGATCAAGCCGTCCCGGTCCACGAACACGTCGGCCGATTGAATGACGCGGGCGCGGTTCGGCCGATGATCCATCATGCGCGCCGGCGGCGGCGGCACCCAGGCGCCGACCTCGTTCGGCCGGTACTGGTCGCTGATATCGAACGCGCGCACGCCGGCATTCTGATAGGTGGCGAAGATCAGCTCCGAGCTCACGAAGCTGCCGGGCCGATTTTCGTGGAGATTGTGCGGCCCGAAATGGCCGCCCTTGGCCACATAGTCCGCTTCCGACGGGGTCGGAAAGGTCGCGATGCTCACCGGATTGGCGCCATCGCGGTTGTCGAATATCCAGATCAGCTTGAGGCCATCCTCCTGGCGGTCGAGCACGGCCTCGTCGAGCACCACCAGCAATCGGCGATCCGGCAGCGGCAGGCAATTGTGGGTGCCGCCGCCGAACGGCGGGCACCAATTGCGGTGAACGACGAGCCGCGGCCGTTCCCGGTCGGCGATGTCGATGACGACCATGCCGGCATCGCGCCAGGCGGCATAGGCGGTGTCGCCGTGCACGATGGCATGGTGCAGCCCGTATCGGCTCGTCGCCGGCCAGCTCGGCGTCTCGCCGGCGGCGAGATGCATGCCCGGAAGCCAATAGCGACCGGCCGGGCGCGGATTGCCCGGATCGGCCATGTCGACGCACATGAAGATGTAATCGCTGAAGCCGTCGAGCAGCGCCGACACATAGGCCCAGCGTCCGCCGACATACCAGATGCGATGGATGCCGCCGCCCTCGACCGCCATGAACCCGATGCGGCGCGGCTCGTTCGGTCGCGAAATGTCGTAGACCGCGAGCCCCGCCGTCCAATCGCGCGACGTGCTCGCCGCCCGCGCCGTGCCGACGACGGTGCCGAGCTGGCCGCGGTAGTAGGCGTGCTCGTCGGCGAACTCGGCCGCGGCGAACATGTCCTTTGCATTGACGACCAGAAGCAGATCGTCGTGGGTCTGCAGATGAATGTTCCAGGTTCCCGGCGGCGCCGCGAGATAGGCGACGGCGCGCGGGTGCTTGGGATCGCGCACGTCGATCACGCTGAATCCCTTCGAGAACATGTGTCCGACATAGGCGTAGCCGCGATGCACCATGAGCTGGACGCCGTCGGGCCGGCCGCCCTGGTCGCAGGCACCGATGAGGCGCATGTTGCGCGCATAGTCGGGTCTCGGCAGGTCGGCGCTCATCGGCAGGCGGCGAGGAAATTGGGCACCGCGATCCAGTCCATCATGGCCTCGAAATCCTGCAGCCGCTTCCACATCTTGCGGTCCTCGTCGGTCTTGAGGCCGACGCCCAGATGGGTGCCGAGCTTGCGGCCGTGCAGCATGATGCGCTCGCCGATCGGCTGGCGCTCGGCTTCGTAGGCGGCGAGCGCCGCGTCGATGTCGTCGTGGGCGGCGAGCGCCAGCGCCAGCGCTTGCGCGTCGCCGCCGGCCTTGGCGACGCCGAATCCCATATGCGGCCGCGACGACGACGCGGCGTCGCCGACCAGCGCGACCCGCCCGAGCACGATGCGCGGCGCGGAGAAATCGTAGATCGGCGTGAAGAACGGCTGCGCGATGTGCCGCAGGCAATCGAAAAATGCCGGCGGCATGATCTGCTCGGCATCGGCGCGCATCTGCGCGATCAAGTCGCGGCGGATGAGCGGCGGCGGCACCGAATGGTCGTGCTGATGGCCGTTCTCGTCGACGCACATGCGCTGGAGTTGCTGCGCGTCGCCGACCTGGTACCAGATGAAATTGTAGCGCCGATGGGCGGGACGCAGGTCGTTGTCGAGCCCCGAGATCGGGTAGCCGATCACCTGTTGGCGCTCGGGCAGGAAGAACACGAAATAGGGAAAGATGCTTTCGAGGGTCGCGCGGGAAAGGTCGGCCTCGTTCGGCGCGCCGCGCCAGATGTAATACCCGGAATAGATCGGCTGCACCTCGGGCGCCACCCGGGCGCGCACGCCGGAACGTATGCCGTCGGCGCCCACCAGGAGGTCGGCGTGCTCGATCCCGCCCTCGGCGAAGTGGACGCGGACCGCCTGCCCGTCCTGCTCGAGGCGCTCGAAGGTACGACCGAGATGGTAATGCGCGGGATCGATGGTCTCGCGCAGCAGCCGCTGCAGCCGGTCCCAGGAGGTCAGGATCTGCCGCAGCGGACGTTCGCCGATCACGCGCCCCTGGCGGTCGATGGCGATGCGCTTTTCCACCTCGATGCCGAGATCGCGCGTCCCGGCCCCGCATTGCTCGAGCGCCGCCAGCAATTCCGGGTGGGTGGTGATGCCGGCGCCGCGGCCGACGAGCTCGACGCCCGAGCGCTCGAACACGTCGACCTCCCACCCGATCCGGCGCAGGAACGCCGCGGTGAACAGGCCCGACATCGAGCCGCCGACGATGACGGCGCGCCGGCTGCGGCGGCTTGACCTGACGGCCATGGGGATGCCTCGGCGTGGATTCCGAAAAAAATCATAGCCGGGAAGCCCCCGTCACAGCCAGCGATCGGCGAGCGACCAAAGCAAGTTTCGCTCGGTTGACCAACAGATACGCCGGGGATGCAGCGTCAGCTTTCACCAGCTGCGGACAAGCCGTCGCATCCGCCTGGGCAGCTGTGTGCCACAACCGGATCTAGACCCATCGTTAGCTTGACAAGCCTGATCACGCCGTAATGCTAGCGTTCAAGCCGATCCCCAGTCATCTGGGGGATGTCGGATCAAACCATGACGATCGGGATCACTGGACCCAGGCGGCGGGCGCCGTGGCGAGGCGCCGTGGTGGTGCTCATCATCGCTGCCATCGTCCTCTCGATCTGCCTGATCCTGCTAGGGCTCATGGGCGATTTCCTGGTCGATTGGCTGTGGTTTTCCACGATCGGCTATTTGGGCGTCTTCTGGACGACCATCGTCGCCGAAGCCGAAGTCTTCTTCGCCGTCTTCGTGGCGACCGCCATCATCCTGTGGGTGAACGGATCGCTTGCGTTCCGCTTCGCTCGGTCACGGTGGACGCAGTGTCCTGCCGATTTCGAGTGGAAGCGCACGGGCATTGTGACGTTTCGCGACGTGTTGGAAGTCACGCGCCATCGTTTGCCGTGGCCCCTCATCATCGCCGGCGGTGCCGGCCTCCTCGCGCTGCTTGTCGCCTGGGGGGAGGTCCACAACTGGGGCGTCTTCCTGCGGTTCCTCTATCAGGTGCCCTATGGCGCAAATGATCCGCTCTACGACAAGGATATCAGCTTCTATCTCTTTGCGTTACCTGCCTATGTCGTCATCAAGAATTGGATGCTGCTCACGCTCTTGCTGAGCGTGCTCCTCGCCGGAGCGATCTATTGGGTCCATGGTCACATCGAGTACGACGCCCAACGCCGGTCGATGTCGCCAACGGCGATCGCCCACGGCTCGGTGCTGCTCGGCCTGTTCTTCGCGGTGAAGGCGTGGTCCTACGCTCTCGACCGCTATCTGCTGCTCTACCATGACAACGGGGTGGTGGTTGGCGCGAGCTACACCGACATCCATGTGGAGTTGCCCGTTCTGTGGTTGCTGATCGGACTTTCGATCATCGCGGCATTCGCCGCGTGGGCGAACCTCCGGGTGCGCACCTACCGGCTTCCCGCGGCAGCGGCGGTGCTCGTCTTCGGCGGCTCCTTCGTGCTGTCCGGCGTGGTCCCAGCATTATTCCAGCGCTTGTTCGTCAAACCAACCGAGCTGCAGCTGGAGAAGCCCTACATCGAACGCAACATCGCGCTGACCCAGCAGGCCTACAATCTCCGTCAGATCACGGCGAAGCCGTTCCCCGCCGAACAGGACCTCAGCTTCAAGACCCTCGAGGCCAATAAGGCGACGATCGACAATATAAGGCTGTGGGACTGGCAGCCGCTGATGGATGCCTACGTGCAGCTGCAAGAGATCCGCACCTACTACAAGTTCCACGACGTGGACGTGGACCGCTATTGGCTCGACGCGGCGTACCAGAGCGTGATGCTCTCGGCCCGGGAGCTGAAATCCTCACTGCTGCCGCGGAACGCGCAGACATGGGTCAACCGCCACATACTCTTCACCCACGGCAACGGCGTGGTGATGAGCCCGGTCACCCGCAAGAGCGCCGAAGGGCTGCCGTTGTTCTATCTGCGCGATATTCCTCCGGTCGCGACCGGTGGCCCCGAAATCCGGGAGCCCCGCATCTATTACGGGGAGGAGACCGACAGCTACGTCATTGTCAAGGGGAGCACGCCGGAGTTCGACTATCCGAAGGGGAAAGACAATGTCTACGCGGTCTATGACGGCACCGGCGGCATTCCCGTGGGAGGAACCGCGCGGAGAATCCTCTTCGCCTGGTACTTCAACGACGTGAACCTGCTGCTCTCGAGCTACATCACCGGCGACAGCCGGATCATGATCCGCCGCGACATCCAGGAACGGGTGCGCACGATTGCCCCATTCCTCCGCCTCGACCATGACCCCTATCTGGTGATCAACGACGGGCGGCTGTTCTGGATGCAGGATGCCTACACGACGAGCAGCTATTTTCCTTATGCGCAGCCCGCGCAGGGCCTCGACCTCAACTACATCCGCAATTCGGTAAAGGTGCTCGTCGACGCCTATAACGGGACCGTCGATTTTTATCTGATGGATTCCGTGGACCCGATCGCCGCGACCTACCAGCGCATCTTTCCGGGCCTGTTCAAGCCGTTCGCGGACATGCCGGCGGGCTTGCAGAAGCACATTCGCTATCCGGAGGACCTCTTCCTGATTCAGGCGCGGCTCTACCAAGTCTACCACATGGAGGCGGCCGACGTTTTCTACAATCGCGAGGATCTCTGGCAATTCCCCCGCCAGCCGGGCGGTGGCGGCACCGCCATGATGGTACCTTACTACATCATCATGCGGCTGCCCGGCGAGCCGCAGGCCGAGTTCTTCCTCATGCTCCCCATGGCGCCGAGCCGCCGCGACAACATGATCGCGTGGCTCGCCGCGCGCTGCGATCCGCCTGACTACGGCAAGCTGATTGTCTATGAGTTTCCCAAGGAGAAGCTCGTGTACGGGCCGTTCCAGATCGAGGCGCTGATCAATCAGAACACCTACATCTCCCAGCAACTCTCGCTGTGGAACCAAATGGGCTCGCGGGTGATCCGCGGAAACTTGCTTGTGATCCCGATCGAGAACTCGATTCTCTACGTATCCCCGCTCTATTTGCGGGCGGAGCACGGACAATTGCCGGAGCTCCAGCGCGTGATCGCAGCCTATGGCGATCATGTGGTGATGAAGGAGACGCTCGCCGAGGCATTGTCGGCGCTCTTCGCTGGCACCGCGCCGGCGGCCCCGAGTGCCACAACGGGAACGCCGCTTGCAGGCCCTGCGGCAGATCGAGCGCGCGAGGCACTCGACCACTACAATCAAGCAATCGAGCGCTTGAAATCTGGAGACTGGGCGGGTTTCGGCACGGAGCTCGACGCGATGCGCGGGCTGTTGGAGGATCTGAGCCGGCAATCACGCGGCCACTAGCCCGGATGTCTCAAACGGGTCAAAACCCGAACGCCTCTTTGGGGGTCGTAACGTCTGGTTCCTCCGGGTGCAGACATGGTCCGCGAGAGCGGTCCGTTGGTCAAGCCGTCAGGGCTGGAGGTCCGGTTCGGGTCGCGGACTGAAAACAACGGCCTCACGGAGTGTCCGTATGCCCGAGCGACCGACCGGGAGCGACGCGGTCGCGGACGAGCTGCTTGATCTCCTTGATTTCCGGAAAGCGGCCGCGCTGCGGCCGACGAGCTCGACGCCCAAGCGCTCGAACACGTCGACCTGCCACCCGATCCGGCGCAGGAACGCCGCGGTGAACAGGCCCGACATCGAGCCGCCGACGATGACGGCGCGCCGGCGGCGGCGGCTTGACCTGACGGCCATGGGGATGCCTCGGCGTGGATTCCGAAAAAATGATAGCCGGGAGACCCCAGCGCAGCCAGCGATCGGCGAGCGACCAAAGCAAGTTTCGGTCGGTTGACCAACAGATACGCCAGGGATGCAGCGTCAGCTTTCACCAGCTGCGGACAAGCAGTCGCATCCGCCTTGGGCAGCTGTGTGCCACAACCCGACATTCCGCCGGCGGTCAGGGCGGTGGAGGTCGAAACCTCATGGGTGGCTGCACCGTAAATTATCTGCCATTCTGTGGGACTCCGGTGTGCTATCGTAATTGAATATTGAAAAATATCGGCCGCAACCCTGGGAGGGAGTTGGTATGAGGCGGCGGAATTTCATCACCTTTCTCGGCGGAGCGGCGGTCGCGTCGTCAATTTCTCGTCCGCGCGCGGCGCACACGCAGCAATCGAAGCGCCGGATTGGTGTGCTGCTGCAGTACGCCGAGAGCGACCAGGAAGCAGAGATTCGCGTCAAGGCGCTGGGACAGGAGTTGCGGAAGTTAGGATGGATCGAGAGCCGCAACCTGCACGTCGATTATCGCTGGGCTGGTGGTGACCGCGACCACTTCCAACGCTATGCAGCCGACCTGGTGAAACTGGGAGAGGAGGTCATCGTGGCGGTCTCCACGCCGGCAGCCAAGGAGCTGCAGCGTGAGACCCGCGCAATCCCTATCATATTTACGCAGGTGTCCGATCCGGTGGGCCAGGGCATCGTCCCCAGCATAGCGCGGCCGGGGGGTAACACGACGGGGTTTAGCAATTACGATCCAAGCTTCAGCGGGAAATGGCTCGAGCTGCTCAAAGAAGCCGCGCCCGGCATAACCAGAGCAGCGGTCGTCTTCAACCCGCGGACAGCGCCGTACGCAACAATGTACTTGCGCTCGATTGAGGCGGTTGCCCCGGCTGTCGCGGTAAACGTGACCACGGCTCAAGTACACAACGATGCCGAGATCGAAGCTGAGTTCGCGCAGCTCGCGCGTGAGCAGCGAAGCGGGCTGATCGTGATGACCGATGCTTTTACCTCGGCTCATCGTCAGCGAATCATCGAGATAGCCGGGCGGTTCGGTCTCCCTGCAATCTACCCTTATCGTTACTACGCCGCCGACGGCGGCTTGATGTCCTACGGGACCGACCAGATTGAGCAAATGCGAGGCGCGGCAAGCTATGTTGATCGCATCCTGCGCGGCGAAAAGCCTGGCGATCTGCCGGTGCAGGCGCCAACCAAGTTTCAGTTGGTCATCAACCTCAAGACCGCCAAGGCGCTCGGGCTCGCGATCCCGGAGTCGTTCCTGTTGCGCGCCGACGAGCTGATCGAGTGACCACTTGCTCGACTTCCGGTTTGGGTCAAAACCCGAACGCCTCTTTGGCGATCGCAACATCCGGTTCCTCCGGGTGCAGACATGGTCCGCGCGAGCAGTCCGTTGGTCAAGCCGTCCCATTCTGCTTTAGACCATCGATCATAGGGCTGGAGGTCCGGTTCGGGTCGCGGACTGAAAACAACGGCCTCACGGAGTGTCCGTATGCCCGAGCGACCGACCGGGAGCGACGCGGTCGCGGACGAGCTGCTTGATCTCCTTGATTTCCGGAAAGCGGCCGCGCTTGGAGCCAAGCTCCTCGGCAAACGTGGTCAAGAGCTCTTGTGCCATCCAGCCCGCCCGCAGGCCCCAGCCGCATAACCTGCAATAGGTGATCTCAATCATCGGGCTGGCGGGCATAGGACCTCCTCGCGCGGTGGGTGATCTCGGCCGGCAGCAACGGTGAGAATAGTCCCGTTGGCGGATTCCATCGAGCGCAAATGTCTTGCCCTCGGACGGCTTAAGTCCCGCCGGTGCAACGACTTAGGCTAACTCGTTTTCTCCGGCTCGGGAGAGCGGGACAGCGCGCCGCCCGCGCGCCTAGGCGCGAATCGCCGCCGGCGCTATCAACTCTTCGACCATGCGCCGCCCGATTCGCATCCTCGGCATCGATCCCGGCCTCCGCCGCACCGGCTGGGGCATGGTGGCGAGCGACGGCAACCGCCTGCAGTTCGTCGCCTGCGGATCGCTCGCGACCGACGACAAGGCGGCGCTTGCCGCGCGGCTCCTCGCCATCCACGACGGCCTGCGGCGGGTGGTCGAGGAGCACCTGCCCGACGAGGCCGCGGTCGAGGCGACCTTCGTCAACAAGGATGCGGCGGCGACCCTCAAGCTCGGCCAGGCGCGCGGCATCGCCATGCTGGTGCCGGCGATCGCCGGGCTGCCGGTCGCCGAATATGCCCCCAATCTCGTGAAGAAGACGATCGTCGGCGCCGGCCACTGCGAGAAGGCGCAGATTCGCATGATGATCGGCGTGCTGCTGCCGAAGGCCGATCCGCGCTCGGACGACGCCGCCGACGCCCTCGCCATCGCGATCTGCCACGCCCATCACCGCCGCAGCCCGGTGCTCGCGGCAGCGGCGCTGTGATGGTCGATGCGGCTCGCGGCGTGCCTTCCCCCACCCCACCCCTCCAGCCGAAGTCGGATGTTTCCGACTTCGGCCAGTTAATAACGTGGCCGAACTCGGGTAAACCCGAGTTCGGCTGCAAGCGGGGGAGGGAGCAGACTGAGCTTGCCGCTGGACTGATTCCGACTCGCCGGAACCGGCGCTAGATTGCGACGGCGATCGCTTCGATCAAATAGGACGCGCATGATCGGCAAGCTCAAGGGTATCATCGACAGCTACGGCGAGGATTTCATCGTCCTCGACGTCAATGGCGTCGGCTATCTCGTGCATTGCTCGGGGCGCACGCTGCAGGAATTGCCCGGCACCGGGGAGCCGGCGGCGCTGTCGATCGAGACGCATGTGCGGGAAGACCAGATCAGGCTGTTCGGATTCCTCACCGACCTCGAGCGCGAATGGTTCCGCCTCTTGCAGACCGTGCAGGGCGTCGGCGCCAAGGTCGCGCTCTCGGTGCTCGGCACGCTCAAGCCGCGCGATCTCGCCTCCGCCATCGCCCTGCGCGACAAGGCCATGGTGGCGCGCGCGCCCGGGGTGGGACCCAAGGTCGCCGAGCGCATCGTGACCGAATTGAAGGACAAGGCGCCGGCCTACGCCGACCTCGATCCGGCGGTGATCCGGCTGTCGGGCGCCGTCGAGGACAAGCGGGCGCCGCAGCCGGTCGCCGACGCGGTCTCCGCGCTGACCAATCTCGGCTACGGTCAGCCGCAGGCCGCCGCCGCGGTCGCCGCCGCGGCGCGCAGCGCCGGCGAGGGGGCGGACGCTGCGCGGCTGATCCGGCTCGGGCTCAAGGAGCTCGCAAAATGAGAGACAGGGGTCGATGCTGAGCGACCGGGACCGGGAGCTGATCGTCGCCGCGAGCGAAGCGATCAGGCGGCGCTATCGCTACGACTGGCAGGAGGTCGGGGCCGCGCTGCGCACGCGCGACGGCCGCGTCTATACCGGGGTCAATCTCGATGCCTATCTCGGGCGCATGGCGGTGTGCGCGGAAGCGGTGGCGCTCGGGCGGGCGGTGACCGAGGCCGGCGAGACCGGGATCGAGACCATCGTGGCGGTGCGGCACGCGGAGCCTACCGAGCCGGAGCAGGTCGTCGCGGTGGTGTCGCCGTGCGGAAGCTGCCGCGAGCTGATCTGGGACTACGACCGCAATGCGCGCGTGATCGTGCCCGGGCCCAACGGTCCCACCATCGCCGTGATCGGCGAGCTCCTGCCGAACAAGTACAGCCGGGAGCGCATGCTTTGAGGATGGTCCGTTGAGCTCGCCCCCCCGCCGGCTGATCACCGCCGAGCGCCGCGACGACGATGCGGCGGAGACTTCGCTGCGCCCGCAACGGCTCGGCGAGTTCATCGGCCAGCAGCAAGCGCGCTCGAACCTCGCGGTCTTCATCGGGGCGGCGCGTACCCGGCGCGAGGCGCTCGACCATGTGCTGCTGGTCGGCCCGCCGGGGCTCGGCAAGACCACGCTCGCGCAGATCATCGCGCGCGAGCTCGGCGTGAATTTTCGCGCCACCTCGGGGCCGGTCATCGCCAAGGCCGGCGACCTCGCCGCGCTGCTCACCAACCTGGAAGCGCGCGACGTGCTCTTCATCGACGAGATTCATCGGCTCAATCCGGCGGTCGAGGAAATCCTTTATCCCGCGATGGAGGATTTCCAGCTCGACCTGATCATTGGCGAGGGGCCGGCGGCGCGCTCGGTCAAGATCGATCTCGCGAGCTTCACCCTGATCGGCGCCACCACGCGGGCGGGGCTGCTCACCAATCCGCTGCGCGACCGCTTCGGCATTCCGGTGCGGCTCAATTTCTATTCGGTGGCGGAGCTCGAGCAGATCGTCGATCGCGGGGCGCGCGTGCTCGGCATCGGCATCACCGCCGACGGCGCCAACGAGATCGCGCGCCGCGCCCGCGGCACCCCGCGCATCGCCGGCCGGCTGTTGCGGCGCGTGCGCGACTTCGCGCTGGTCGCCGGCGCTGACACCGTCGACCGCGCCGCCGCCGATCGCGCGCTCACCGAGCTCGAGGTCGACGTCGCCGGCCTCGACGCCATGGACCGCCGCTATCTCTCGAACATCGCGCAGAATTACGGCGGCGGTCCGGTCGGGATCGAGACCATCGCGGCGGCGCTGTCGGAGCCGCGCGACGCGATCGAGGACATCATCGAGCCGTTCCTGATCCAGAAGGGCTTCATCCAGCGTACGCCGCGCGGCCGGCTGCTGACCGCGCACGCCTTCCGGCATCTCGGCCTGCCGGAGCCGACGCGCGATCCCGCGCAGTTCGGATTGTTCGGTGAGGAATCGGAAGAGTAAGCCGCATAGGCGCCAAGATAAGGTCGTCATTGCCGGGCTTGACCCGGCAATCCATCAATCTTCGTAAGCACTTTCTCGCGAAGGAGATGGATGCGCGGGTCAAGCCCGCGCATGACCGGGTGGAGAGCCGCTGAACGTAGCGCCTAGGGATTCAGCCGGGAGGCTCGCAACCACAATGCAGAAAGTCATGGAAGGCGGGTGCCATTGCGGCCGCGTGCGCTTCCGCGTCACCGCCGATCTGGCACGGGTGTCCGAATGCAATTGCTCGATCTGCGCCAAGAAGGGATTTTTGCACCTGATCGTGCCGCCGGAACGGTTCGAGCTGCTCAGCGGCAAGGACGATCTGGCGACCTACGAGTTCAACACCAAGGTCGCGAAGCACACGTTTTGCAGGCACTGCGGCATTCATCCGTTCTATGTCCCGCGCTCGGATCCGGACAAGATCGACGTCAACGTGCGCTGCCTCGACGATGTCGACCTGACTGCGATTGCGCCGAAACGGTTCGACGGAAAGAACTGGGAGGCGGCGATGCGAAAGCGCGTGCCCTGGCGATGAACGCGCTCGACGGCGAGATTCGCCACGGCCGCCACATCATGCCGGTGCGGGTCCATTACGAGGACACCGACTTTTCCGGCATCGTCTATCACGCCAATTATCTGCGTTTCATGGAGCGCGGCCGCTCGAACTATCTGCGGCTCATCGGCGCCGACCAGCGCAGCCTGTTCGCGGAGGCGGAGCGCGAGGCGCCGGGCTTCGCCTTCGTGGTGCGCTCCATGACGATCGATTTCCGCAAACCCGCGCGGATGGACGACGTGCTCGACGTCGTCACCGCCTATGCGGAAGTCAAAGGCGCTTCGATCGTGCTCGATCAGCGCGTCCTGCGCGGGGACGAGCTCCTGGTCGAGGCGCAGGTGCGGGTGGTCTTCATCTGCGACGGCCGGGCGCGGCCGATCCCGAAATCGCTGCGGCTGGCGATGAAGGGCGAGCAGGTCCGCGCCGCCCGATGAAAGCCTCGCCGAGGAGCGAGGTCGACGGCGCTCCGCGAGTCATGTAAAGATCATTCACATGAGCTGGTCGAGGCAGGGATCGCGCGGGTACCATCACGGCAATTTGAAAGAAGCCTTGGTTCGCGCCGCGTTGGAGCTGATCGCCCAGAAAGGGCCCGCGGGTTTCACCTTCGCGGAAGCCGCGCGTTGGGCGGGGGTCAGCCCGGCTGCCCCCTATCGGCACTTTCGCGATCGCGACGAGCTCCTGACCGACGTCGCCCGCCGCGGCTTCGATCAATTCGAGGCCTCGCTGGCGCGGGCCTGGGATGAGGGCCGTCCCGACCCGTCGACCGCGTTCGACCGCATGGGCAGAGCCTATCTGCAATTCGCGAAGAGCGAGCCCGCCTATTATTCCGCGATGTTCGAGGCCGGTATTCCGCCCGATTCCAGCCCGGACCTGCGGGACGCGGCGGAGCGGGCCTTCGCCGTCCTCCGGCATGCTACCGAGCGGCTCGTCGCCACCATGCCGGCGCAGAATCGTCCGCCGGTCCTGATGATGGCGCTGCACATCTGGGCGCTGTCGCACGGCATCGCCTCGCTGTTCGGGCGAGGAGACGCCGCCCGTCGCGCGCTTCCGATGTCGCCCGAGGAGCTGCTGGAGGCGGCGGTGCTGATCTATCTGCGCGGCTTGGGCCTTCCGGCCGCGCCGGTTTCGCCCTCTTGACAGCCGCATTGAAGGGTATTAGAAATGTGAATGTTATTTACATTCACAGCGAGGCGATCATGCCGATCGTTGCAAAGCTCGACGAGTTGGGGAAACCGGCCTGGATCGCACTGGTGGTCCTGGGCTTCTTCTTCTGGTGGCCGATCGGCCTTGCCACCTTGGCCTTCATCATAGGGAGCGGTCGGATGAGTTGCTGGAAAGGGGGCGGCATGAGCCGCTGGCACGGAATGGGAAGCGGTCAACCCGGGACCTGGTGGCAGCCGCCGCGGTCGAGCGGCAACCGGGCTTTCGACGAATATCGCGAGGAAACCCTGCGACGCCTCGAAGAGGAGCAGCGCGAGTTCCGGGATTTTCTGGGCCGGCTGCGCATGGCGAAGGACAAGGCGGAATTCGATCAGTTCATGGCCGAGCGCCGCGCCCACACCGGGTCATCCTCGTCGCCTTGAGCATTTTCAGGAAAAAGCCTGCCCCGGACTTGATCCGGGGTGGGAACCGGTTTTCCGTCCGAAAATGCGACCACGCAAAGCCTTCAGCATTTTCAGGAAAAGTGGGAACCGGTTTTCCGTCCGAAAATGCGACCACGCAAAAAAGACTGGAGCGCAATTCAGTTTCCGTTGAAACTGAATGCGCGCCAGAGCTGAGGCACATCGCAGTTTCGAACGAGGGGCCGCCCACCGGCGCGGGGGGCGGCCCCCGATCATTGGCGCCGATCAAACGATAATTGCCGCGACGAAGTCGCGCAGGCGCCGGGCGGCCGTCGCCGGTAACCACGCATTAACCCAATCGGGCGCCGGTTAACGTATGGGAAGGGCGAACCCCACGCCCTAGTTTGGACACCTTTGACGGGGAATCGCTACCGCAACCGGTGGGGGCCGGCTCGATCTTTCGCACAATTTCGAGTCAGGGGCGGCGCGTTACCGCCCGGCATTCCAATCCCGTCCGCGCGTTGCCGCCGCCGGTCCCGACCGCGGCATCGGCTCGTCCGGAAGGACTGGACAGCCGCAAGGAGATGCGATGCCGTCCGCCGCGCCGATCTCGATCTGGGACCTGTTCCAGAACGCGGATTTCGTCGTCAAGCTCGTGATGATCGGGCTTCTGGTGGCGTCGGTGGCGGTGTGGGCGATCGCGGTCGACAAGGTCCTGCTTTATTCCGCTTGCCTCGCGCCCGAACCACTCGATGGCAGCCCTGTTCGTGGCCGCGATGCGGGAATGGAAGCGCAGCGTGGAGGGCCAACCGCGCTCCTTCGCCGGCCTGCAAATGCGCATCGAAAAGGTCATGGACGTGACCATCCAGCGCGAGATCGCGCGGCTCGAGCGCGGGCTCCTGGTGCTGGCGACGGTCGGCTCCGCCGGCCCCTTCGTCGGCCTGTTCGGGACGGTCTGGGGCATCATGACCAGCTTTCGGGCGATCGCCGGCCAGCAGAGCACCTCGCTCGCCGTGGTCGCCCCCGGCATCGCGGAAGCCCTGTTTGCGACGGCGATCGGCCTGATCGCCGCCATACCGGCGACCATTTTCTATAACAAGTTCGTATCCGACGTGAACAAGCAGGCCCAGCGCCTGGAAGGGTTTGCCGACGAATTTGCCGCCATCCTGTCGCGGCAGATCGACGAACGGGGATAGGGGTCGGGATGGCGATGAACGTAGGGGTTGTCGCCGGCGCCGGCAGTCGGCGGCACCGCCGCCGCCCGGTCATGTCCGAGATCAACGTGACGCCGATGGTCGACGTCATGCTGGTCCTGCTGATCATTTTCATGGTGTCGGCTCCCCTGATGACGGTCGGGGTCCCCGTCGACCTGCCGCAGACCCGGGCCAAGAGCCTCGAGCAGGACAAGGAGCCGCTCACGGTCTCGGTCACGCCGAAGGGGGTCTACCTCCAAAATACCGAAATTCCGGTGGAGGAACTGGTTGCCAAGCTCAAGGCCATCACCGAGGCCCGCGGCGGAACGGAGGAGCGGATTTTCGTCCGCGGCGACCGGCAGATCGATTACGGCACGGTGATGAAGGTGATGGGGCGACTATCGGACGCGGGCTTCCGCCGTGTGGGCCTGGTGACGGAGTTCGAGCAGGGGACGGCGCGCTGATGGCGCGAGAATGGGGAATGAGGACCGCCTACGCGGTATCGGCGACCGGCCACGCCGCCGTGTTGCTGTGGAGCATCTGGTCGCTTGCGGCGAGGCCGTTGCCGGCTCCGCCGAGCGAGGCGCTGCCGGTCGATATCGTGAGCGTGTCCGAGTTCACCCAGATCACCGCCGGCAGCAAGAGCGCGCCGCAAGCCGAGACGCCGAAGCCGCTCGTCGAAACCGTCGCGGAGGCGAGGCCGGTCGATGATCCGACCGCAAAGATCGACGAGAAGAAAGAGGTGAAGGCGGCGCGCGAGCCGCCGCCCGCCCCGGAATCGAAGCCGGTCGAGGCGAAGCCGGCGGAAAAGCCGGCCGAGACCAAGCCCGATCCGGTCGCGGAGGCGCTCGCGAAGGACAAGAAGCCCGAGACCAAGAAGGCCGAGGTCAAGCCGCCGGTCCCGCCGAAGAAGCCGGCGCCGCCGGCGCCCAAGTTCGATCCCGGGCAGGTCGAGGCGCTGCTCAACAAGCGCGTTCCGACCCGGATGGCGGCGGCGGGCGAGATGCCGAACAGCATGCCGCGCGCCGGCTTGGCGCACGCCAACGCGGCGCAGATGTCGCTGAGCGAGCTCGACGCGTTGCGCGCGCGGCTCGCGCAGCTGTGGACGATCCCGGCCGGCGCCAAGGACCCGCAGGAGCTGGTGGTGCTGATCAGGATCAAGCTCAAGCCCGACGGCACGCTCGCGGCCGCGCCCATGGTGGTCAACAACGGGACGAGCGCGCTGTTCGCCGCCGCGCGCGACAGCGCCGTCCGCGCGCTCTACCGCGGCCAGCCGTTCGACATGCTCAAGCCCGAACATTACGAGCAATGGAAAGACATCGAGATCACTTTCGATCCGCGCGACATGATCCGCGGCTGACGATCGCCGCCGTCGAGGCCGCCCGATGATCGAATCGTTTCCAACGGCGAGCCGGCTGAGCCGCCGGCGGTTGATCCTGCTCGGTGCCGGCGCGGCCGCGCTCGCCGGGCTTTCGTCGCGGCGCGCGGCCGCGGTGCTCAAGCTCGACGTCACCCAGGGCAACGTCCAGCCGGTGCCGATCGCGGTTCCCGATTTCGTCACGGTCGCCACCCGCGACCCGGCGGCGGGACGCAATGTGAGCCAGATCATCGCGGCCAATCTGCAGCGTTCCGGGCTTTTTGCGCCCATCAACCCGGCGGCCTATATCGAGAAAATCTCGACCATCGACGCGGTGCCGCGCTTTCCCGACTGGCGGCAGATCAACGCGCAGGCGCTGGTCACCGGCCGGATCACCGAATCCGAGGGCCGATACAAGGTCGAGTTTCGGCTCTGGGACGTCTTCGCCGGTCAACAGCTGCAGGGCCAGCAATACACCACCACGCCGGACAATTGGCGGCGCATCGCCCACATCATTTCCGACGCCGTCTACGAGCGGATCACCGGCGAGAAGGGTTATTTCGACAGCCGCATCGTGTTCGTCGACGAATCCGGTCCGAAGGAGCGGCGGATCAAGCGCCTCGCCCTGATGGACCAGGACGGCGCCAATGTGCGCTATCTCACGCGCGGCGACGACCTCGTGCTCACGCCGCGATTCTCGTCCTCGGCCGATACCATCACCTACATGTCGTACGGTCAGGGCGATCCCAGGGTCTATCTCATGAACATCGAGACCGGCCAGCGCGAGATCGTCAGCAATTTTCCCGGCATGAGCTTCAGCCCGCGCTTTTCGCCCGACGGCCAGCGCGTGATCTTCAGCCTGCAGCGCGGCGGCAATTCGAACCTGTTCGTGATGGATTTGCGCTCGAAGGCGACGACGCGCCTGACCGACACGCAGGTGATCGATACCGCGCCCTCCTATTCGCCCGACGGGACCCGCATCTGCTTCGAGTCGGACCGCGGCGGCAAGCAGCAGATCTACGTCATGGCGGCGGGCGGCGGCGAGGCGCAACGCCTCAGCTTCGGTGATGGCGCCTACTCGACGCCGGTGTGGTCGCCGCGCGGCGACCTCATCGCGTTCACCAAGCAGACGGAAGGAAAGTTCGCCATCGGCATCATGCGAGCGGACGGATCGGGCGAGCGCATCCTGACCGAGGGCTATCACAACGAAGGCCCGACCTGGTCGCCGAACGGACGCGTGATCATGTTCTTCCGCGATCCCGGCGGGAACTCCGGGCCGGCGCTCTACACGGTGGACTTGACCGGCCGCAACGAGCAGGTCTTGAAGACGCCGAGCTACGCCTCCGATCCCTCCTGGTCGCCGCTGTTGCAGTAACACCATACTCCGTCGAAAACCGCGGCGATGGAACTTGCGGAGCCCACAAGGCGCCGCATTCACTCGCCATTAACCACTGGGGACGGATTCCGCTTTTCCCTCGAATTTGAACGATCCGGGCAGCACCCGATCAAGGTTGACAAGAACCTTCGCTTAACCACGCCCCTGCTAGACCTGCGGCATGAGCGGCAACGACGCCACGGAGGAGGCACCGGAATGACGAATGTCACGCGTGTCGTCCGCGCTGCAGGGCTTGCCGGCCTGTTGGCCCTGGCGCTCGCCGCCGGCGGCTGCGCGAACAGGCCCAGCGATGCGGCCCAGGCCGGATATGCGCAGCCCGGCAGCCAGCAGGACTTCGTCGTCAACGTCGGCGATCGCGTCTTCTTCGAATCCGATTCGTCCGAGCTCACGCCGCAATCGCTGGCGACGCTGGACAAGCAGGCGCAATGGCTGAGCGCCTACAGCCAATACACCTTCACCGTCGAGGGCCACGCCGATGAGCGCGGCACGCGCGAATACAATATCGCGCTCGGCGCTCGCCGCGCGCAAACGGTGCGCGACTATCTGGTCTCGCGCGGCGTCCAGGCGCAGCGCATGCGCACGATTTCCTACGGCAAGGAGCGCCCGGTCGCGGTCTGCAACGACATCTCGTGCTGGTCGCAGAACCGGCGCGTGGTGACCGTGCTCAATGCCAGCTCGTGAAGCGACACGTGGGGGAAGGGGACAACCGGCGCCCATCGGGCGCCGGTTGTGTTTTGGGCATCGCGTCGCATTTCAAGGCGGCGTTTCTTTCATCTCACGAGCCGAGCGGCACGCGAACCGCTGCGGCCCATTCATGCGACCGGCCCGGATTCGGCGAGACCATCAGTCACAATTTGGACGCAGGAATTCGTATGGTACCCGGGGACTCGGACCACAGCATCAAGCCCATGGCCCGTCGCAAATCGGCCCGTTTCAAGCTGCGGGCATCCGCGGCATCGGCGCTCGCCGCCGTGGCGATGACGGTCGCGTTGCCGGCCGCGTCCACGGCGCCGGCGCAAGAGGGCGAGCGGTCGTTCGGCTTGTTCGATCAGATCTTCGGGGGCAGCGCGCGCTTGAGCGGAGGCGACCGTGGCGCGCCCGCGGCTGCGAGGCCGGATCATCCGGCTCAAGAGCGCACCGCGCAGGCATCGGGGTCCGACCTCGTGGTGCGCATCGATCGCCTGGAAACCCAGATCCGGCAGCTCACCGGCGTGATCGAGCAGCTGCAATTCCGCAACCAGCAGCTCGAGGGCTACGTCCGCCGCCTGCAGGAGGACAACGAATACCGCTTCCAGGAGCTGGGGGCGAAGGGCCCGCCGCGCCCGGCGGCGCAATCGCATCCATCGAGCGCACCGGCCGGCCCGGCCGCCGCCGGCGCCACCGGCGCGACCGGCCGGCGCGGCGATGCATTCGACCCGGCGCAGAATCCGAATGCGCCGGGCGCCCCGCATGTGTTGGGCTCGACCGGCGCGCCGCCGGCAGTCGGCGCCCGCGCCGAGGAGCAGCCGGTGGGCGCTCCCGGCGGACGCGGCGCCGGGGCGCCGCTCGACCTCGCGACCATCGCGCCGCCGGGCGCGCCGCTGCCGGGGCAGCCGCCGCGCAATGCCGGCGCGTCGGCCGCCACGCTGCCGCCGTCGCAGACCCCGCGCGACGAATACGACCTCGCCTATGGCTACGTGCTGCGCAAGGACTACGCCCTCGCGGAAGACGGCTTCCGCGGTTTCCTCAGCAAATATCCCAGCGATCGGCTGGCCGGCGACGCCAATTATTGGTTGGGCGAAAGCCTGTTTCAGCGGCAGCGCTTCCGCGACGCGGCGGAAGCGTTCCTCAATGTCTCCACCAAGTATGAATCCTCCGGCAAGGCGCCCGACGCGCTGCTTCGCCTCGGGCAGTCGCTCGCCGCGCTCGGCGAGAAGGAGGCGGCCTGCGCGTCGCTCGGCGAGGTCCTGCGCAAGTACCCGCGCGCATCGGCGGGCGTGAAGCAGGGCGTCGAGCGAGAACAGAAGCGTGTCCGCTGCTGATGAGGCGGCGCCGGTCTCCGCCGCCGAGGCGAAGACGCTGCTCGATCCGCTCGCTCATGCTTCCGCTCTGGTGCTCGCGGTGTCCGGCGGTCCGGATTCGACCGCGCTGATGGTGCTGGCGGCGCGCTGGCGGCGGGCGCGCAAGCGCGGACCCAAGCTCCTCGCCGTCACGGTCGATCACGGATTGCGGCGCGAATCCGCGGCCGAGGCGCGCGCCGTCAAGCGTCAGGCGCGGGCGCTCGGCGTCCCCCATCGCACCATGCGCTGGGACGGCGGCAAGCCCGCGACCGGCCTGCAGGAAGCCGCGCGACTTGCGCGCTACCGGCTGCTGGCACGCGCCGCCCACGCCGCGAGGGCGCCCCACGTCCTCACCGCCCACAGCCTCGACGACCAGGCCGAGACGGTGTTGATCCGCATGAGCCGCGGCAGCGGCCTCACCGGCCTTTGCGCCATGGCAGCGGTGTCGCCGCTGCCCGCGGATGCACGGAGCGGGATCATGCTCGTGCGCCCGCTCATCGACCTTCCGAAGGCGCGCCTGGTCGCGACGCTCGCGCGAGCGGGCATCGGCTATGTCGATGATCCCTCGAACCGCGATCCACGCTTTGCCCGCGCGCGGCTGCGCGGCATCATGCCCGCGCTGGCCCGCGAAGGGCTCGACGCGCGGCGTCTCGCGCTCCTGGCGCAGCGCCTGCAACGCGCCGATGCGGCGATCGAGTCGGCGGTCGACGCGGCGGCGGCGGCGCTGTCGGAGGGGCCGTGGTCCGATCGCGGTCCGATCCGCTTCGATGCCGAAAATTTCGCCCGCCTGCCGGCGGAAGTGGCGCTGCGGCTCCTCGGCCGCGCGATTGCGCACACCGGCCATGAGGGGCGGCTGCGGCTCGGCAAGCTCGAGACCCTATTCAAGGCGTTGCAGAACGAATGGCACAATGCAGTCAGCCGTGGGAGCCGCTTTCGCCGGACATTGGCAGGCGCGGTCCTCACTCTCGAGCGCGACGGGCTAACTGTCGAACGTGCCCCGCCCCGCCGGCGGCGCGGTCGAGCCGCCGTTGCAAGGTGAGGGCAGGCACAATTGCATCTCGTGCCTCGGCCGCCCCGTCCGGTCTCCGAAGGAGGCCTGTCCTATTGAATCTGCTCCGCGACCTCCACCCGCAACATCGTACGGACGTTTTCGATCTGGTTGGCGATCATCGCCTGGGCGGAACCGGCGAACAACAACCCGATCGCGACGTTGTCGAGTGTCATGACGAGCGAGCCCGAGTCACCCCCGGCCGACATGTTCGTAGTGACGATCTGGTCCTTCATGCGCCCCACACGGCCGCTGCCATAATTGACGTCAATCGTGGTATTCACGGCGGTGATGCGGCCAGTGGTGAAATTGGTCGTGCGGCCGGTCTTCTTGACCGTCTGGCCGACCATCTGCAGCACTTGCGCGCGCCGGCGCCAACCGCGCACGTAGCCGCCCCAATAGATCTCACGACTCAGGTCGTGAAAATCACCCTCGGCCACGGCGCAATCGACGATGTTGTTCTGAGCGGCGAGCGGCACTGCGGGCGCCAACTGGATTGGGATGAACCGACTGAGCGCAGCAATCTTATCTGCTGGATTCACGCCGCCGTCGAATGGTCCGGGCTGGAGGATCGGGGCACCGAGCGGGCCCGCATTTACATTCGCCAGCACGTGGTTGTTGCTGAGAATGTAGAACTTGCTCGGAATACCGACGCCATGAACCGGGTTGACCGGGTCGGTCGACCCGCCGGGCAGAATGTCATAGACACACGTGCCGATCGTGCCTGCTGTAATCTGAAAATGGCCGACGCTGTAGCCGCCTGAGGCCGGCCGGACCCTTTTGGTCAGGGTTTGGGTACCGACGTCGACCGGCGCACCCATGTCACCAGCAACCGGATGGCCTACTGTCAGCACGTCGGTTGGCATGTCCTGGAGTTTCGAAGGTACCAAGTGCTCCTTGGAGAGGTGCTCCTTGGCGACCTTGTGGGAGACCAGCACCAAAACCGCCGGATCACCGGTCGGCTCTCCGTCCTTCCATTTCACGCCTGCGCCAATTCCGACCACGTTGTCTCTGGGCTTGCCCTCCTCGAAGAATTCCGAGGTCGCTGCACGGGTGGCTTTAACCAACGCTTGGACGTCAGCGTCGGCTACCATCATCTTGCTGGCGGTGCTTGCCATGTGAGATTCTCCTTCCGAGCGAGCCAAAGTCGTGGACGTTCTGGACTTGCGGGCAGATCGTGAGGGTTTCTTCACGGCAGTCGCCTCCATTCAACGCAATAACGGTCGCGTCCGGTCGCTAGCCGTTCTGCGCCGAGACGACGCCGATCTCCTCGACGTCTGTCGGGTAGCCTGCGATGTTATTCGGAACGATGTCGCTGGCGCGCAGCTCCGATTTTGGGAGCTTGCGCGTGACGAAGACCTTGATGACAGGCTCGCCATTGCGCTCGCCGATGCCGACTCCGGTTACGTTTTGCTTCGACATCAATTCCTGCTCCGCTTTCCTCATTGCAGCGTCTTGATTCATCGGTTGTCCTCCGGCGGTTGAGATCGAGTCAGTTAGCGCGGCGGTCACCGCTCTGGGTACGTGCGCGCTCCCTGGCTCTATCATAACGCCGGATCGGGCCGGTCTTTCAGACTTACTCAACGCGGACACGGCCCGATGTCGGGCGGCCCTTCAATGACTGATTGATGGAGTACGATAGCACATCCAAAAATAAGTGGCAAGTGATAGTTGTATGATACTGTAATATATATTGTAAGTATAGGATGCTCCTCAAATAATCGAGCCCGATCCAAAGCGGTTTCCGGCAAAGCGCGAGCGAGGAAGCCGAGCCGATCGCCCGTGGCTCGACATTCGGAAGGCGCCGCTCATGGCAGCGCTCGAACCCGCCGAAATCGGCTTCGATGACGATCGTCGACGCGGGAAAAGAGCAAGCGAATGAAAACGCTCATCTGCACCGAACGTCGGTATTCGCCGCGGCAAGGCTCGTGGTGGAGCGCCCCGGCGCGAAGGGCGGGTCGCGCGGCCTTAACCACGGGCAAATGTGGCGAAGCCGATGCCCCCAAACGGCGGTAGAATGGCGGCGGAAATAACGGCGTCTGCTGGCTCGGTTCCCTTGGCAGGAGCCCCATCGGCTCCTAGATTGTGACGGGGACGGACCTGAATCGGCCGTGACTTGCCGGCGTAGGAGCCGGACCGATCAACAGCCGGCTGGCGGGCGACCGACGGCATGAAGGACACGGGATGAACGCCAACCTGCGCAACTTCGCCCTTTGGGTGATCATCGTTCTCTTGCTGCTCGCGCTGTTCACCCTGTTCCAGAATCCGGGCCAGCGCTCCACGTCCCAGGACATCTCCTTCTCGCAGCTGTTGAACGAGGTCGACCAGGGGCGCGTGCGCGATGTGTTGATCCAGGGGCCCGAGATCCACGGCACCTTCACCGACGGCCGCAGCTTCCAGACCTACGCGCCCAACGATCCGTCGCTCATTCAGCGGCTCTACGGCAAGGGCGTATCGATCACCGCCCGCCCGCAGCAGAACGACGTGCCGTGGTTCCTGCAGCTGTTGATCTCGTGGCTGCCGTTCATCGCGCTCATCGGCGTTTGGATATTCCTGTCGCGGCAGATGCAGGGGGCGGGCGGCAAGGCGCTCGGCTTCGGCAAGAGCCGCGCCAAGCTTCTGACCGAGGCGCATGGCCGCGTCACCTTCGAGGACGTCGCCGGCGTCGATGAAGCCAAGCAGGACCTCCAGGAAATCGTCGAGTTCCTGCGCGATCCCGGAAAATTCCAGCGGCTCGGCGGACGCATTCCGCGCGGCGTCCTGCTGGTCGGGCCGCCGGGAACCGGCAAGACGCTGCTGGCGCGCGCGATCGCCGGCGAGGCGAACGTGCCGTTCTTCACCATTTCCGGCTCCGACTTCGTGGAAATGTTCGTCGGCGTCGGCGCCTCGCGCGTGCGCGACATGTTCGAGCAGGCCAAGAAGAACGCGCCGTGCATCATCTTCATCGACGAGATCGACGCGGTGGGGCGCCACCGCGGCGCCGGCCTCGGCGGCGGCAACGACGAGCGCGAGCAGACCCTCAACCAGCTGCTGGTCGAGATGGACGGCTTCGAGGCCAACGAGGGCATCATCCTGATCGC
>WNFC01002098.1_pt1 | contig 36226 bp, 32 predicted proteins | sample 5400541 | NCBI WGS metagenome assembly WNFC01 (sample SAMN13153342, study PRJNA577476) | soil metagenome | isolation source: 120 cm saprolite under Douglas fir tree site 2 hole 2 replicate 1 | place: USA:California | collected 2015-04-18
ACGCAAGGAAAAGCGCCGATTTATTTGCGCACGACCGGACCGACCGCGCTCGCTTACGCAAACAAGGAGTTGCCGGGTCACGGCATCGATTATCACAAGGACGGTTTCGGTTCGCCAATCGGTGATTGGAAGACGGTCCACAAATGGCCCGAACAACAGACCGACGAAGAGTTGCGCGGTTTGGGAATCGAGGTCGGCCAGAAAACCACAATAACGTTTGTCAGCGGCGTGACCGTCGATGGAAAGATCGAAAAATTAACTAAACGGGATGGCAAATTGGTTTTGATTAGCTTCTCCGATTGCACGGCGAAGTACCAGGATCGTGTCTTGTTCGAACCTTCATGGGGAACTTACGACATGGCGGTAGGCGCGCGCGTCGGCTCCGTCTTTAACGGCGCGGCCGACAAAGACGCTTACAATCAAGTCGCGCTCGTCCCGAAAGAACGGACGATCAAAGTCCCATCGGATGCCAAACGAAAGAAACTGGAAAGCCTTTACGCACAGGTGAGGCAGATTCGTGAAACCAAAAAAGGTTACGAACGCCTCGGCGAGATCTGGGAGACGCAACAAGCCGAGCACCCTCAGGATTGGCTATTGTCGATGGAGATTTTTGAGATTCTCGATACGACGAACCAGCAACCGGAACTGAAAGCGAAAATCGAGAAATTCCTGAACAACAAAAAGGCGCAAACCAAAGATCTAACGACATTGATCGGCTGGGGATTTCGCCTGGTCGAGTATCACAAGAAACCGGAATACCAGGCCGCGCTCCAAGCCTCGCCTAAGTGACACAAGCGCTTCGCTTATGTCATGTCGAGCAGAGCCGAGACATCTCTCGATATTTCTGAGTCTGAAACAGTAAGAGAATTGAACTCGTTCGTCTCCCGACTCTCTCGCCGCTACCCTTGCGGCGCAACCGTCCATGTCGCTCGCCCCGCTCGCTCCATTCCCCGACGGAGCCTGGAATGACAGAAAGGCGCAAGTAACACGCGCTACACAGTCTCGTCCTTGAAGTGACGTTTGCCTTTGAGCGCTTTTGCGTACTCGTCTTTGCTTAAAATATTTTCGTCGACCAGCATATCGACGCGGCAAAAGTTTTTGAACCACGCTTCGATTCGTTCGCGATCTTTCATTACCTCCTCGGTCAGGTAATTCGCATCAATGTTGACACAGATCGCTCCGACCACGCCAAACTCCTTGCGGATGACCGGGATGGTTGTGCACTTAAATCTTCGCGACCCGATATTGAGCTCGTAGTTGAGTTTTTCTTCGTTCTGAAGCTGGCGCTTCTTCAGATCGATGAGCAGATTCGTCGTTCCATCGCGCAGATGCCTGCCGGTCACATTATTCTCCAGAACGATCAGCGAATGCGCCGGATCAGCCAGGTTGTGGAGCAAAATTTCAAGGCCGGTATTTGGAAAGGATTTTCCGATGAGGCGGACCAAACGCACGTAGTTCTCGAGATACTCGTTCGTATCGTCGACAACTTTCCTTCCCTCGTATTTTTCGAACAACTGGGCGTAGACTTTCTGTTCGGCCGGTTCGAGCTGAGTGCGGACGTTGTTTTGCTCGCCGATGAAGATCAGTTGCCGCGCTGCGGTGTAATCGTGGTTCTTCAGGAAATAATGCATACCCAGCCGAAAATCTTTCAGGCTGAACTCGCCAAAGTTCTCGCGGCTAACGGTGAACGGATAGAAGTCGTATTCCTCGAGGTTTCGCCCGAATTTCCGGCGGCGCTCCTTGTATTTTCCCCAGACGAAACCGGCGGCCAGAAAAACCAGCGACGCGATGATGGAGGCGATGACGTTGATACCGATCTCGCTTTGCAGAGCGTTAATCATTCGACGTAATTGATTGGAAGATCGACAATCACCACGCGGTTACAGATTTCCAGCTGCATTTGAAAGCGTAATGTTTTCGACTGCGATATTTTCCGGACGGGACAGCGCATAGGCGACAGCGGAGGCTACTTCGTTCGCCGAAATCATTTTTTCGCGCGGCCAATCACCCGTCACGTCGTCCCAAATCTCTGTATTCGTCGCCGCCGGATAAATATTGAGCACGCGGATGCGACGCTCGCGCAATTCGTCTCGGACCGATTGAGAAAAACCTTCAAGTGCAAACTTGCTCATGCAATAAGTGCTCCAGTTTGCGAAACCCGTTTGCGCGGCGATCGAAAGAATATTTACAACGCTCGAACCGGGCGGCATTTGCGCGACGAACCGCTGCATCAACAAAAACGGCGCGGTCACATTGACTCCGAGCGTTTGTTTCCATTCTTCGAGCGTGACTTCACGAAAAGGTTTTACCACCGCGATGCCGGCATTGTTGATCAGAACATTGAGCGGATCGCCGCCAACTTCCGAGATCAAATTGGCGACGCCTTTCTCGGTGGCGAGATCGTGGATTAGTTTCACCACACCGGCGCAGTGGGATTGAACTGCCTTGCATGTTTCCGCGAGCGCAACCGTGTCGCGCCCGTGCAAAAGCAACGTGACATCGGAGTCGGCGAGTTTTTCAGCAATTGCCCGGCCGATTCCGCGGCTCGCGCCGGTAATCAGGATGCGGTTCATCTGTCCAAGCCGAAGTTATCGCCGCGACGAATAACACTCAAACCTCCTGTTGCTATACTGGGTATCGCCTCTCCCTCTCAAAGGGAGAGGGCAGGGTGAGGGTTGTTCGGTTGTAGCCACGACTCCCCTCACCTTTATCCTCTCCCCTGACAAGGGGAGAGGCGGTCTGACTGCCATGAGCGTTACGTCGTGCGTCGCAAAGTGAAGCGATTGTTCTTCGTTTCCCACAATCGCAATCGCACGAGCTGTTGATTCACGCGGCTCTCGATCTTCGACCAAAGTGCGTGCACGATGTTTTCGCCGGTGGACGAAATTTTCCGAAAATCCTCGGTCTCCAGATCAAGATGTCGATCTTGCCAGGGAGCGATCGACTCGTTCAGCGCTTTTTGGAAGGCAACGAAGTCGTAAAGCGTGCCGCTGCGTTCATCGTAACTTCCCCCGATGGTTGCTTCGGCAAGATAAAGATGGCCGTGACCGCGCGGATTGTCGCATTTGCCAAATAGAGCAGCGTTCTTTTCGTCGGAAAATGCCGGGACGTGCAAACGATGCGCTGCACTGAAGCGGATCTGCATTCCGAGGAACATGCTTTGATCGCTCCAGGCTTCGGCGAAAAAATCTGCGCGTTCGTGCAGGCGCACTCGGTGAACCGAAACCGATATCGCCACCCGTTCCCGAATGTAAGCCGCCAAACTTTCGGTAGTTATCGGCCGATCCTTCAATCCCGGAACTTCTTCGTTGAGATGACGATGGTCGAACTCCTCGTGCAAAGACTTGATACAAGCATCGACATCCCGCTGCCGAACGATCGGCCCATCGGCCTTTTCTTTTCGAAAAGTGAGCCGCGTCCGGTAATTGTGCCCGTGGACGGCGGCGGCCGCGCCAAAGAGTCGTTGATTCTCCGCCGCTGTAAGGTGGGGCGACATCGTTTGCCGCGCCGCCGAAAATTCAAACCAGTAATTTCCTTCGCACGCGCCGTCGAAATAAAACGTCGCGCTCCGATCAGGCGTTTCGATGAGATGACACGCGACTAGTTTCGCATCGACGTCGGCAAAAGAGGGCGCGACATCGGCGAAAAGTTGGCGTGCGATGTTTTCAGCCATCGGCGGTAGCTCGCGAAACGCGGGATTGTCTTCGTTCAAAAACTTATGATCGAAGCGTTCATCGACAATTTCTCCCGCACGTTTTTTGATTTCACTGATGTTGATGAGCATTCCGGTGACCGGATCGACTCGCCCGCTGAAAATAAAATAGACAGTGTAATTTCGACCGCTGCCGTAGCGCGCGGCGGTTTCCGGACCAAACGCCGCCAGGTTTTCGCTATCGGTCCAAGGCGAAAAAAACAACCGGCGGGAGGCCGAGAACTCAAGCCGTTTGCTGACCGTCAGAAGCATGATGTAGCAAACATACTACGATTCATTATTCAACGCGCGAACGCCGCAGATTCGGGCCCTCACCTGTCGCTTCGCGACTTCCTCTCCCTGCCAGGGAGAGGATTGAGGTGAGGGTGCTCTATTCTTTTAAGAGCGAGAGGAATTCGGACCGTGTGCGCGCGTCTTCCTTGAACGAACCGAGAAGACAGGACGTTTTCATGATCGAGTTCTGCTTTTCGACTCCGCGCATCATCATGCAAAGATGTTTTGCTTCCACTACGACAGCGACGCCGTTTGGCTCAAGACAATCCATCAGGGACTGGGCAATCTCGGTGGTGAGGTTTTCCTGAATCTGCAGGCGCCGCGCAAAAACGTCTACAACGCGCGCGACTTTGGACAAACCGATCACTTTGCCATTCGGAATGTAAGCCACGTGGGCCCGACCAATGAATGGAAGCAAGTGATGTTCGCACATCGAATAAAGCTCGATGTCTTTGACCAGAATGATCTCGCTCGCTTCCGAATCGAAGATGGCGTTGTTAACGATCTCTTCGACGCTTTGGCGATAACCTTGCGTGAGAAATTCCATTGCCCTCGCCGCGCGGGCCGGCGTCTTGACCAAACCTTGTCGCGTCGAATCTTCCCCGATCGCATCGAGCAGATCGCGGTAGATCTTTGTTAATTTTCCAAGTTGTCCCGGCGGCAGCGGCTCGGCGTAGCGCGCCAAGCGGTCCTCGGTTTCGATTTCAGGATCAAACGTTCGCAAGATCGACAATCCCTTTAATCCAACCAGCTCTGCGGATATTTTTCGTCATCGAGCGCGACTGCCTGCTCGGTCAGCTCGAGCGTGTGTTGGGTGTCGAACATGACCGCCAGCTCTTCGGTGCGCGTCGCGTTCTTGCTCGCCATGATCGTTCCCGGATGCGGTCCGTGCGGAATGCCGCGCGGATGCAGCGTGATCGACGCCGGCTCGATCCCGCGGCGTGATCCGAAATTTCCGCGGACATAAAATAAAACTTCGTCAGCTTCGACGTTGTCGTGGACCCACGGAATTTTCACGGCTTCGGGATGCGTATCCAAGAATCGCGGCGCGAACGTGCAAACAACATAACCGCGGATCTCGAAGGTCTGATGTATCGGCGGCGGTTGATGCACGGTGCCGGTAATCGGCTCGAAATCCTGCGCGTTAAAAGTAAATGGATAAACGTGGCCATCCCAGCCGACGACGTCGAACGGGTGATGCGCTATCGTCACGCAGGTCCAGCGCGGACCGTCCTTTACCAGAATTTCCGTGTCCTCTTCCTTGTCGATCGTGTTGAGCTCGGTCGGCGCATGAAAATCGCGCTCGGAATAAGGGGCGCCCATTTTGATTTGACCCTCCTGATTCAAATACCGTTTCGGAATACGCACCGGACCGGCTGACTCGAGAATCAAGTAATCTTCTTCCTCCACTTTATCCGGCACGAGCCGGTAAGTGATGCCGCGCGGGACGACAATGTAATCTTCGGCGCGGTAGCGTTGCTTTCCAAATACGGTCTCGAGCGTGCCGCCGCCTTTGAAGACAAAGATAATTTCGTCGGCGCCGCCGTTCTTATAATACTCGAACTTGCCGTACGGTTTCTCCGGCCGCGCTCGCCACGCGGTCATGTCCTGATTAAACAGAATCGGAACCCGTCCGGTGTAGATATCGCCGCGGCGCGCAATCTTCGCCGTCTTCAAATGATGATGCCGTAGAGGGCTGTCGGTGACTTTCTTGAGCTCCTCGCATTTCAAAAGTTTGACGCTGCGAACGCGGGTCGGCGGCCGCAGATGATACATGATCGAGTAGGCCTCGTTGAATCCTTCCGTCGTAATGACGTGCTCGTAGGCGATGCCTTCGTTCTTGTAAGTAGGCGCGGCGCCGTTGCGATGGAACCAGATGTGATGCTTCCGCGGCATCTCGCCTAATTTATGGTAATACGGCATAACTGCTCCTTTAGATTAACGTTAACTCCTCACCCTCCCCTCTCCTCTTTCTAAGAGGAGAGGCGAAGTCAGTCGCAAACTTGCTCGCAAAAGTCGCCACGGGCACGCCCCCCTTCGCCTCTCCCCTCGAAGGGGAGAGGATTAAGGTGAGGGGTGAACTCTCTAAATGTTTGCATTTTACAAATTGCCTCGCCGCTCCTGTTCTTTCTCAAGCGCCTCAAAGAGCGCCTTGAAATTTCCTTTGCCAAAACTCTTGGCGCCTTTGCGTTGGATGATTTCGAAAAACAACGTCGGCCGATCTTCCACCGGCTTGGAAAAAATCTGGAGCAAATATCCTTCGTCGTCGCGATCGACCAATATCCCGAGACGTTTCAATGGCCCGAGATCTTCGTCGATGTGACCGACACGCTCTGGCAGCGTGTCGTAGTAAGTGGACGGAATGTTCAGAAACTCAAGGCCGCGCTTTTGCAGCTCGGTCACGGTTTTGACAATGTCCCCGGTCGCGATCGCGATGTGCTGCACACCTTCGCCGTTATAAAACTCGAGATACTCTTCCACCTGCGATTTCTTTTTGCCTTCGGCCGGCTCGTTGATCGGGAATTTCACGAAACCGTTTCCGTTGCTCATCACCTTGCTCATGAGCGCCGAGTATTCAGTCGAAATGTCTTTGTCGTCGAAACTGAGAATGTTTCGGAACCCCATCACCTCTTCGTAAAATTTCACCCACGGATTCATCTGGTTCCAACCGACGTTGCCAACGCAATGATCGCAATAAAGCAAGCCCGTCTCCTTGGTCTCGAAACCCGGATCCCACTTCTCGAAGCCCGGCATGAATGGGCCAGTGTAATCGTCGCGCTCGACGAACACGTGCATGACTTCGCCATAAGTGTGGATGCCGCTCATGACGACTTTGCCGTGCTCGTCCTTCAGCGTTTTCGGTTCCATGTAACTCTTGCCGCCGCGCTTGGTCGTTTCCTTCCAGGCTGAGGTCGCATCTTTTACTTTCAGCGCGATCACTTTGACGCCGTCGCCGTGTTTCTCGATGTGGTCGGCGATTGCATTGTCGGGATGCATTGGGGTCGTCAGGAGGAAGGTGAGTTTGTTCTGACGAATGGCGTAACTGGCACGATCTTTGACGCCGGTCTCCGGTCCGCTGTAGGCGAGACTTTGGAAACCGAACACGCTCTTGTAAAAATGCGCCGCCTGTTTGGCGTTGCCGACATAAAATTCAATGTGATCGGTGCCTTCGAGCGGCAAAAAATCCTCTGCGGCTTTCGGAGCAGCTTTCTTTTTTGGAGCAGCAATTGTCGTTGCCATATAAATACCTCCGATATTCGCGCTGTTCGCGCGTCCTCTAAATATAAGATCGACAATCCCCCGTCGCAAGGTTGGGCAGGTAGGGGTGGTTCACCGACCCACCCGCGGGCGATTGGGGTCAATCGCCCCTACCCGATCTATTTCGGCGGGTCTGAATGCACGAGTTTTTGGAAGCGCGGGTCATTCCGAAGCGGATCGAACATTGGATCGAGTCGGAGCAGCGCAGGAGTGAACGGCACGTTCACGACCACTGGGTTACTGGATGGTATCGAGAGTAGTTTCTGTAAGGTGGCAATGGCGCGGTCGGGTTCTCCCATCTGGGCAGCAACCCGGGCGAGGATCTCGATCGGCCGGGGACCATCTATCGCGTCTTTCTCGATCGGGACCCCCGCCATCCCCCTTTCGATCAGTTCGAATGCAGCGGCTTTGTCGCCGAGTCCCATATTGGTCAGCGCGAGATCGCCAATCAGCACATAATTTTCCGGCTGTTCTTTGAGGAAAGGCTCCAGTTCACTCCTCGCTTGTCGCCAACTTTCCTGGGCGGCGGCATGGTCGCCGGCGACCTCCTGCGCCCAGCCTAAGTAAAAGCGCAGTTCGCTATTGTTATAACCGAACGCTGGATCCGGCTTGGCCAGTATCTTTAGCCGAGGGATGATTTGTGCAGGGCGCCGCTCCAGGATCGCTTGGTAAACTTGTGTTTCCAGCGTGAAGAAGTCGTCGGCAGCCGGATGGAGCGGAGCAAGGAGTGCAGCAGCCCGGGGCAGGTCGCCCTCCGCTTGTGCAATACTCGCCTTAAGGACGAGGGTGTCCACGTCGTCGGGTGTGATATCGAGAACCTGATCAAGCTTTCGCAGGGCTTCGGGAAAACGACGAAGGGAGCTATAGAGTAGCGCGTGCTGGGTGAGCAGGCGAACGTTCCGCGGGTCGAGCCGCTCGGCTTCGTTGAAATAACTTTCGGCTTGGTCCCATTGGCCCCGCCTGCGTGCGACATAGGCTAGCGACTCGGGAATCCGGCTGCTATTGGGCAGGAACTGACGTGCTTGCTCAAAGTAACGCACCGCCGTGTCGTAATCTTTTAGGCAGCCGTAGTGGTAATATCCCTTGGCATGCAGCGCCTCGCCAAGACTGGGCTGAAGAGCGAAGGCGGTTTCGGCTCCCTGCCGTGCCTCTTCGCGCAGGGTAACCGTGGGTGGAAGATTGGCTGTGCGGTAGCCGTTCGCATCCACGTATGACAGCAGGGCCCAACCAAGGGCAAACTTCGGGTCCAAACGCACTGCCTCTCTGAGATATTTCTGGGCGCCAAGGAGGTTGGCGGGTGTGACTGCCGTTTTCAGGCTATAAGCCAGCCCACGCAGGTAGGCATCGTAAGCCTCAGGATTGTCTGTTGGTTTAGCGGCGATGACCTGCTCTTCCTGACCGGTGAGTTTCGCTCGCAACTGATCGGCGATGGCTTTGGCCACTTCACTCTCAACCGAAAAGATGTCGGTCAGTTTGCGATCGAAGGTATCGGCCCAAAGATGAGAATCGTTGGCTGCTTGGATCAGCTGCACGTTCACGCGCACGGCGTCGCCGCTCTTCTGCACGCTGCCTTCCACGATGTGGGCGACACCAAGTTGCCTGGCGATCTCGGGCAGGTCTTGAGGTGCGCTTTTGTAATGCTCCGTCGATGTCCGCGAGATTACCTTGAGATCAGCGATCTTGGATAAGCGCGTCAGAATCTCGTCCTGGATGCCGTCGGCGAAGTAAACGTTGGCTTTGTCTTCGCTCCGGTTCTCAAACGGCAGGACCGCAATCGATTTGTTTGAAATGCCGTCAGTCGAAGCTGCGGTTGTTTTGTTCCCAACCGTATAGCGACCCAGGAAAAACAGCGCGACCGAGATCACGCCACCGATAACAGCGATGTAGATCCAGGCGTATTTCTTCTTTCGCGTCGCCTCCGGCATCGCGTCGGCTGTTTCGGTACGCTTAATTCCCTGCGGCGTCAGCTCGAACATCCACGCCAGAACAAGAGCAATCGGCAAACCGATGATGATAAGCAGAACCATCAAACGAATCGCCCAGTTCGGAATGTCGAACACCGGAAACACCTGCGCGATGCCTTGAGAGAGTGCCCACCCGGCGACCGCGTAAGCGACGGCGACCTTGTAAACGTTGCGGCGCTTCAGCTCGCCGAAGAATTTCGTCAGATCCATTGCCTTGTTTGTTTGCGCGCCTCTTTCAACGCGGCCCGCATTTTCAATCGAAGCGCGTTCAGCCGGATGAATCCGGTGGCGTCGTTTTGGTTGTATGTTGACGCTTCGCCTTCCATCGTCGCGATTTTTGGATCGTAGAGGCTTTTCGGACTCTTGCGACCGGCGACGATGATGTTGCCTTTGTAAAGTTTGAGTCGAATCAGACCGATGACATCGCGCTGCGTTTCGGTCACGAGCGCCTGAAGCGCTTCGCGTTCGGGTGAAAACCAAAAGCCGTTGTAAACGAGAGAAGAGTATTTCGGGATGAGACTGTCGCGCAAGTGCATGACTTCGCGGTCCATGGTCAGCGTTTCCATCTGTCGATGTGCAAAATGCAAGATCGCGCCGCCCGGCGTTTCGTAAACCCCGCGACCCTTCATTCCAACAAAACGGTTTTCAACGATGTCGACGCGGCCGATTCCATGCTTGCCGCCAAGTTTGTTGAGCGTTTGCATCACACCGAGCGGAGAAAGTTTCTTTCCGTTCACTTCAATGCAATTGCCGTTCTCGAATGTAAGATCGACATGTTCCGGTTCGTCAGGCGCGTCTTCTGGCGCGACGCTCAGTTTGTACATGTCGCGCATTTCCTTTGCGCTCGCGTCGAACCACGGATCTTCCAGCACGCCGCTCTCGAAGCTGATGTGGAGAAGATTGCGATCCGTCGAGTACGGTTTTTCGGCGCTCGCTCCGACCGGAATTTTGTTTGCCTTCGCGAATGCGATCATCTCGGCGCGGCCGGCAAACTTCTCTCTAAAACGTTCTTCACGCCACGGCGCGATCACCTTCAGCTCGGGCGCGAGCGCTGCTGCGGTTAATTCAAAGCGCACTTGATCGTTCCCCTTCCCGGTCGCGCCGTGGGCAATTGCGTCGGCTTTTTCAGCGCGCGCGATTTCGACCATTCGCTTGGCGATGAGCGGTCGCGCGATGCTGGTTCCAAGAAAATATTGGTTCTCGTAGAGCGCCCCCGCCTGAAACATCGGGAAAATGAAATCGCGCGCGAATTCTTCCTGAAGATCCTCGATGATGCATTTGGAAGCACCGGTCTTCAGCGCTTTTTCCTCGAGGCCGGCCAGTTCTTCTTCCTGACCGATGTCGGCGCAGAAGGCGATGATGTGCGCGTCGTAGTTATCTTTGAGCCAGCGAAGAATGACCGAGGTGTCGAGGCCGCCGGAATAAGCCAGAACGATCTTCACGAATGTTTGATCTTCGATGTTAGAGGTTTGATTGCAATCCCTCACCTTAATTGTATCTCGACTGCGTCCCGCAGCGCTCGACCGCTACCCTTGCGGCTCTGCCGGCCATGTCGCGGTTCCCAACCGCTCCATTCTCTCCCTTTCTTAAAAGGAGAGGCGAACGCCGCGAGCATTAGAACTGGGCGGCACAATATCCTCTCCTCCTCGAACGAGGTGAGGAGTTGATTTGTGCGGGATCTAATCGCCAAACGAAATGTCGACGTCGCGGGCGGTTTGCACCATTTCGCCATGCGGTGGGACAAGTCGCAAGCGATTCACCGCATCGGCGATTGGAACGTGTCGCACTTGATAATTCTGGTAGCTGACCATGGACCCGAAGTGACCTTCGTTTGCCAATTGCACGGCTTTGACTCCGAAGCGTGTAGCAAGAATGCGATCAAGTGTCGTCGGTGCACCGCCGCGCTGCAAATGTCCGAGCACGCAGGAGCGCGTTTCTTTTCCGGTTCGTTCGGCGATTTCGCGCGCGACCACCTCACCGATTCCGCCGAGACGAAATTCGCCACCTTCGATGTCGCGCTTGATTTGCTGACCGTCTTTTGGCCGCGCGCCTTCCGCTACGACAACGAGCGAGCCAAGCCGGCCAGCGGCTTCGCGTTGCTTAATCGCCGCAGCAATTTTGTCGTAATCGAAAGGGATTTCGGGAATCAGAATAATATCGGCGCCACCCGCAATGCCGCCATGAAGCGCGATCCACCCCGCGTGACGACCCATCACTTCGACGACCATCACCCGTTTGTGGCTCGTTGCCGTGGTGTGCAAACGATCAAGCGCGTCCATTACTTCCGCGACGGCCGAATCGAACCCGAACGTCATCGCCGTGGCTTCGATGTCGTTGTCGATCGTTTTCGGGACACCGATGCAATTGATGCCCGCTTCCTGCATTTGCATCGCCGTCGTCATCGAACCGTCGCCTCCGACGATGACCAGCGCTTTGACATGGAGCTCGTCTAAGACTTTCTTCGCGCGCGCGATCACTTCGCTGGCAACGACCGCGCGATCACCGGCGCCTACTTTTGCGATAAAATGACCGCGGTTAGTCGTCCCGATGATTGTTCCGCCGAGAGCCATGATGCCTTCCGTGCTTTTGCGATCGAGCACGACATAGTCGCCGGGCGGCAACAGACCTTCGAAGCCGTCGCGGAATCCGATTACCTCCCAGCCAAGTTTTTCGCCGGCGAGCACGACACCGCGAAGGACGGCGTTGAGCCCCGGGCAATCCCCGCCGCTGGTGAGAACGCCAATACGGGTCTTCATGACGAAGACACAATCAAAGCATTTTTTTCGGATCGACAAGCCGTCCGCCGGCCGCCCACTGATCGTAGAGCTGCCAGCCTTGGCCGATAAGTTGAGCGCCTTCGGCAAATCGACTGTTGCTGCCGAGCAGGACAACGATGATGCGACGCGGAAAAATTGTCACGCCTTGTCCTTGTTTCACGATTTCCGATTCGCGGGCCGCTGAAAGAACCAAACATTCGCCAGCGCGTGCGGTTCGGCCGGTTTTCACGCCATCGATCCCCTGCGTGCCTAGCAGTTCATTCGTGTTGCGCAAGGAGTAGCGCTGCTCTTTGCCTCCGCGTCGAAAGGAAATCTGGCGTTCCTTCTGTGAGATATAAAAGCGAAAACTCGCCTTGTTCAGAGCGTAACGGGTAAGACGAGCGAGATCTTCGGCGGTAGAGTACGGTAGCGGCTTGACGTTTTGGTCGACGCCGTGCGGATTCACAAAACGGGTTCGTTCCATTTTCAATTGCTTGGCCAGCGCGTTCATTTGAGTAACGAACGCGTCGATCGCCGTCAGCTTCGATTTCTGTCCAGCGGAAGCCGGTCCCTGAATTGTCGATCCAACGTAACTCGCCAGGGTGTAAGCGGCGATGTTGTCCGACTGCACCAACGCCGCATAAAGCAAATCGCGTAACGCAATTTCATCGCCCGGTTGAAAACCGATGTTGTTTTCCAAGGTCCCGACAAACGCTGGCGGCGGCATCGTAACGGTCTGGTTGAGATCGCCGCCTCTATGCTCCGCCCAATCCAGAATCACCATCGCAGTGGCGATTTTCGTCAAACTGCCAATCTGGCGTTTCTGCTTCGATTCGTGTTCCTGTAAAACGAATCCCGTTTGGGCGTCAACGATGATGGACGCTTGAGCCGCAGAAGCCGAGCGAAGTGCGCCAAAAAGAAGCGCGGCAACGATGACAGCGAAGCGGCGTGGAAAAATCACGGGATGAAACTGTAGTGGCAGGCGTGTCGCCTGCAATTCTCAATCACAATGCGGCCGACACGGCCGCCGCTACAGTTAATCGCCGCCGTTGAGTTGGCAACCCGCGAAAACGCGAACGCCGATTTATTCGGGCAGACTGACGTTGGCGCGCTCGCCGTAACGATACGGATTCGCGCTTAAAGTCAGATAGATGCGCTCCGCCGCGTTCACGAGATCGAAGTGTGTCGCCCGACCGAGCCCGCTGGCCCGGACCGTTCCATGTCTGCCTTGGAAACGACTGCCGCCGGCCATGTCGAATTCATAAACGACTGTGGCTCGATCGACATCGGTGATCCGGACATGAAGTGCCAAGAAGGACCGACCGACGCCCAAACTACCGAAAAAGAAACGACCGAGCGGGCTCCCGCCATCCACCAATTGAAAGTGGCCTACAACCAGCCATCCGGTGCGCGGCGTTTCCGTGTCTTTCAAAATTCTCGCTGGCGCAATTTTTTCCAGTTGCTCTTTTAAATCGTTCGCAAACTCCACTGGCGTAATGGCTTTACGAATTGGCATTTCACCGTCGCTCAAGGCCTCGTCGCCTTTGAAGACAGCCGTGTCGATCCAGAACGGTCTAATATAGATGGCGCTCGGGCCGCTCGCCCCTACCCCGCAATTCGTAATCATATGGACGCCCTTTGAGCCGTAATCCTTGGCGTCGATAGCGCCGGCGGTTCGTCCGCCGGGGGTAGCCACCTCGGTCCTGGTCTCGTACATATCCGCGCATGAACAAAGCAGGATGCTTGAAGCGATAACGATAACAGATTTCATATGATTTAGTCCTGGCCGCGTCGGGCCTGTCTAGGGCGCAAGGCGAACCGTTTCGCGATTTGTGATGCAACTCCCGTGCCGTTCGGAAGAGAAAAACGCCTCGGGACGCCCAATCCGCGTGCTAGCCCTCCACTTTGGGCGCCCGTGCCCGACTGATCAGCATTCGCATTACAAAATAAACGATGACCGCGGAAGGGATTGCCAGAAACAACGAGCCAATACCTGCCGGCCAGACTAATCTCTGGAACACGTCCCAGTTCAGATAATCGTGCAACCCGAAGTGGAACCGGATTCGATGAGCCGGAGTCGGTCGGTTGAGCGTCCAGCAGCCGATCTTGTATTCGGCAAAGTAGATGGCCGGCATTACGAAAATTAGGACATCGTGAACTGTCACCGCGATTGCGGCGGCGACCTTATTACATCGACACACCCACGCCACAGCGATTGAGAGCAACGTCTTCAAACTCCAAAGCGGCGTGAATCCGAAAAAGATTCCGATAGCTGATCCGAGCGCGATCGAGTGCGGTGTGTCCGCCATCGTTACCAGCGTCATATGGTGATCGGCCAACCAGCGTTTTTTTCGCGCCAGGAAGTCCGGCAAACGCGGTCCGGCACTGCGCTCTCCAACTGATGGCGACTCTGGCACGAGCGCGAGTCTAACCTAAAACAATTCCGGTGTCTGGGACGAGGGCAGCGCGACCGATTGACCGAGCGCTCTCCTCAGCCGCGCCGCGGCCCGCGGCGCATAATCGAGATTGTTGTTGTTGAACACGACGTGCAGGTCTTTCGTTTCCCGCGCGAGTTTCCGGCTCCGGTCGCTGACATCGGCGATTTCGTTGTCGGAGTAATCGTAATTAAAACGCGAGGCGACGGTTTTACCCGTTAGATACGCTTTGGCGTCGCGGCCGTGCAGACGCAGATAACTGAAGTTCGGATTCGTGATCTCATTTAGCTCCGAAGGCACGACCGAGAAATGATCGGAGGCCGGCGCGTCAACGTTCACAAACCCGACTTTACGTTTGCGCAGAAAATCGATTGTCGAGCTTAACTGATCGCCCACAACCCAGTTGCGGTTTCGGAACTCAAGCGCCAATGGATAATCGGCGAGCCCCTCGATCAAAGGTTCGAGCTCGCTCAGCTCATGTTTCTGCGGCGAAAACGCCGGCGAAAGTTGCAGCAGAAATACGCCAAGTTTTCCAGCGGACTGCAAGATCGACATCGGCCGCAGAAAAAATTGGAGTAGCGCCTGGCGCAACGTCGGTGAAGCGCTCACCTTCCCTTTTGCGTCGGTCGCCACAAGCCGTTGCAATTCTTGCGGCAACAATTTACGCGGCGTGGAGTGAAACGAAAAGAGTTGATGCAGCTTTACATCGAAAATGAAATCGTCCGGCGTCGTCGCGCACCATCGCTCTACCGTTCGCGTGTCCGGGACCGAATAGAAAGTCGAATTGACTTCGACCATGCCGAAATGCTGCGCGTACCAGGCGAGTCGTTCGTGCGCCGCCATTTTCTTTGGATACCACCGCTCGACAAATCCGGGATCTGTCCAGCTCGCGGTGCCGACAAGAATTCTACCGCCATTTTTCTTTGCAGCGCTCGTTGCGGTCACTCATTAAGGGAACCGCCTCAGCTGCAGAACGCAAATTTCCATCGCGTTCGACGACTGCGAGCCAACTACGTTCCTCCGCTTACCTGTATCGCGCGTAATCGAAGAGCAGTTGCGCGTCCATGTCATTGAGCAGTTCTTCGAGTTCCTCGAGGTCCACCGGCTTCTGCAGGATGGCAACGGCTCCGATGTCCGCGAGGGCGCTCGCCGGCCGGCTGGAAACAAAGACAATACGAGCGCCGGGATCTTCGGTAAGAATATATCGACAAGCTGTTGCTCCGTTCAGTCTGTTCATGGAATAATCCATCAGCACAACGTCCGGGCGATAGATATGATAAGCGCGGATCGCCTGCGCACCGGAAGTAACCACTTTGACCACGTGATGTTTGGCAGCATTGACCAACAAAGCCACCGTGTTGCCGACACCCGGCTGATCATCGGCAATTAGGACGCGCATAGGTTGAGAGCGTTCTTTGCAGAACTTTTTATGCCAGAGCCTTGGGATTTATTGAAAAATCAAAATTTCTGCCTAATCGCTTGATTGACCGCGGTTTCTCTCCGCCAGCACCACTACTCTACGTTTAGTTTGATTTGATTCCGAACCGCATCTCGCCAATAATGTCGCCGCGGGGTGGAGCAGCCTGGTAGCTCGTCAGGCTCATAACCTGAAGGTCGCTGGTTCAAATCCAGCCCCCGCAACCAAATCCCCCCGGTGCCGGCAATTTATCGCGTGTACGTCGTTCGGAATAATGAGGGCAAATTCTATATTGGCCTCAGTGACGACATCTCGCAGAGGCTGGCACAGCACAATTCTGGGAGGTCACATTGGACGAGAGGACGTGGACGATTGTCTGGCAAAGTGAATGCACAAACTTGTCAGATGCTCGGAAACTTGAACTTCTGCTCAAGCGACAAAAAGGAGGCGATGGATTTTACCGGTTGACCGGCTTGCCTAGGCGTTAAGATCGCTCCCCGCCGCGGCGGGGCAGCCCCCGCAACCAAATCACTTGCCGCGTCGACGCGTGTGCGCAAATTTCACACGGCTCAACGAGCGCGAACGATCCAGAGTAGCTCAGTGGTAGAGCGGTCGGCTGTTAACCGATTGGTCGTAGGTTCGAATCCTACCTCTGGAGCCAAATTCGGCGGCTCGCTACGCCCTGAAAGCGATTGCAAACGCACTCGGTCTACGCTCCCTTAATCGTACTTCCGTGCAGCTGATGCTGTTAAAATCCAAAATCCATCGGGCAACTGTGACCGGCGCAAGCTTGGATTATGAAGGCAGTCTCACCGTCTCCGCTGACATTGCGCAAACAGTAGGACTGCTGACTTACGAGAAGATTCTTGTCGGGAATCTTCAAAACGGTGAACGCTTCGAGACCTACGTCATATATGGCGCGCCGGGAAAAGGTTTGATCGAGTTGAATGGAGCAACGGCGCACTTGGGAAAAATCGGCCATCTGCTTACTATCATGAGTTTCGCGCGCTTGACCGCCGAAGAAGCAAAGACACATCGGCCACAGATTGCCGTGCTCGACCGGCAAAACAGAGTCATCCGTTGCGCACACGCAGAGACGCGCACCAGCCGAAGAGAATGGGAAACGGAAGTTTTGCAGGCGAGCAATCGCCGATAGACGCTTCGTTGCCATCAGCCGCAATATCGACATGAAACTTCCCGAGCTTCCGCCATTTGATCACGAACCGAAGAAATACAGCGGCCCGTCGGCTGATGAAGTCTTGCATCTGCGCAAACAATTCCTGAATCCGGGAATTTTTCTCTACTACAAAAAGCCGATGATGTTCGTGGAAGGAAAAATGCAATACCTGTGGGACGAGCACGGCCGCAGATATCTCGACGCGCTCGGCGGAATCGTGACTGTCAACGTGGGACATTGTCACCCGGACGTTGTCGATGTTGTGCGAAAGCAGAACGAGACGCTGCAACATTCGACCACGATTTATCTGCATCCGAACGTCGCTCAGTACGCGCAGAAGTTGGCCGCGAAAATGCCGGGCGATCTCAAGGTCTGTTACTTCGTGAACTCCGGCTCGGAAGCGAACGATCTCGCGCTGTTGATGGCGCGCGCTTACACCGGCAACTACGACGTAATCGCGCTGCGCAACGCGTATCACGGCGGGAGCACGTTAACGATGGGAACGACCGGCAATCGCGGCTGGAAATTTAATGTGCCGCACAGTTTCGGCGTCCATCACGCTATCACGCCCGATCCTTACCGAGGACTGTGGGGACGCGACGATGTCGATGCGGGAAAAAAATACGCGGCCGACGTGAAGAACCTGATCGATTTCGCCACGTCCGGTCAGGTTGCTGCGTTCATCGCTGAATCGATTCAAGGCGTCGGCGGCTGCGTCGTTTTTCCGGATGGTTATTTGAAACATGCCTACGAGCACGTGCGCGCGGCCGGCGGTTTATGCATCGCCGATGAAGTGCAGGCCGGATTCGGTCGCACCGGCGCACATTATTGGGGATTCGAAACCCAAGATGTGATTCCCGATATCGTGACGATGGCCAAAGGAATCGGAAACGGTTGCCCGCTCGGCGCGGTTGTGACGACGCCGAAAATCGCGGCCGCGCTCGCTCAGCGAACACACTTCAACACGTTCGGTGGCAATCCCGTTGTCTGCGCTCAAGGCAGCGCGGTCCTGGACGTGATCGACCGCGAAAAGCTGCAAGCGAATTCGTTGAAGATCGGTAACCGAATTCTCGGCGGTCTCGGTAAACTGAAAAGCAAACACAACATTATCGGCGATGTACGGGGCAAAGGGTTATTGCTCGGGATCGAGCTGGTGAAAGATCGACAATCGAAGGAGCCGGCGAGAGAAGAATGCGGGCAGGTCATGGAAACCTGCAAAGACATGGGACTCCTTCTCGGCAAGGGCGGACTCTGGGGACAAACAATCCGTTTTTCGCCGCCAATGTGCGTCAACGAACAAGACGCCGACTTTCTCCTCGAAGTTCTCGACCGAGCGCTCGGTAGTTTATAGTTTAAAGTGGTTAGTAGATCTCGCCGAATGATCAATACTTCCTGTTAGGCACAAAATGATGTTCAACATCTATCTCCCGGTAGTCATCGGAGCTGTAATGCTCATTTTGGCGAAACCGATCGGCGTCGCCTTTTGTCCCTTGGGCAAGGCAAACTGAAGAATGCTGACATTCGGCAAGACTGATATGGCTCGGTTTTATTCTGAACAAAGGGCGCCAATAACCATGCGGATTGTGGGAGCTGGCTTCTTGTTATTTGGGACCATATTCCTTTGCGAGGCAGAGTTTCCCTTTGGAGGTCCTAGTGCACTCAAAGCATCGTTCCAAGCGAAGGAGTATCTATCAGCAGTGTATGGAAGTCCGGGCCGCAACTGGAGGCTTTCGCCCAAGAGGGAATCTAACGATGACACTATTTTGATTTTAGATTATCAGTTTGGCAGTCACTCCGGTTCGCTTCGTGCACAGTGGCAGCGTGACAAGTACAGATTTTCAGAAATAGAAAATCGCTAACCTGGATGACATCGTCCTTGGGCGCGTTATTATCGCGCCGTGCGACTGGCGATTCTTTCCGGCGTTCTGTTTCTTTCTGGAATCAGCGCGCTGATTTTTGAAACGCTCTGGTTGCGATTGAGCGGCCTCGCCTTCGGTAATTCCATTTGGGCGGCGGCGCTGATTCTTTCCAGCTTCATGGCAGGTCTCGCGCTCGGAACGGCGATCGCGGCTTCCGCGAAATTCCGAATCCGCCCCCTGAAACTTTACGCCGCGCTCGAAATCGCGGTCGCGCTGTTCGGTTGCACAATCGTGTTCGCTTTGCCGATCATCGGTGAACTGCTGCGTCCGGTTTTTCAAACACTTTGGACTCATCAGACAATTCTTCTCGCGTTGCGCGTTCTGTTTTCATTCACCCTGCTTTTAATTCCAACGACGGCGATGGGACTAACTTTACCGGTCGTGCTGGAAGATCGCGTTCTCGAGCGCGCCGACTTCGGTCGTGCGCTCGGTTTGCTCTACGGTTTCAACACGCTCGGTGCAGTCGGCGGCGCATTGGTCGGCGAACTTTTTCTCGTCAAGGCTTTTGGATTGTGGGGCACGAGTCTGGCCGCGGGTCTCTTGAATTGTATTGCCGCGGCGATTGCGCTGTTCCTGACCAAGAGGAATGGATTGTTCGAAGACGCCGCAGCGAGCGGGATGCTAACAGCATCTACTACCGAAACACCGGCGCGACGGTTCAGCTTCGCAATAAATTATTCTCTCCCGTGGCGACCACTCATTATTAGTTTCGGCGCCGGCTGCATTCTCTTGGCACTGGAAGTGGTTTGGTTCCGTTTCCTTCGATTGTATGTCGCGTCTTCGGCCACCGCGTTCAGTCTCATGCTCGCAATCGTCCTAGCCGGAATCGGGCTCGGCGGCGTGTTGTCCGGCGCGATCTCAAAGCGGATGTCGAAGCAGCAAACGTTTCTGCCGATTTTACTGATCATCGCCGCGATCCTGACGCTGCTTTGCTACGTTCTTTTCCCAGTTCCGAAGCTTGGAGAAGGTGAGATGAATTTTTATTTGGAATCGTGGCCGCAGATCGCGTTGCTCTCATGCGCGCTGATGTTTCCGGTCGCGTTTCTATCGGGCGTTCTGTTTCCAGCGATCGCTGCGCGCGTACAAGAAGGTGTGCCGAGCCGGATGAACAGCCTTGGCATTACGACATTGTTTAACACAGCCGGCGCCGCAATCGGTCCATTGCTGGCCGGTTTTGTTCTACTGCCAAAGCTCGGTTTCCAATCCAGCCTGATCATCTGCGCAGCCGGGTATGGCCTCCTTTGCCTGGCGATCAGTCGAAAAGATAATTGGTCGCCTAAACGTCCAACCGGATTGGCACTGCTTGGACTGAGCGTTCTGTTTCTTGCAATCGTCGCGGTGTTTCCTTTTCACCGCGACGAAATGCATTTCGCTAATGCGAGAAAATTGTTCGAATCCGAAGAACAGCATCTCGTCACAAAAATCGAGGGCACAACTGGAACATGGCAGCTGCTGCGGCGCGATCTCTTCGGCCTGCCTTATTACTACCGGTTGATGACGGACGGATTTTCAATGTCCGCAACCAATCCGCCCAATCAGCGTTACATGCGTCTGTTCGCTTACCTGCCGCTGATGCTGCACCCGCAACCGCAGGACGCGCTTCTCATTGCCTTCGGTTGCGGCGTGACCGCGGACGCGCTTGCGCACGATGTCGATCTTGAACGCATCGACATTGTCGATATTTCAAAGGAAGCGTTCGATCTGGCGGACGATTACCGCGGCGCCGGTTACTCGAATTCACTGCGCGATCCTCGCGTCACCGGGATTGTGCAGGACGGCCGATTTTTTCTCCAAGCCAGTCCGCGCCGCTACGACATCATCACCGGCGAACCGCCGCCGCCGAAAGTGCTCGGGTCGGTGAATCTCTACACCAAACAATTTTTCTCACTGATGGGCGATCGATTGAAAGACGGCGGCATCGCCACTTTCTGGTTGCCCGTGTACCAGCTCAATGTCAACGAAGCGAAAGCGGTTTTGCGCGCTTTCCACGACGCGTTCCCCGCCACAATCATTTGGTCAAGCTCCGATGAAGAATGGATTATGATGGGAATCAAAGGCGCGCCGCACAAAATCGACAATGAACGGATCAGGAAATTGTGGAGCTTCTCGAGCACGCGCACTGATCTGGCGCAGATTGGAATCGAGGTTCCGGAACAAATGGCTGCATTGTTCGTGATGGACGGCGACGAGATCGATCGGATCACAGCCGGCACCAAGCCCCTGACTGATTTTTATCCGAAGCGCCTTGGCGACGTTACCGCCGAAGATAAATCCATTCACGAATTTACCGGCGGCTATATGCGGGCTGAATCCGCTGCACAGCGGTTTCGTCGCTCGCGCTTAAGCCAGGAGATCTGGCCGGAGGCAATGACTGCCGGACTCGGCCCGTTCTTCACCATTCGGGAAATGCGTTATCGCGCCAGACTCACACCAACAAACTGGCTCGCAGAGTTGGACATTCATCTGCGCGGTTCGCGTTGAGGCGATTCGACTATTGGAAGACAAACGATCAGTAAATGCATCCAATCCTGACGATATTTTTCTGCTCACGTATTTGTATTGCTTGAACAGCGACGTCGCGAAAGCCGAATCTGTTGCGACCGCCACGACCGATCGGGAGCGGCCATTGGTAAAATGGCTTTGGGGAAAATTGCAAGCTGAGTACGGCTTTCGCCCGCCAGCGTCGGAGTAGTGCGCGGGTTCGCGTGTTTTGATCGACCGCGCGACTTTGAGTTGGAAAAAGCGAGCGCAATCCTCTACTGCGTCGTGTAATGGTGGGTGAATACGACGCGGCCATAGTTGGTTCCGGACCGAACGGCCTCGCATCCGCGATCACACTTGCGCGCGCAGGACTTAAAGTTCTGGTTTTGGAAGCGAACTCGACCGTCGGTGGCGGCGCACGCTCAGCCGAACTGACGCTGCCAGGTTTTGTTCACGATGTTTGTTCGGCAGTTCATCCGCTTGCGGCCGGTTCGCCATTCTTCAAAACGCTTCCACTCGAACGCTTCGGTCTCGATTGGATCCAGCCCGAAATTCCGCTGGCGCACCCGCTCGATAACGGCAGCGCCGCATGCCTGCACCGCGACGTCGATCTTACGGCTGATTCATTCGACAACGATGCGCGCGCTTACCGGACCGTCATGAAACCGTTGACTCGCGATTGGGAAAAATTGGCGACGGAATTTCTGCAGCCAATGTTGCATTTGCCGCGACATCCATTCGCGCTCGCTCGATTCGGGATTCCGGCCATGTGCCCAGCGACACTGTTGACAAAACTTCTATTCAAGAGTGAATCGACGCGCGCCTTGTTTGCCGGAATCGCGGCGCATTCTTTTCTTCCGTTGGAATCGCCAGCGTCCTCTGCCTTCGCACTCGTGCTCGGGATGGCCGGACACGCAGTCGGCTGGCCAATTCCTCGTGGCGGATCGCAATCCATCTCCAATACACTCGCCAATTATTTTGTCGAGCTCGGCGGCAAGATCGACACTGAGCGGCGCATTGAGAATCTGAGTCAGCTTCCGAAATCGCGCGTCACTCTTTTCGATACAACGGTCTGGCAGCTCGTCCGCATTGCCGGCGAGCGGTTGCCCACACGTTACCGCCAACGATTAGGAAATTTTCGGCACGCGCCGGGAATTTTCAAAATCGATTACGCGCTCTCGTCACGGATTCCGTGGAAAGCGGAAGCGTGTCGCCGCGCCGGCACCATTCATCTCGGTGGAACGCTTGATCAAATTGCGAGCGCAGAGCGCGACGTCGCGGGCGGAAAAGTTCCAGGGCGTCCGTTTGTCCTGGTCGCGCAACAAAGTCTTTTTGACGAAACGCGCGCGCCGAGCGGCAAACACACGCTCTGGGCCTATTGCCATGTTCCTTTCGATTGGTCGCCACAGCGAGTCCGTCCGGTGGCGGACAAGATCGACATCTCAGACCGGATCGAATCTCAAATCGAGCGGTTCGCTCCCGGTTTCCGCGATTGCGTTCTCGCCCGCCACAAGATGAGCGCGCAAGATCTGGAAAAATCGAATCCGAATTTGGCGGGCGGCGACATTAACGGCGGGGCCGCGAATTTGTGGCAGCTGATCGCCAGACCAATCTTCAGTGCAACCCCATATCGAACGCCGTTGCGTGGAATTTATTTATGTTCGTCTTCAACTCCGCCAGGCGGCGGCGTTCACGGAATGTGCGGCTATCACGCCGCGCGAGCAGCGTTGCGCGACATGTTCGACAAACGATTGCCGGCCGATCCTTACACCAGCGCTTTGCCGGCCTATTCTCTGCGGCACGGCGGCGAGTAATAAATCACCGTCTCGATCGCGCCGATTGAAAATCGCTCCAGCATCCCTATCGTTGCCCGCGAGATGAAGTTTTTTGGCGCGGGAATATTGGGGATGGCGCTTTTTGTTCAGCCGCCGTCTGCGGGCGCAGAAGGGAGCGCTAGTGAAACGCTTAATCCACCACGATTCGAAGTGGCCGTTCAATCAGGCTACTTGTTCGGCGTCTTCGGAAATCCTGACAGTTACGAGATCGGGCCCGAATTTATTTCCGGTCGAATCCGCTGGGGTGTGAATGACAGCGACAGTTGGACCCGCGGCTATAATCAATTTTGTCTCACGCTCATGGCCGAGCCGATTATTCGCGGCGTGGAAAATCATTACTTCGGGGTGAATTTCGGCGGCCGTTACAATTTTGTCCGGCCGTACTGGCGACTCGTTCCCTACATTTCGGGCGGGCTCGGTCTCGGTTGGATCGACAGTCATCCGGACATGCGTGGGTCGCAGGGCCAGGATTTTACGTTCAACATTTTGACGGGCATCGGCGTGTCCTACGAAATCGACGACCGTTGGAAGGTCGATGCGGGCGTGCTTTACCAACATCTGTCGAACGGCGGGCAAACTGATCCGAATCCAAGCTTAAATCTGATCGGTCCACAAATCGGCGTGAGCTATTCGTTTTGATGAATGTTCCGGACGAAAATATTCTCGTCATCAAGCGGAGTTTGTTCGACGAGCTCGGTGCTTTTCAGGGCCTAAGCTTCGAGCCGCGCAAATACCTCGACGCAATCTTATCCCGCGGAAACAATTTCTTTTTGCGTCGCGATCAAGCTGAGAAGGACCCCGGTCACAAGCAAATCATTCCTTACGTCCTGCTCGCGCATGCAGGCAGAGTGCTTTTTTATGTTCGCGGGAAAAAAGCGGGAGAACAGCGTCTCGTTGCCAAAGGTTCCATCGGAATCGGCGGTCACATGAACGAGAGCGACGAGTCGCTTTTTGCGCTGGATGAAGCTGCTTACCGGGCGGGGGTCGAGCGCGAGGTTGGCGAAGAAATCGCGATTAACACAAAATTCGAAGATCGAATCGTCGCGCTCTTAAATGATGACAGCACAGAAGTCGGCCGGGTTCATCTTGGCGTTGTTCACGTGTTCAAACTGGCCGAGCCAAATGTGGAAAAGCGCGAAGCCATGATCACGAATGTCGCGTTTCTCAACCAAAATGAATTGATGACGCGCCGCGACTCGCTGGAAACGTGGTCGCAAATTTGCCTCGATTCGCTCGAGCGGCTTTCGGCCTAGCGCATCCGACAGGCAAGATCGATCCGCCACAGGACGGATTCGCCGCGGCGAACAATCGACCGCCGACGTGGTCTATCGCGTCGGTTGGACCGAAAATGAGAGGTTGTCGATCTGCCAGCGACTGACGGGATGGGAAGTCGCAAGCTGTAACATGACTGGCTGCGCCGGATAATTCAGGTGCGCCGTAAAATAGCCTTTCGGCTCGAAGAAATATGATTCCCACGTGATGTTTTCTTCGATCTGGATCGGCTGCGCGGGAGCACCAAGTTGGGCAAATCGCTGAATGATAAACTGTTGCTGGGACGGCGGGTTATCCAGTCTCGCCTGAGGCCCAAGATGGTCCGAGAAATATTTCAGATCGTGATCGACCGTGATGTGCTTGATCGCTTCCCGTGCGAACTCGCGCGCCTCGCGATCTGTCGTCGCTTTGTTTGAGTAGAGATACCACAAGCCCGCGCCAACCACCGCCAATAAGATAATGACGATGACCATGCCCTGGCCTGACGATTTCGATCGCGAGCTGAGTTTAATTTTTTTCATTAGTAACCTAGTCCTAAACCTTTGATCACTTCGCCGTTTTTGATCAGCGCGCCGTGCTGTTGCATTCCGGTGTAGGCGCCAAATCGATTACGCGCGTTCACTTTGAATTGAACGAGGTAACCGTAAAGATGTTGGCCGTTTTTGCCGAGATCGGCCGGCTTTGGATCGCCATTCCACTCGATCCGGGCGCTGCCGACGTCGATCAGTTGATCCTCGAGCCATTTCATCACGATTTCCTTGTAGTTGGTGGGATACGGACCATAGAGCGCAGGGTCTGCCGGCGAAGGTTGTTGGCCCTGGCCGAAAAGATTGCCGACCAAAAACAATATCGCGGCGCAAAACGCAAGCCCTTTCATCGACCACTATTCTTCATCCGCTAACTTGTTAGTCCAGCCGAATCCGACTTGGTGAGCCGGCGATTGTTCCTGGAAAAATTTGACGATGAGCAGCGTTACTGGCGGCGGAGAAACATGCCCGAACGGATGAATAAACGTCGCCACCGGCGCGCTTTTTGCCGAAGCCATATTGGTTACGCGAGGCAGCTTAACTTGTTCTTACAAACTTTTCTTCCGCCCAAGATTGGTTATGCATCAATACATGCTCTTCCGAGTGATTCCGTTCGCGCTGTTGTTCTGCGTGATCTTTTTGACGCCGGTTGAAGCACAACAAATTTCAGCCTCACCGTCCTCTTCAACGATGGTCGAGGCGAAGAAACCGTTCGATCCAACTGAAGCAACCAAGGCGTGGCTCAACACCGTTCCCGCCGACAAACGTGCGAAATCAGACGCTTACTTCGAAGGCGGCTGTTGGCTGCTGCTTTGGAATTTCCTTCTCGGCGCTGCGATTGCGATCTTTCTCCTCGCCTCCAGGTTATCAGCGCGTCTCCGCGATTTTGCCGAGCGCATGACCGAATTCAAAGCGCTCCAGGTCGCGGTCTACGCCGTGGGCTACGTTCTCATCGCGGCGGTGTTAAGTTTTCCGCTCACTGTTTATCAGCTGTTTTACCGCGAACATCAGTACGGTTTTGCCACCCAGACGTTCGGGCCATGGTTCGTTGAACAATTAGTCGGTCTCGTCATCGCGCTCATCGCCGGCACCATCGCTCTCACCGTTTTGTATTCCGTGTTCCGGCGAGCGCCTCGGAGTTGGTGGATTTGGGGGACGCTTGTCGTAGTGGTGCTCTCATTCATCGGAAATTTTGTCGCGCCGATTTATGTGGAACCGCTCTTTAACAAGTATACGCCGATCACCGATCCAAAAATTCGAGACCTGATCCTGGCCATGGCGCGCGCCAATGAGATTCCGGTGACGCAGGTATTCGAAGTTGACGCCTCTCGTCAAACAACACGAATCAGCGCAAACGTCTCGGGCCTGCTGGGAACCACGCGCATCGCGCTCAACGATAATTTGCTCAAGCAATGCACGCTTCCCGAGATGCGCGCCGTCATGGCCCACGAAATGGGTCATTACGTACTGAATCACGGCGCCAAGCTCACAATTTATTTTGGGATAATGGCCCTTTTCGGTTTCGGAATCGCGCGCGTCGTTTTTGATTGGGCGCTGCGACGCTGGGGCCAACGCTGGGACGTGCGCGGTATCGCTGATCCCGCCGGATTTCCGTTGCTCGTCCTGATTTTCGCTACGTTCGCATTTCTGATGACGCCGGTTCTTAACTCGATCACGCGCGTCACCGAACGCGAAGCCGACCAGTTCGGCATCAACACTTCGCGGGAACCCGACGGCGAGGCGAAGGTCGCACTGAAACTCGGCGCGTATCGCAAACTCGACCCATCACCGATCGAAGAATTTATTTTCTTCGATCACCCGAGCGGCCGGGCCCGGATCCAAATGGCGATGGACTGGAAAGCCGCGCAATTGCGGGCCGGAAATCTCGACGCACCGGAACCGGCCACCGATTGATCGGGGAGGATCTCATGTCTTTTCTGATCTCGAGTAATAGCGTAACTTCAGAGCCTTACACTGCCTCAACACGACAACAGGAGCCGGATTGACCACGAGTGCGTTGAGAGCGTCCGGGTGTGTGGCAACCTAAGCACCCTCAGCTCGGCGTCCCCGCGCGCGGCTGAGCCGGATCGTTAGGTCTATACTATCTGGGCGGACGCGAAATCTATTTTAAAATTTGCGAGATCAACGTGTCGGCGATTGTTGCCGGCGTTTCGGCGACGGCGATGCCAGCTGCTTTCAATGCTTCAATTTTTCCCGCAGCCGTTCCTTTTCCTCCGGAAACGATCGCGCCGGCGTGACCCATTCTTCGCCCCGGCGGCGCGGTCATTCCCGCGATGAAGGCTGCGACCGGTTTCTTACAATTTGTTTTGATCCACGTTGCGGCTTCTTCTTCGGCTGAGCCGCCGATTTCGCCGATCAAAATCATCGCGTCGGTATTCTTGTCGTCGTTAAAAAGTTTCACGGCATCGAGATGCGACAATCCGCCGATTGGGTCGCCGCCAATTCCGATGCAAGTCGATTGGCCGTAACCGCGCGACGTGAGTTGCCAAACCGCTTCATAGGTGAGCGTGCCTGAGCGCGAGATCACACCAACCTTTCCTTCTTTATGAATGTAACCGGGCATGATCCCGATTTTGCAGGCGCCCGGCGTGATGATCCCGGGACAGTTTGGTCCGATCAGTCGCGTTCGTTTTCCGCGCATCAGAGCTTTGACGCGCATCATGTCCATCACCGGAATTCCTTCGGTGATGCAGACGACAAGATCGACATCTGCGTCAACGGCTTCGAGGATTGAATCCGCCGCGAACGCCGCCGGCACGAAAATCATCGAGACGTTGCAATCGGTTTTTTGCTTCGCTTCCCAAACGGTGTCGAACACTGGAATCTTGTCGTCGAACATTTGTCCACCTTTTCCCGGCGTGACTCCGGCAACGACATTCGTCCCGTACTCGATGCACTGACGCGTGTGAAACGCGCCGGCACTGCCGGTGATTCCCTGAACCACGAGCCGCGTGTTTTTATCAACGAGCACTGACATACGTTAGTAACCCTCACCTGCCGCTTCGCTACTTCCTCTCCCTGGCCAGGGAGAGGATTGAGGTGAGGATCGAGTCATCTTGCGTTTTTCGAAATTCATTTCGATTTCCGCTTGTGCACGACAAGCTTGTTGCCGTCCGGATCGCGGAACTGCGCCATCCAGCAAACCGGCGTTTCAGTTTTGTCCATGTCGAACGTGACACCGCGCTCCTTTAGTTTTGCGATCGTCGCGTCCATGTCTTCAACCTCAAAGGCGACGGTTGTTCCATCGCGCGACGGTTTCCAGGCGGGATGACAACCAACGCCGATTGTCACGGGGCCAAGATCGTACTCGACCCACGCGCCTTCCATCGCCGCGGTTGTGGGCTTTAGCTCGAGCGTTTCCTGATAAAACTTGCGCGCGCGCTCCTTATCTGAAACGGCGATGGCTATAAACGCTACTTCGTTTGTGATCATGGGCAGGGTTCTTTCTCGTTTTCTGGTTTTAGTTTGTGGATGATTAATTTGTTGCCGTCTGGATCCTGCACGACTGCCATGTGGCAGCATGGACTCTCGAACGGCTCGGCGGCGAACGGCACATGTCGATCTTTCAGGCGCTTGATCGCTTCATCGAAATTCTCCATTTCAATCGCGACGCTCGTTCCGTCAGCTGACGGCTTCCATTGATCCCCGACACTCCCAATCGCCAACGTGTCGTCGCCGATCGCATACTCGACCCATTTCCCGTGGCCCATTTCGTCAGATGTTCCTAATCCGAGAACGCCTTCATAAAACTCGCGCGCCCGTTTCATGTCGGTCACCGGAATTCCAACAAACGCGATGTTTTTAATCTTCACGGGTAATTGCCTCGTGCTTGAGCCAATCGACAAGTAATCCTGTCACTTTCGGATCGAATGGCGCGCTCTTTCCTTTGAACGCGTCGCCAAAACTCAAATAATGCTGAAAGGTATGGCCCATTTGCGGGACTTCATATGAAAACGTCAACTGTCGGTTGGTGTTGACGTAGGTTGCGATCAACCCGGCGTCCTCTGGACTCATGATCCAGTCGTAGGCGCCACGCAACGCATAGGTGGAAACTTTCACCCGTGACCACGCCGCCGCGATATTTAATTTTTGCAACTGTTCATAAAACGCGAGCGGTCTTCCATAAAGATGTGCGTGATCTTTGCCTTCCGGCCACAATTCTTCCAATTGTGGTTGTTCTTTTAGAATCGCATCAACGGCTCTGCCCATGACCAACCATTCATAATAAAGCGTTGCTCCGTTTTTCATCCGGTCGGTCACTTCGGCCGGAGATTTGCCCATCAAAGTAAACCGTCGGCGTTCAATCTCGAGCATGTGCTCGAACCAAGTTTTGGCCCAACCTCCAACCGAAATGTAACCGCGCACCTGCGCCTGTTCCGCGTCCAACTCCGGAATGAGCGGTGCGAACCCGCCACCGTTACTGATGCCGAGAATGTAAACGCGATTCGAGTCAATGAAGTCGTAATTCTTGAGCGCACGAAAAGCAGCGCGATAACCGGCGAGCTCCGAATCGAAATCGGTTTCGCTGCAAACACCTTCGCTGTCGCCGATTCCTTGCTTATCAACGCGGAAAAGACTGAAATCTTGAACTTGAGCGAGACCACGAAAGACAAGTCCGCTCGCGTCTTTCGTGTCCGCCGGTGCTTCCACCGAATCGCAGCTCAACCACCCAGCAACGAAGATCACCGGCAACTTTCCTTTGGCGTTGCGTGGCTTCGTGATGATCGTCCGAAGCCGTTCGCCGTGCGGAGTAGTAACCGAATCGTAAATGACATCGACGTTCGGATAGCTTTCGCGCGGGCTTTTTGTTTTGCGCGGAAGTTCTTCCGCGCAAACTGCCACCGCAATAAGTAGGAACGCGATTGTCGATCTAAGTTTCATTTCACTTTCGCAACCGCGACCGCTTTCTGCGCGGCGTCGCCAAGATCGTCCGCGGTGATTAGCTCGACGCCGCTTTCCTTGAGCAGTTGTTTTCCCTTCTCGACGTTCGTTCCTTCCAGCCTAACGACCACGGGAACCGAGAGCTTCACCGTTTTGGCCGCGTTGATGATCCCCTGCGCAATCACATCGACTTTCATGATCCCGCCGAAGATGTTTACCAGGATCGCTTTTACATTTTTGTCCGCGATCAGAATTTTGAAAGCCTCGGTCACCTGCTCTTCAGTCGCGCCGCCGCCAACGTCGAGAAAGTTGGCCGGATTACCGCCATAAAATTTGATAATGTCCATCGTAGCCATCGCGAGACCGGCGCCGTTTACGAGACACGCAATATTGCCGTCGAGGCCGATGTAATTCAGTCCATGCTTTGAGGCTTCGACTTCGCGTGGATCTTCCTCGGCGATGTCGCGCATCGCGGCGATCTCCGGATGTCGATAAAGGGCGTTGTCATCAAAATTGAATTTCGCATCGAGCGCGAGCATGTCGCCCTTCTTCGTCACCACCAGCGGATTGATCTCAACGATCGAGCAATCGCAGCCGACGAACGTTCGATACAATCCGTCAAACAATTTCGTTGCCGCCTTTGTTTGTGATTGTTCGAATCCCAGTTGCTTCGCCAGTTTGCGCGTTTGAAATGGTTGTAACCCGGCAAGCGGATCGATCGGCTCGCGAATAATCTTTTCCGGCGACTTGGCCGCGACGGTTTCAATTTCCACACCGCCTTCGGTGCTGGCGACAATCAACGGAGCAGCGGTTGTGCGATCGAGCAGGATCGCAAAATAAATTTCGCGCGCGATCTCGGCCGATTCGCCCACCAGAACTTTGCGCACGACGCGACCAGCAGGTCCGGTTTGATGCGTGACTAAAGTTTGTCCAAGCATCTTTTCCGCGACTTCGCGTGCTTCCTTCGGCGATTTGACGACGTGGACGCCGCCTTTGAATCCGTTGTTGAAGGTCCCCTTTCCTCGCCCGCCGGCGTGAATTTGCGCTTTCACCACCAGTCCGCCATTCGGACGGACTCGTCCTGTGGCGAGATCGAGATCTCCCAGTTCGCGCGCGACCGCTTCCGCTTCATCCGGCGTTGTCGCGACTTTTCCGCGCGTTGCGGCTACTCCAAATTTTTCGAGCAACGCTTTCGCTTGATATTCGTGAATATTCATCGCGCGGTAGCGAGCAAAGCCTTGAAATGTGCGGACGGCAATCGAAATTCGGTGCGCATGGCCGCGCACGACGAGATCGCAGCAAAGATCGAGAACGCAATGGCGAGTAAGCAACTGCTCGCATCTGCGGCTGACAACATTCGTGCGCTGTTAAACAGCGGTTCATCCGAATTTTATTCTCGAGTCATCAGCGAACTCATTGCCGGAGGACATTGGGACGAGCTGAGCGATCGCTTTTATAAGACTTTGGAGTTCGGGACCGGCGGACTCCGCGGGCGCACGATCGGAAAAATCGTGACCAAAGCCGAACGCGGCAACGCCGGCACAGACGAGCGTCCGCAATTTCCCTGCGTCGGCACGAACGCGATGAATTTCGCAAACGTGAACCGGGCCACTCAGGGTCTGGTCGCTTACGCGAAAGAATGGCACGCGAAAAATAAAATCGAGACGCGGCCGAAAATTGTGATCGCGCACGACTCGCGATTTTTCTCGAATGAGTTCACCGAGTTGACGGCAGAGGTTGCCGCCGAAAACGGTTGCGACGCTTATATCTTCGACGGGCCCCGCTCGACGCCGGAATTGTCATTCGCGGTTCGGCATCTGAATGCGACGGCCGGAATTGTGATCACCGCCAGTCACAATCCGCCACATGATAACGGCTATAAAGTTTATTTCGCCGACGGCGCGCAAGTGATCGAGCCGCACGCGAGCGGAATTATTGAAAAAGTAAACACGATCAGGAGCGAGAGTTACGAACCGCTCCCGAAAGATCGGCAAGGCACCGTGACGACGCTAGGCCACGAAGTCGATGAAGCCTACATGAAGCGCCTCGAAACGCTGATTGTCGATCGAAGGGCTTTGAGCAGCGCCAAATCACTGCGCATTGTTTTCACACCTTTGCACGGCACCGGTGCCGTCACTCTTAACCCGATGCTGCAGCGACTCGGTTTCAATTTTGAAGTCGTTCCAGAGCAGGAAAAATTCGATCCGCGTTTTTCCACGGTGAAATCTCCAAACCCGGAAAACGCCGAAGCGCTAGCGCTCGGAATCGAGCTCGCGCGGAAAACGAAAGCCGACATTGTCATCGCGACCGATCCTGACTCCGACCGGCTTGGCGTGGCCGTACGGGATGCGAGCAGCGAAATGAAATTGCTCAGCGGGAATCAGATCGGCTCTTTGTTGGCCTACTACCGGCTCAAAAAGTCTTTCGATCTTGGGATCCTGAACCAGGAAAACGCCTCGCGCGCCGTCGTGATCAAAACTTTCGTCACCACCGATCTGCAGAAAGTCATTTCAGAACATTTCGGTGTGCGTTGCGTTGAGACTTTGACCGGCTTCAAATATTTCGGGGCCAAGCTTGAGAAGTACGAGCGCGCGTTGCCGCCTGAAATTCGTAAGAAATACCGGCAACTTTCGGAAGAAGAAACTCGCGCTGCGCGATTGAAGTACTCTTCGTTCTACGTTTTTGGCAGCGAAGAAAGTTACGGATATAGCGGCGCGGATTTTGTCCGCGACAAGGATGGCAACGCCGGCGCGATCATGTTTTGCGAAATGGCCGCCTACGCGAAGTCCCGCGGCCGGACGGTCGATCAATTGCTCGACGAAGCCTTCGCCGGTTTCGGCTACTTCGAAGAGAAGAATGCGTCGATTTACTTCGAAGGGGCCGAGGGCGCGGACAAGATTGCGCGCTTGCTCGAATCCTACGCGAACAATCCGCCGACAGAAATCGCCGGCTCGAAAGTCGTTGGCATCACGGATTTCGAAAAGCAAACCATCCGCGACGTGGAAGGCGACGTGATTCCGAAACAGAAGATGTCGATCTTCGAGCTGGAGGATAAAACACGCATCGCGGTTCGCGGCTCCGGAACCGAACCGAAGATCAAGTATTACAACTTTGCGCAGCGACGACCCGACAAAGGAAAATTTACCCAAGATGAATTGGCCAAAATCAAACGCGGAGTGAGCGAGCAACTGGAAAAAGTGTGGGGTTTTATCGAAAAGGATGCGCACGCTCGCCTGAAATGATAAGCTGCGCGACACTGGCAGCAGGCGTCGACCGAAGTCTTCCCATGCATCGCGAAATAAATTTAAGCGGAGGCGAGATCGCACTCCTGAAAACGATGGGCCTTTCTGGCGCGCCGGTTTACGGCAAATTGCTGGTCGAACGCATTGGTGAAATGGAGTCGGCCGAGTTTCTCGATGAACTGAATGGCCTCATCTCGGTCGGCTACGTCCTGTCCGACAAAGTCACTCTCCGTACAATGGAAGATGTCGAACGCGCCGTGTTTCGCGTAAACGCTTCCTACGCGCGCGATTTGCGAGACGCGCTGACTCCCGGTCGTCGACGCGAGCGCGAGGGACGTCGTCGACGCCGCGGCTGAATTTGCGCGGTGATTAACAAAGCGCTTCGCCTTTGGCCATGGCTCGCCGCGATCGCGAGCGGTTTGTTTGGGGCCGCGTGCTTTCCTCCTTTCAATCAAAGCTGGCTCTGCTGGATCGCACTGACGCCCCTCATCGTGGCAATTTGGTTTTCGGGCGCAAACTCACGCCGGCGCTGGTTGCACAATCTCTTACTCGGTTACCTCGCCGGTGCTGTTTTTTTCACCGTCACGTTTGGCTGGCTCGGCGCACTCGGCGATTTGTATCAAAGCTTTTTTCTGCACGGACTCTCGTTGCTATTGTCGATCTATCTCGGACTCCACTTTGCATTTTGGGCTTGGTTCGTCGGGTTAATTAGGCCGCCAGCTTTCATCGCTTCCTGGCGAAATTTGCTGGTGGCGTTTCTAGCCGCGGCCGCGTGGGTCACGCACGAATGGACGCGCGGATGGCTCTTCAGCGGATTCGGCTGGAACGGCCTCGGGGTGGCGCTTCATGCGGAGTGGCCGATGATTCAAATCGCTGAATTCACCGGCGTCGTCGGATTATCGTTTGCGATCGCGTTCGCAAACATCATCGCCGTGACCACGCCGCTGCGCCTTTTCACGGAAGCGCGCACGCACCGGATGCGACCGCATTTCGATCTCACGCTCACGATGATCGGCATCATCGCGCTGCTGACATTCGGTTTGCATCGCGCCCAACGTCCTTCGCCGGCAAAACCGCTTCGCATCGGCGCCGTCCAGGCAAGCGTTCCGCAATTGCAAAAATTCGATCCGCGGTTCACCGGCGAAGTTTTCGAACGCTTCCGGCGGTTAAGTGAAATCGCGGTAAGCGCAAATCCCCCGCCAGATTTGTTGGTCTGGCCGGAAAGTTCGATGCCCGATCCGGTGCGCGATCCGAGCACCGAGAGCTATGGTTTCGTCCGCGATTTTTCAACGGCGACGAAAACGGATTTGATACTCGGCACGCTCGACGTTGAAGACGGCCACGATTACAACGCCGCGGTGCTCGTTTCGAATGCTGGCGAGCGGGTGCAAATTTATCGCAAGATGCATCTCGTCCCGTTCGGTGAATACATTCCGCTGCGACATTCGTTTCCGCTTTTCGCTGCCATCGCGAGCAAATGGGTGCCGGGCGATTTTACGGCGGGCACTGAGCACACCGTGTTCAGGCTGACTAACGGCGATGTCCGTGCCGCGCCGCTGATTTGTTTCGAAGACACGGTCGGCGACTTAGTCCGACGATTCGTTGTCAATGGCGCCAATCTTTTAGTCGATGTAACAAACGACGGTTGGTTTTTGCAGTCGTCCGGTTCGCGCCAACATCTCGCCAACGCGATCTTTCGGTGTGTCGAAAATCGGCGGCCGATGATTCGAGCAGCGAACACGGGGGTGACTTGCTTTGTGAATGCGTTCGGCCGCGTGACCCAGGTTTTGCAGGACGATACCGGCAACACTTTTACGGAAGGGGTTCTGGTCGGCGACATTAGCGTGCCGCAAGATAGACAACTCACCTTTTATGCCCGCCATGGCGAGCTGTTTGCCCAATTGTGCGCGGCTGTGACGGCAATTGCAGTCATCTTCATTTTCGTTAGGCGAAAGCAAACGTGATATAAATCAGCGATGGCCGTTCAACTTCCACTTGATCGTTTGCGCGAATTGTGGCCGCAGGAATTGCGCGGCGTGCGCGCCAGCGCGCTGCTGCATCCCGCGTCTGTTTCCTCAAAGCTCGAACACGCCTCGCGAGTCCTTGAGCGGCTAAACGGGGATTTATTTCAGCTCAGCGCCTTCTTCGGTCCGCAACATGGATTCCTCCGTCAGACCCAGGACAACATGGTCGAATGGACAAGTTACGAACACCCGCGCCTGCACATTCCTGTTTACAGCCTTTACGGAGAACATCGCGAGCCGACGCCAGAAATGCTCCAGGATATCGATGTTCTCGTTGTCGATCTTCAGGATGTCGGTTCGCGTTATTACACTTTTATTTGGACGCTGTATCTTTGCATGCGCGCGTGCGAGAAGCGCGACGTACAAGTTGTCGTTCTCGACCGGCCGAATCCAATTAACGGCGTCACAATTGAAGGATCACCGATTGAGAAAGGTTACGAATCGTTCGTTGGCATGCATCCAATTCCGGTGCGTCACGGCAAAACGATTGGCGAACTCGCCAGCCAGTTTCGTGACGAGGCGTTTCCGAAATGTCGATTGTCGATCTTGCCGATGAAAAATTGGGAGCGCGCGATGTGGTTCGATCAAACCGGACTGCCATGGGTGATGCCGTCACCGAACATGTCGACACTCGACACCGCGACGGTTTACCCTGGAATGTGTTTGCTCGAAGGGACGAATATTTCCGAGGGTCGTGGAACGACGCGGCCGTTCGAAATTTTCGGCGCCCCGTTCATCGACGCCGAATCGTTTTGTCGAGAGCTGAACAAATTGAAACTGCCAGGCGTGTTTTTTCGGGAAAATTATTTTCAGCCGACATTTAACAAATTCGCGGGTGAGCTTTGCGGCGGCACGCAAATTCATGTGCTCGACCGCAACGTTTTTCGTCCGTTTCAAACCGGCGTTGAAATCATTCGCTGCATTCGAAAATTATACCCGGAGTCATTCGCGTGGAAGCAACCGCCTTACGAATACGAGCACGACAAGCTGCCGATCCAGATTTTGCTCGGTGGACCGGCCGAGGATTTCTTC
>WNFC01001013.1_pt1 | contig 36218 bp, 27 predicted proteins | sample 5400541 | NCBI WGS metagenome assembly WNFC01 (sample SAMN13153342, study PRJNA577476) | soil metagenome | isolation source: 120 cm saprolite under Douglas fir tree site 2 hole 2 replicate 1 | place: USA:California | collected 2015-04-18
TCTTCTTCATCGTCCGCCCAGCCCATGTCCATGCCGGCTTCGTAGTATTTCAAGCTGGGCCGCGCGGCCGCGATGCGATCGATCGCCACGTCCAAAGGCGCGCGAAAAAAGAATCCAACCGTGGGCTTGACGGCGAATTTGTAAATTTCGCGCACCCACGCCCGATCGCAGCCACGCGCCACGTCGCGCGCAAAGGCCGTGTAGATGTAGCGGTCAGCCAGCACGATCGCGCCCGCCTTCAACGGCGGGATGATGTCGCGCTCAGTGCGGTCGGCAAAGTCGGTGGCGTGCAGCAAAGAAAAAGTTGTCGGCGTAAACAGACGGCGCTTCTTCGCGCGCCGCGTCGTGTCCTTAACCAGCGGCGAAGAGTTCCATTCGGAAAAAAAGACGGGATAGCCTTCGGCCTTGAGCCACTGATAGAGCAGCGCAAGTTGGGTCGATTTGCCGCTGCCGTCAGTGCCCTCGACGACGAACAACCTGCCGGGGTAACGGTGATAACCGTACGAGATCATTTGTGGTTCGCGTGATTTTGCCAGAATCAATGTTACAGCGATGTGAAATTTCAGGCCAGCGCCGGGAATTGATCCGCTGAACCATTGAGTCTGAGCCAGCCAATGCATTAAAGTTGCCGCCACTCGATCCGAAGTGGGGGACTCAATGAAGACATTGCTGCTGCTGAGACATGCGAAATCAAGCTGGAAGGCCGGCAACGTTAAGGATTTCGACCGGCCATTGAACCAGCGCGGATTGAAGGCCGCACCCCAGGTGGGAAAATCTTTGCGCAAGCGAAAGCTGAAACTTGATCTGGTGCTGAGCTCTCCCGCCGAGAGAGCCAGGCAGACTGCGCAGCTCATGCTTGAATCCGCGCGGCTGAATATCGAGTTGCGTTACGACGAACGAATCTACGAGGCCGGCGCGGCGCGCCTGTTGGAAGTTATTGCTCAGATCGAAGACAGTGCGAACGTCGCGATGCTCGTCGGGCACAATCCCGGAATGGAAGATCTATTGAAAGTCCTGACTGGCGAAGAACGACACCTGTCGACGGCGGCTTTGGCCTGCATTGAACTCAATGTCGAGAAGTGGAGCAAGGTTCGCGACGGAATTGGACGCCTGGAGTGGTTAGCGAAACCGAAGGAGCCTTAGTCCACTCTCGAACTAAGCTGCGCGCTTTCCCTTTTTCTCCAGAAAGATCAGACGCATCAACCACGCGGGCATCGACCAGATGCTGCCGCCGGGTTCACGCCGCACCATCACGCGACCGTCATCGTTGAGACAAAGTCCCGTCACGGTCACGGTGGCATAACCTTCTTCATACGAGCGGCCGATTAGATCCGCGTTGGGATTTCTGCGTCGCCCGGTTCGCTTCAAACGGAAAGGAAACGCGATTTGCCTGGTATTCATAGGGCCTCTCAAGCCGATAGCGCTCTGCTATCGTTGGAATCAAACTTCGTCGCTACAGGTTGTCTGCCAGGGAATTTCAAGAACGGCTTATAACTCAGAGGTATTACGTCGGCGTGAACGAGATGAGAAATCGGAGTTAATTCTTTGTGTTGCGCTCGATTATCTCAAACGGAATCCTGGTGTCGGCGAAGACTTGCCACCGAGTCACGCGGCCAGCTTTCGCGATTGCCTTCCACGCGGCGGGCAGGCGCCAGCTTTCCGTTTGCTTGCCTTGAAATGATCCGCCGGCGAAACCAAACAGCGCGAGTTCTCTGGGTCTTCAAACACGTCGGTTATTTCGATAAAGTAATCGGGAAACCACTCGAAGTATGCGCGCCAGCCCACGATCATCTTCTCTCTTCCGCTAGCCTGATTGCCGTGCGCATCGATGAAAGTGTGATCATCGCTCATCAGCGCGCCGAGCCCTCAACGTCGTGCGCGTTGATGCGATCGATGGATGCGAGCACGATTTCTTTCGCCGTAATTGGCACGATGGCGCTGAGCGGCGGGTTGTCGGTCTGCAAATGGTTTCCAACGCAGATGTCCTGCGATTCGACCTCTTAAAAGCATAGTCACAACTCTGTATTCAATCTTGTCACATAGCCGATTCAGAGTTAACTCAAATTTAACTCTCCATTCACTCAAAGTTAATTCTCCCTTCACTCTTCTGTAACGTGCGCTCGCTATTCTGTCAGGTGCACGAATCGCACGCCTTCTTCTTAATTGAGTTCAATTTCAAAAGGAGACTTACTATGCCCCTGCTGCATTCCAAACAACGCGTTCTCTGTCTAACCCTGGCGATACTGTTGTTCCCGGTGGCCGCGTTCGCACAGTCTGATTCGGGTCTCATTAGCGGATCAGTCAAGGATCAAAACGGCGCCATCGTCCAGGGCGCCAGCGTCATCGCGAAGAACGACCGCACTGGCGAGGAACGGACGATAACGACCAATGCCGAAGGGACGTTCTCAATTCGAGCATTAAAAGCGTCGGTCTACACGGTAACCGCGACCGCGTCAGGCTTAGGCGCCAAAGTAGCGAACGTCGAAGTCAATGTAGGCCAGGAATCGACCCTTAACCTGACGCTGCGCGTCGCCGAACTGACCGCATCAATCAATGTCACTTCGGGAGATGAGGTCTGGGTCACCACCAGTTCGGCCAGCATTGGTGCGAATGTAAGTCCGCGCGAAGTCGAAGGGTTGCCAATCAATGGACGGCAACTATCGCAGCTCTATCTGCAAGCTCCGGGAGCCATGAACAGCGGCTCCGGCACTTACGGCGACATTCGCTTTTCGGGCCGCGCGACGGAACAGAACATTATCCGCTATGACGGGATTGAAGGAACCGCGATCATCGACACCAATCCGGGCAATCTAAACGGTGAGATACCGACGCCCTTCCGTCTTCAATCTTCGCTTGAGAACGTTCAGGAGTTCCGCGTTGATTCAAGCAACTATCCTGCTGAGTTCGGCACCGGCACCGGCGGACAAGTTAGCGTTGTGACAAAACGTGGCGGCGATAAATTTCACGGTTCAATCTTTGAGTATTTGCGAAACGACAGGCTCGATGCGGCTAACTTTTTCGACAACATCGTCGGACAAAAGAGTAAATTGCGCCTGAACCAATACGGAGGCTCAATCAGTGGCCCGATCACTGGCAAGAAAGCTTTCTTTTTCTTCTCTTACGAAGGCTACAAGTTGCGTGGCGGCATCAACGCGATTGAAGCTGTCCCTGGATTAGCAACGCGCATTTGCGCGCCGCCACTTGGCACTCGTGCGGTAGTTTGCAACGCGGCGACCGCTGCGCTCATCCCGGCTTTCCGCGCGGCAAGCGCAGTCACACTCCGCACTGGTCCTGATCTTTTCGATACGGTCCAGCTTCAGGCCAACAATACAGTGAACGAGAGCTCGGCGGCCCTTCGAATCGACTACACATTCAACCAGAAACACTCGATGTATTTTCGCTTCTTCCGCGACCAAGCTTACAACAGCCAGCCTGACGGTGTGACCGGCCGACGCATTGTCATCCGGCAGATTCCGCAAAACGGTGTGGTCTCCTTCCAGTCCATATTGCGGCCGAATGTAATAAACGAATTCAAGTTCGGATACAACGGCGCGCTCTCGCGCATTGTGGGCAACGCGCCAACTGTAAATGGCATTGACTTGTCGAATCTGTCCTTCAATATTTCGGGCAGCGTCGCGGGCTTTGCGTTGCCCGGCCAGGGCGCAAATGCGGGCGTGGCGGTACCCGGTGGTTTGATTCGCGCGAACAGCGCGCAGAACGGACGCGGTCAACCATATACTCCGTACTCCCTGTCATTCGTGGATAACGTGAATTGGACGCGTGGCAGTCACACGCTCAAGTTCGGCGGCGAGCTTCGTCCGGTTCGTTTGTACACCGACCGGCAGGGCGGCCTAACTTACACCTGGTCGAACATTACCAACTTTCTGACGAACGCTCTTCAATCTACCCAATTCCTGGGCGATCTCTCGGCTCCATCGCCATTCTTCAATAACTCTACCGGGGTGGCTCTGGCCAAACAAACGTATTACATCGGGTACGCTCAGGATGAGTGGAAGATTAAGTCGAACCTGACTTTGAACTACGGCTTGCGCTACGAATACTACTCGCCACTCAAAGAAGCTAATAATCGACAGATATACTTCGAGATCGTTACCGGCGTCCTACGTGATCCCAGCGGAGATCCGTTGATTATGAAGAAGAATAATTTTGGGCCGCGAGTTGCGCTGACCTGGTCGCCGAATCCCGGGGGTACCGGGTTCTTTGGTGGCGGCCATACGGTTTTGCGTGGAGGCGTCGGCATTTACTACGGTCCCGGTCAGACTGAAGATCAAGTCCAGCCGATTGAATCTAACCGCATCAGTTCGACGCTAAGCGGCGGCAGTTTCCCCCAGGACACTAACGTGATTGCTGCCAACTTCATTAACAATCCAAGCAACCGCGCGTACCAGCCGCGTGCCTACGCACGTGATTATTCAATTCCCGAGAAGGTCTATTCGTATAGCTTCTCCTGGGAGCAGGAGCTGCCGTTTAAGCTGGCGCTTACTACTGCATTTGTGGGCTCGCAGGGACGAAACTTGTTCCTGCGGAGTGTCGCGAATCGAATTCTTCCGGGCCAGACTACGATCGCTGACGGTACGACCCTGCCCACGACGTTTGGCATCGTCAATCGAACGAATGCTGGCGGCCAGGTTATCGCCGTCAACACGATCCGCGAATTCTCAATCGTCTCAGGCACGTCTTCCGTCCTGAATCCGTATGCCGAAGTTGATTACAAGACGAGCGGCGGCAAGGACAACTATCGCGCGCTGCAGTTGTCTCTCGTTCGTCGCTTCAGCGCCGGAGTTACGTTGAATTCCCAATATTCCTGGTCACGCAGCTTTGGCAATACGTCAGGCTCGAACGAAGCACGTACTGCCGCGAATAATGCGCGAGCGATCTCTGACTATGATTACGACCTCGGTTATAACAACTTTGATGTGCGTCACACGTTCAACTTGAGCGCTATTTACGATCTGCCGTTCGGGAAAGGCAAGAAACATGATTTGGGACCGATCGGAAATGCCATGCTCGGTGGCTGGGAAATTGGCACGATCCTTAATTCGCGGTCGGGTTTGCCGCTTGAGATTGGAATCGTGCGACCAGACGTAGTGATTCAGTGCGCGAATCCGGCCGCGGGATGTACGGCCGGCGAAGTGCGAGCGCTGCCTGGCACGATCAACGCCGCGAATCCGCTGCCCGCTGGTTTTATCGCGGTCGTCAATACACCGGGCGGTGGAGCGTCGCGCAACGTCCGCCGACCCGACCTGGTGCCCGGCGTTAATCCGTATCTGAACAACGATCGCAGCCTCTTGAACCCGGCCGCCTTCGCGACGCCGGCGCCGGGGACGTTTGGTAACTTACCGCGGAACTTTTTACGCGGGCCAAACTTCAAACAGCTCGATTTAATCTTCAACAAACGGTTCAAGTTCAACGAAACGACGAATCTCGAGTTCAGGACCGAGGTCTTCAACATTTTCAACCGCGCCAACTTTGACATTCCGGGCTCGCGACTCAATAACGCCGTCGGTACGCTTCAACCCGGCCAGCCCTATACCTTTGCGACCTCGGGTGGAACGTTCGGGCTATTGCGGCAGACCGTGGTGCGCGACGTCGGTCTGGGCACGAATCGTCAGATTCAGTTTGCTTTGCGGTTGAATTTCTAGGCTGAAACAGGCGAGAGCGCCTTTTCTTGTCGAGTCTCCATTCCGGATCGCGGCATCGCGACGGCAGATACCAGTGTGTTCGTTAACATAGAGTTAAGACGGCATTAAGATCGATTTAAGGTTCTTCCTCTAGTCTGTAATTCTCGCTTGCATTGAATCCGGGAGTTCATAGCTGTCGCGATCCGCATAATGAGCGCTAAGCGTCCACCCGATCCGCAGCAGTCTGAGGAGGAACAAAATGTCTCAACGACGACGCGCTCGGTCGCTTGACTTGGCGCTTTCGCTAATCCTGTTATTGCTGGCGCCGGCTATCGTTTCGGCACAGACGGTTGCGGCAACGAGCGGATCTGTGAAGCCGCCACTCGAGTCAGAGCGCGGATCTTCGGCGAGTGCAGTCTCGGAAGCTTCTGACGCGAAACTAAACGAAAGACTCGTGGCGTTAGAGGAGGAGCTACGACAGCAGAACAAGATGCTAACCGAAATGCGCGCCCTCGTGGCTGATCAGCAGCGGGTGATCACGGCGCTAGCGGCCAAAGCCACCAGCAGCGAACTAAAGAATGGCGAACCGAAAGATGTCGAGACTACGGTGCAAGCATCGCAAAATAAAACCCCAACGCTCGAAGATCGAGTTAAGAAAGTCGAAGACAAAGTGTTGGCGATTGGACCTTTCCGGTTGAGTGGAGATTTTCGCCTGCGCTTCGATGGAATCTTTCGCAAGGCGGACCCAACGCCTCCGGTTGGCTTTGCGCCGCTGACGCATCAACAAAACGCACGGATGCGTTACCGTTTGCGCCTGAATCTCGACACCGATGTCGATTCGAAGCTCAGTTTTCACTCGCAACTCGCGACCGGTCCAATCAACAATTCGCTGACGATGGATCAGGACTTTGGCGAGACGACTACGCGCCATCCTTTCTTCATCAGCGAGGCGTGGATCGACTATCACCCAAAGAAAACGATTCAACTACAGGCCGGCCGCGTGCAGGAAGTCTTTGCCGACAACTCGCGGTTTCTTTTTGATGATGATGTGCGCTTTAACGGCTTCAACGAGAAGTACTCCTTCGTATTCAAGCACAACGGGCTCAAGGTTTCGAGTCTCGAACTGCGCGCCGGGCAATACATCTTCAGCAATCCAAACGTTGCGATTGATCAGAAATTCAACGACCGGTGGAGCAGCCAATTCGGTGGCGACATTCAGCTTTATCGCAATCCCAATCAGATCCAACTGGCTTCGACGGTAAACGGTGTCGCTTTGATTGTGCAGAACGGGCTGGGCATTACGCTTTCGGGTCCGCTCACCGGTGCCGGGAATGCAACGACCACTTCCGGCGGCGCGATTTACACGGCCAGAAATTTTCAGATCGCGCGCGTGACTTATCGTCTCAACTGGGCGGGATTTCAAAGTGGCGGCCGTGCCTATCCGGTTACGTTCAACTTTCAGGCGGCGCGCAACGTCGGGATTAGTTTGCGGGAGCGCAATGCGCTGCTGGCCTCGCTGCAAATTGGCAAGGTCACTCAGCGGGGCGACATGGCCTTCCTTTACGTATTCGCAATCAAAGGCGCGAACGCTCTGATCTCGCAGGTCACTGATGACGATCTCGGAACCAACAGTGGCGTGAACATTCGCACGAACCATTTTCGCTTCGACTATGGCCTCTCGAAGAAGATATCACTGCAAAGCTTGCTGTACATTCAAAATGAGTTGCGCAACAGCGGAGACTTTCCGAACTTCTTCGTCCCGCTGAATGCCTTCACGCCGCGTCAATATCGTTTGCAGGAGCAGATCGTATTCAGCTTCTGACTTTAATTCCAATTCTCGGAGGAGTTCTCATGTTCTCAACAAAGATTACTCGCGCCACGCTCGCGCTGTCCGTCTTTGGCATAGCTGCCCTGGGTTTCATCGGTTGCGGCAGCAACACGGGAGGTGAAGTCAGATTGCAGGGCGCCGGCGCCACCTTTCCAAATCCGCTCTATCAAAAATGGCTGAGCGAATATGGCAAGCTCAATGCGAACGTCAAGATCGACTATCAATCGATTGGCTCGGGCGGCGGTATCAAGCAGATCCAGGCGCGGACAGTTGATTTTGGCGCATCTGAGCCATTACGGTTTTCGCCGGATGTCATCGCCGATGTCTTTCTGGGGAAGATTACGAAGTGGAATGACCCGCGGATCAAGGCCGACAACGCCGATGCAAGTCTCCCGTCAGCTGAAATCACAGTCGTGCATCGCGCCGAGGCGAGCGGCACATCTTTCGTTTTCTCTGATTACCTTTCCAAGGTTAGTGCGGACTGGAAGCAGAAAGTGGGCGCTGACAAGTCACCCAACTGGCCCGTGGGGCAAGGTGGCAAGGGCAACGAAGGCGTCACGGGACAAATAAAGCAACAGCCAAACACCATTGGATACGTCGAGTTGGCTTACGCGGTGCAAAACAAACTTCCGGTTGCACTAGTCAAAAATGCCAGCGGCGTCTTTGTAGAGCCATCGGTCGACGCGGTTACGGCGGCCGCCGCTGCTTCGGCGGCAACGACGCCAGACGATCTGCGCGTCTCGATTACAAATGCTAACGGCGCTGGCGTGTATCCGATCTCGAGCTACACCTACATTCTGGCTTACAAAGCGCAATCCGATGCGACCAAAGGAAAAACGCTGGTTGATTTTCTGTGGTGGGGGATTCACGACGGCGAGCAATTCGCGAGAGATTTGCAGTACGCGCCGCTGCCGGACGAAATCATCAAGCGTGCGGAAGCGAAGATCAATTCGATAACCGCCGGCGGCAAACCATTGCGCTAGGTCCCCTCTCCCTTTGGGAGTAGGAGAATTCCCCTCCCGTTCTGGGGTCCCTGGGTGAGAAGAAAAACTAATATGGTTGGGGGTGCGTCACTAAGCCCTCACCGCAACCCTCTCCCAGAGGGAGCGGGTGTTAACAAACCAAGGTTAGCCGGAAACTGGCGACACCTGCTGTCGCCGACAGGTAATGCCGGCGACGCGGTCTTTCGTGCGTTGATGTTTGCCGCGGCGTTACTGCTGCTCTTGATCGTCGGTTCCATGATCTTGGCTCTGGCGTCACACTCGACCCTTTCGATCCGCCAATTTGGTTCCGACTTTCTCACGAGTCGCGAGTGGGATCCGGTCAAGGGCCAGTTCGGCGCGCTGGCATTCATCTACGGAACGGTAGCGTCGTCGCTAATCGCTTTACTCATCAGCGTTCCGTTATCGTTGGGCATCGCAGTTTTTCTCGTCGAGCAAGCGCCGCCTTTCCTTTCGCGGCCGATCACATTTTTGGTTGAGTTGCTGGCGGCGATTCCTTCGGTGGTTTACGGGTTGTGGGGCATCTTTGTGCTCGCTCCATTTCTGCGCGTCCACGTCGAACCGCCACTCGCGCGGTGGTTTGGCTGGCTACCGCTGTTCCAGGGAACGATTACCGGAATCGGATTGCTTACCGGCGGAGTGATTCTCGCGATCATGGTGACCCCGATTATCTCCGCCGTCGTACGTGACGTGCTCTCCGCGGTCCCGAATACACAGCGCGAAGCGGCGCTGGCACTGGGCGCGACCAAATGGGAGACGACGCTCGTTGTTTTGGGGAACGGCGCGCCCGGGATCGCGGGCGCGGTGATCCTGGGTCTGGGTCGCGCGATCGGCGAAACGATGGCGGTGACGATGGTGATCGGCAACCGCCCGGAAATCAGCGCTTCGTTGTTCAAGCCTTCATACACATTGGCTTCGGTGATCGCGAATGAATTCACCGAAGCGACCGCGGACATTTACCTAAGCTCGCTGGTTGAGTTGGGTCTGATTCTTTTTCTTGTCACCTTTGTGGTGAACGCGATCGCTCGTCTGCTGGTCTGGAGAGTTACGCGCCAAACGTCCAGCGTAGGAATGGCCGCCTGATGGGTCTTCTTTCACGAACAGATCGATCGCGCCGCGCCGCGAGCTGGTTGATGACCACGCTGACGGCGCTTTGCACGTTTGTCGCCGTCGGAATTCTGGTGATCATTCTTTCTTATATCGCGATGCGCGGGATCAGCGCACTTAGTCTGCGCTTTCTGATTGATACTCCTCGCCCCGTCGGCGAAGGCGGCGGCATCGGCAACGCCATCGTCGGTTCGGCGCTGCTGCTTCTCTTGGCATGCGTTGTGGGCTTACCGCTCGGCATTGCGACGGGAGTTTATCTTTCCGAATTCGGCGGTGGGCTCTTTGCCAGCATCGTCCGTTTTCTGGTCGACACGCTGACCGGCATTCCCTCGATCGTGACCGGGGTTTTCGTTTACGCCGTAGTCGTGCTGCGAATGAGTCACTTCTCGGCGTTCGCTGGAGGGATCGCTTTGGCGCTGATCATGATTCCAATTGTGGCGCGCACAACCGAGGAAATGATCAAGCTGGTCCCGCACAGCTTGCGCGAAGGCGCGCTGGCGCTGGGCGCGCCGCAATGGCGAGTCACGATGGGCGTGGTAATTCCGGCGGCCGCGTCGGGAATCGCTACGGGTGCCATGTTGGCGATCGCGCGCGTCTCCGGAGAGACTGCGCCGCTGCTGTTCACCGCCTTTGGCAGCCGTTTCTTCCCGAGAAATCTCAACGAACCAATCGCTTCGTTGACGGTGCAGATATACAACTATGCAATTTCGCCGTACGACGAATGGCACGCGCAGGCTTGGGCGGCCACGCTCGTCTTGATGACGCTGATTCTGAGCATCAATTTGGTAGTGCGCTTTCTGACGCGCAAGAGGTTTTGATTCGCGAGATGTCCACACCAACACCGACATTGACGCCCAGGCTTGTGGTCCCGCACCAGGGAGCGTTGCCGGCGCGCGCCACAAAGATCGCTGTGGCAGGACTCAGCTTTAATTACGGACGAGCTCAGGCATTGCAGAATATTTCGCTGAAAATCCCCGAGCGAATGGTCATGGCTTTCATCGGACCTTCAGGTTGTGGGAAGACTACTTTCCTGCGCACGCTCAATCGGATGAACGATGTGATCCCGGGCACACGCGTCGAAGGAAATGTTTCGATCGACGGCCAGGACATCTACGCGCCCGGCGCGGATGTAGTTGAGTTGCGCCGCAAGGTGGGAATGGTGTTTCAAAAGTCGAATCCGTTTCCCAAGTCGATCTTTGATAACGTGGCTTACGGTCTGAAGATCAACCGGCTCACTTCCAGCAAGTCGGAGCTTGAAGGCCGCGTTGAAGAAGCTCTAAATGACGCGGCGCTTTGGTCTGAGGTCAAGGATCGTCTAAAGTCATCGGCGCTTGGGCTTTCGGGAGGACAGCAACAGCGACTGTGCATCGCGCGCGCGCTGGCCATCAGGCCGGAAGTGATCTTGATGGACGAGCCGGCCTCGGCGCTCGATCCAATTGCGACGTCCAAGATCGAAGAGTTGATCGTTGACCTCAAGAAGCAATACACGATCGTCATCGTGACGCATAACATGCAACAGGCGGCGCGCGTGTCTGACTTGACTGCGTTCTTTCTTCTCGGCAAATTGATTGAAGTAAACGCAACTGAGAAGATGTTCACCGCGCCGGGTGAAAAACTGACTGAAGATTACATCACCGGACGATTTGGCTAAACATGGAAGTTCACCGGCATCTTGACGAAGAACTCGACGCACTGCGGACTACCGTCTTGCGTTTGGGCGGCGAGGCGGAAGCCGCGCTAGTGCGGGCAATGCACGCGCTGACAGAGCGCGATACTAACGCGGCCCGCGCAGTGCTCGAACACGACGACGCCATCGATCAACTGGAGGTAGACGTTGATCGCCAGTGCGTCGACATTTTCGCGCTGCGCCAACCCGCCGCGCGCGACCTCCGATTCGTGATGTCGGTGGCTAAAATGGCCCCGGTGCTGGAACGAATTGCGGATCATGCCTGCAACATCGCGCGCGCGGCCCTTGACCTCAACACTGAACCGGAACTGAAAGATCATTCTCGTCTTCGTCAGATGGGCGCAATCGCATCATCGATGCTGAGCGGCGCACTCGACGCTTTCACCAGGAATGACGCTGCGGCGGCCCGCGAGGTAATCAAGCGTGATACTGAGATCAACGATCTCTACAACCAAATCTTTCACGACCTGATCGAAATGATGGCCAAAGAACCGGCGACGGCGACGCGGGACGCGCGCTTGCTGTTTGTCGCCAAACATCTCGAGCGAATCGGTGACTACGTGACCGACATCTGCGAATTAACCGTCTACATGGCAGAAGCCGCGATCATTAAGCACATGCACTGAGGTGCTTTGTCTGGCCCATCCAGCTCGCGTCAAATGTGGGTACTTTAACGTCGAGTTACTAGCCAGTCACTTTCGAAGTGTGGTTGAATGAGTTGCGTTCATTAGCATTCTCCAAATAATCTTCGACCAATAGTGATGACCACGACAGTAGCCATTGCGCTCGCAATTGTCTTAGTCGCGCTCGTGTTTGATTTCACGAACGGCTTTCACGACGCCGCCAATTCGATCGCCACCGTAGTTTCCACGCGCGTGCTTTCGCCAAGGTACGCGGTCATGTGGGCGGCGACTTTTAACTTTATCGCTTTTGCTATTTTCGGCACCCGGGTCGCCAAAACGATCGGCGGCGATCTGGTGCGCATCGATCTAATCAGCCAGGACCTTAGACTTTATGTCCTGTGCGCCGGATTGATGGGAGCAATAGCCTGGAACCTGGTGACATGGTATCTCGGACTGCCAACGTCAAGCTCGCACGCTCTGATCGGGGGCTACGCAGGCGCCGCGGTCGTGGCCTATCACGGTGTTAGCGGTTTGCTGAAACCCGAAGGGTGGATTAAGACCCTCATTTTTATTGTCGCGTCGCCGGTGATCGGATTCATTCTCGGATTCATTCTGATGCTGGCGGTCTTCTGGATTTTTCAGCACACGACGCCGGCACGCGTGGACAAAACATTCCGCCGCGGCCAGCTTCTTTCGGCCGCCGCGTACTCTTTGGGACACGGCGGAAACGACGCGCAAAAGACGATGGGCATTGTGACAGTGGTCCTGGCTACGGCAGGAATGTTTAATTTGCATCTGGGAGACAAGGGTTCGCTGCCGGCGATTCCCCTGTATGTGGTGCTTGCGGCGCACGGCGCAATCGCTCTGGGAACACTTTCGGGTGGCTGGCGCATTGTGCATACGATGGGTTCAAAGATTACGAAGCTGCGACCGGTTGGCGGCTTCTGTGCCGAAACCGCCGGCGCGGTTACTCTTTTTGGGGCGACGTTTTTGGGCATTCCCGTATCAACAACACACACGATCACGGGCGCGATCGCCGGCGTTGGATCAACGACCCGTCTGTCGGCAGTGAAATGGCGCGTGGCTGGCCGGATTGTCTGGGCCTGGGTTTTGACGATTCCGGCGGCCGCCGCATTCGCCGCGATTGCATTCCTGCTCATTAGACTGATCGACACGATCGTTAGGAGCATGCACTAGAGTTCATGGCGATCCGAAGCCCTGACCTGCAACTCCGGCAAGGACCCAAAGGCGACACGCGTTCATGCCAAAACCCGCCCTAATCATCGAAGACGATCCGGACATCGCTGAGAGCGTAAGATACAATCTCGAGTCCGAGGGTTTCACTGCGATCGTTGCCGCTACAGGCGAGCGCGGACTTGAGCTGGCGCTGGATGCGCAGAATCCGCCGATGGTCATCATTCTGGACTTGATGCTTCCCGGGATCAGCGGAACTGAGTTGTGTCGCCGCCTGCGTCGCGAAAACCAAACTCGCCGCACGCCCATCATCATGCTGACTGCGAAGACTTCGGAAGCGGATCGGGTTGCGGGACTCGATCTGGGCGCTGACGACTATATCGCCAAGCCGTTTTCAGTGCGCGAGTTGGTGGCGCGCGTGCGCGCCGTGCTTCGCCGAGTTGATGACGACGCTGCGGCAAGATATGACGACGGTCGACTCACAATCGACTTTGACGATATTCGTGTCCTCTGCGACGGCACGAACGTCAAGCTAACCAACAAAGAATTCACCTTGCTCTCGGTGCTGGCGAAGCGTTCGGGCCGGGTCGTTACGCGGCAGCAATTGCTGGATCAGGTTTGGGGATACAGTTATTACGGCGAGGCGCGCACGCTCGACGTACACATTCGCCGGTTGCGCCAGAAACTAGACGTGTGCGGCGATTGCATTGAGACGGTGGTGGGAGTCGGTTATCGCTTCGTGGGATGTGCTTCGCAGTCCCGAAGTGCCAAGGGTTTTACCGATGACTAGGTTCGGTCTTCTTCTCGGAGTCCTCAGTGCCGCGATCGCGGCGTTGCTTGTCACGATCGCATATTCTTCGGGAGCATCGCGCTGGTTCGCAGCCGCGGGAACGGCTCTGCTAAGCGGACTGATCGTTGGCCTGCTGTTGGGAAGACAGGCGAAAGGAACCCGCGAGCCCTACGTAAACAACCAGGCAAGCCTCTTGAGTGATGCAGGAGTCATTGACTTCTCCCCCAAGCTGCTCGACGCCACCATCAACGAGATGCGTGAAGGCCTGCTGGTGATCGACCGGGAAATGCGCGTGGTCGCTTCCAACCGCGCGGCTCGTGGCCTGTTTTCAAACGTCGAGGATCCGATCGGCGCCCGCCGGCTAACCGAACTCACGCGCAACCCGGCGATCTATGATGCGTTTCTTGATGGTGTTCGCGGCAAGGAGCGCGCCGGCGTGAAGGTCGAAACCTACGGCGGTGAAAGGCGAGTTTTCGACCTGCGGGTCGTGCCCTTGCAGTCGGCAAATGGCAAGACCTCGCACGGCGCTGTCGGAGTCTTCTTCGACATCACGCGGCTGGAACGATTGGAGTTGATTCGACAAGAGTTTCTCTCGAACGTTTCGCATGAGCTGCGCACTCCTTTGACCTCGATCATCGCCCTCGCCGAGACCCTTGAAACAGGCGCGATCGACGACCCCGAACACAATCGCCGCTTCCTTACTATCATTCAGAAGAACGCGGCCCGGATGCACCGTCTAATCGACGATATTCTGGAACTCAGCGCAATTGAAGCGGGAAACGTGAAGGTCAAGCAGGAAATCGTTCAACTGCACCCGTTGGTGGAGGACGTCGTTGGCAGTTTGTCTGCCGCGGCGTCAACCCACGCGATCACGTTGCAAAATCTGGTGGCGGAAGAGGCGATGGTTTTCGCCGATCCACATCGTCTGGTTCAGATGCTTACGAATCTGATCGATAACGCAATCAAATTCAATCGGGACGGCGGCGTGGTCTCAATCAGGTATGAGGGCGGAGTTCGCGACAAAATTAGAGTCGAGGATACTGGTGAAGGAATCCCGGCGCACCACCTCGATCGTTTGTTTGAAAGATTCTACCGAGTTGATCGCGCTCGCTCGCGTGAGCTTGGCGGGACTGGCTTGGGATTGGCGATAGTCAAGCACCTGGCCAGAGCGCACGACGGCGAGGTCACAGTCGAGTCGCGTTTTGGCGAGGGGACCAGATTCACCATTGAGCTACCTGGTAATGCGACCACGCGCGACGAGCAGTCTTCTTCCCACACGATTGCGCTCACCTAGAACTGCCATGAACGAATAATCAGGTTCTGCGATTCTCTTCGAGGAGTCGTAAGGCATAAAAGGGAGTGGCGGCATGCAATAAGCGCTCGGCGAGTCCGCGCAGTTGCGAGGGCATCTCCGCAAACGAGTATTCATCCTGGGTATTCTGGTACCGGTTTAGCAATTGCAACTCGGCATTGCAGAAGTCGCAGTCTGCCAGGTGAGTTTCGACGCGCAACGACTGTTCTGAGTCCAGATGCAACTGATCGTACTCAAGCAGATCTTGAGACGAGGGACACCCAACTTTCTTGTTGAACAAGCTCGCAAATGCCGTGGCCATATTTGTTACACTTCGAACAAGCTTCCGGGCTTCTTCTGGTCCGGTCAACTGCGTGAAAGATCTAATGTCCGCGGATTTCCATTTTCGATCGCCTTGCTGACATGACTTTTCCTCAATAGTGTCAATCACTTAGGTCTAGTGCAAAAAAATGTTGCTCAATATTGAAATAGCTGTTAAAATCGGCTCCAGGTTGATCGAGAGCTTGCAGCTTCTCGATTCTCTTCGACGGTGGAGCAAGTAGGCCGCAAGGCCATAACCGATCCACGAACTCCCGCGATATCCGGCAGGCAAGAACCGGAAACCAGGACCAACTTTTCGGGATTGAAAAACTAAAAGGAATAGCTGTGCGCGACTCAATGACGCTGCTCTTGTTACATTGGTTTCGATTGAGCTAGAACTTTGCCCCGTAAGTCTCACCAAAATCTCACCTCGGTTCATCCGAGAACAAGGTAAGCATTCCGTGCGCAGACCATCGCTCATCCGATCGGGATCAGCAACCTAAAACGCCGTGAAATCAATTACACAAAAGACGACGCCGGATTCCACAATCAATGTGGCTCAGGAAGTGCCGCGCACTGGCCGCCCGCAGAGGAGCTCAAGGGCTGCTCACTGGGTCGAGAGTCTGCGGAACTCGGATGTCAATCGCTTGTGGGCCGAGTTGCACCGCATTGTGAGCAATCATCCGCTCGTACGCGCATCACGTAGCGCTGGCCTGCTGATCGAAGAAGGCGCCTCGAGTGCTTATACCGATCTGACGCAGGAGCTCTTCGTCCAATTGTTAACCAAGTCGCGGTTTCAGCATTATCTCGACACCGCGATGACCGATGCCGAGATTGAGTGTGAGATCGGTCAGATAGAGTTGACGAATTTACTCACGGCGGAACTGCGCAAGCGCCATCCTGAGAGTTACCGGCTTGCGCGCCGCATCTCCACTTTGGTCCAGTCCAGCGCGAACTTTCGCCGCTTTGATTCGAACGGCCACTCCGAAGAACAACACCGGCGCCTGGCCGACCGAGTCTATGGCTTGAGCGAATGGCCGGCGAGCAAGCCCGGACGCGGCTCGCATGAACTGGAACAGCGCGCACATATGATTCCCGTCCGACAGCGCGACACGCGTATGGTGGGCTGCACGGGCGACGCGCAAATCGTGATCAGCAATTCTGATCTCGAAGACCTGATTATTTCCGTGCTCGACGCCATTGACGCGCCAGCCGACGTACGCACCTTGCGCAGCCTGGTAATGTCTCGCTTACCGGTGATGGATATCTATCTGGTGCCCTTGGGCGGTGACGACGCAGATTCAGACGGCCCGCACTACGATCCGGCCGACTTGCGCGAGAATCCGGAACAAGCCTTGTTGCGGCACGAAACGGAACAGGAAGCCGCGGGCTCCGTCGATAAATTTCTGAAGAACTTACGCGCAAACGTGCGCGGTAAAATGAAGCAGTATGACCGCATGCTGGGCGTGTTGTGGCACTGCTATTTGAGCGCCGCTCACGCGACGCAATTGGAAGTTGCCGCTACATTGGGTGTTTCTGATTCTTTGGTGTCCGACTATCGGCGCCGAATTGAACAGGAGTTGCGCGCGCTCTCCTTTAAGGAAGTTGAAGAGGCGCGCATGTTCGAGCTGGCCCTGCGCGAGCGCGTGCGAACTCTGGTTGAGTTGAGCGACGAGGAGGCGATAGCGGTTTAGCTCTTCCTCGCCAACTCGGACTTTGCGAAAGCAATCCAAATCTCAAGAAGCGCAGGCATTCTGCGCTTCTTGGCGTTTTTGATGGTCCGCCAAGAAGGCAGGCAGACCCAAAAAATTCAGACAATGCCAAAGCCTCGTCAAAGAAAAGATTACCAGCCCGTGAGGCGTTCCGGGCGGGCGGGCGCGCGCAATTATGAACACGTGATCGCGGAAGACTGGCCGCCGGCAGGCCATCCTGGGGGCGACGGGCTCGAGACGTGTCAGGGCCTTAAGAGGTCGGATCTGAAAAAGGCGACCAGCTATTTTCTTAAGCGCGGCCATGTTTTCTCGTACGCTGCGCTTTTTCTCTTTACCATTGTCCTGTACGCGCGCCCCGCGGAGATTTATCCGTCCGGCTTGACCGCTTCGATCGCGCTGATCGTCGGCGTGCTGACGCTCGGCGTCTTCATCCCGTCGCAATTCGCTTTGGAAGGCAGCCTGACGGCGCGTCCCCGCGAAGCCATTCTTGTGGTCCTCTTCTGTCTGGCCGGCTTGCTTTCAATTCCGCTGGCGATCGATCCAGCCCAAGCCTGGCACGAGTTCAGCGACACGTTCATTCGCTGCATCGTGATCTTCGTAGTACTGGTTAACGTCGTCCGCACTGAGAAGCGACTAAACGGATTGCTGCTGCTCGCACTTGTAACCGGCACTTGGTTGAGTTTGGGAGCAATCAACGACTATCGCCTCGGATTGATGACCGTCGAAGGCTATCGCGCCGGCGGCAGAGGCGGCGGCATCTTTGGCAACTCGAATGATATGGCGCTTTTTCTGGTAACGATTGTTCCGATTGCGATCGCCCTACTGCTCCGATCGCGGAGTCTTCCGCGCAAGTTTCTCTTTGGCGGCTGCGCCGTCCTGATGGTCGCCGGCATAGTGCTCACCTACTCGCGCGGAGGCTTCATCGGCCTGTTGGTTGCGCTGGGCTTCTTTGCCTGGAAAGCCGGTCGTCGCCATCGCGTTGAGATCGTCGTTGCCGGCCTGTTGATCGTCGCGGCATTTCTCGCGTTGGTGCCGGGCTACGCGCTGCGGCTTGCGTCAATTATCTTTCCCAGTTTGGACCCGGTCGGATCGTCTGAAGCTCGCAGCGGAGAACTCTTACGTTCTCTGTACGTTGCGATTCGTCATCCGTTGCTGGGAATTGGAATGGGTAACTACGCGCCCCAAATGTCGTACCGGGGCCTGGTCACTCACAACTCTTACACGCAAGTTGCGGCAGAGATGGGCGCGGCGGCGCTGGTTTGCTACACGATGTTCGTCGTCACGCCTCTTCGAAAACTCGGACAGATTGCGCGCGAAACCTTCGGCACGAAGGCTAATTCGCATTTCTATTATTTGGCGGTTGGGCTGCAGGCATCGCTGGTCGGCTACATGGTTTGCAGCTTCTTCGCTTCGGTCGCGTACCTCTGGTACGTCTATTACCTGGTCGGTTATGCGGTTTGTCTGCGCCGGCTGTACGAGTCTGAGACTGGAAAGGCAGTCGTGCTTGAGAAGCCGCTAAAGCAGAGCCAGGTGAACGTTGCTTCAGTGCTCGATGACAACCGCGGCGTCGCAACGACGTGAATATGAAGTTAGCGGCAGAAATAATTTTCTGGTTAGGCGCGGCGGCGCTCGGTTACACCTATGCCGGCTATCCGCTTCTGCTTCTGATTGTGAGCCGGCTGCGTCCGCGCGATGTCAGGCGCGGTGACTTTGCGCCCACTGTCAGTGTGATCATCACGGCTTACAACGAAGAGCGCGACCTGGCGGCCAAACTCGAAAACACACTGGCGCTGGAGTATCCCCGCGAGCTTCTTGAGATAATCGTTGCGTCCGATTGTTCGACTGACCGCACGGACAAGATCGCGCGCGCCTTTGCTGAGCGAAGCGTACGTCTGGTGCGTCAGCCGCAGCGGCTGGGAAAGACCGCCGCCCAGAACATGGCGGTCGCGGAAGCGCGCGGCGAAATCATTCTCTTTTCCGACGCCACCAGTCTCTATGAACCAGATGTGCTGCGCGTGATGATGCCCAACTTCGCGGATACAGCAGTCGGCTGCGTGGCCGGTCGTTTGATTTATGTTGACCCAGCGGACTCGCGAATCGGACGTGGCGCTCGCTCTTACTGGGGTTACGAGACCTTTCTGAAGGAGCACGAAAGCCGCATCTTCTCTTTGATTGGCGCGTCCGGCTGTCTCTACGCCGTGCGTCGATCGGCTTACGTGCCGCTCTACCCGGAAGCGTGCAGTGACTTCATCATCGCCACGAAAATGGTTGAGCAAGACCTGCGCGCCGTTTACGAACCCGCCGCGGTTTGCACCGAAGAGACCAATCGCCAAAGCGACAAGGAGATGAAGATGCGCGTGCGCGTAATCGCGCAAACCTTTACCGATCTTTGGCGTCATCGCGCGATGATGAACCCGTTTCGCGGCGGTTTCTACGCGGTGCAGCTCCTGTCGCACAAAGTCATGCGCTACGCCGTGCCATTGTTTCTGCTCGCGATCCTGGCAACCTCCGGGATCCTCGCGCGCCATTCGATGCTTTATTCGATCGGGTTTGGAACGCAACTCGGTTGTTATCTGGGCGCGCTGGGCGCGTGGATGCTTGAGCGAGCGGGCGTGCACAACCGGATGCTGGCGCTGCCACAGTATTTCGTCCTGTCCAACCTCGCGGCGTTGATTGCGTTCTACCAATTTCTGCGCGGCCAGCGGTACGCTCATTGGGAGCCCAATCGCGATAGCGCGTCAACGCGCCGCGCGACGCCAATGATTGCGCCGCCTGAAGTTCGTGGAAGGTTAGTCTGAGGAAGAGATCGAATGTGTGGCATCGCCGGATTTGTTAGCAGAGATGAGCATCGTGACCCTCGCGAAGCGCGCGCCGTGCTCGACAGTATGTGTCGCGTGATTGCTCATCGTGGGCCTGACGATCAGGGAATGCTGGTCGACGATCGAGTTGCGCTCGGCATGCGGCGTCTGTCGATCATCGATCTGGCGGGCGGGCGTCAACCAATGTCCGGCTGCGACGGTGAGGTTACGATTGTCTTCAACGGCGAGATTTACAACTATCGCGATCTGCAGCGCGAACTCGAATCACGTGGCCATCGATTCAAAACCCATTCGGACACGGAAACGATTGTTCATGCTTACGAAGAATATGGCTCACGTTGTGTCGACCATCTGCGCGGCATGTTTGCTTTCGCCATCTGGCACTCCCGCACCCGCGAGCTCTTCATCGCGCGCGATCGCGTGGGCAAGAAACCGCTCTATTACACGGTCACTGGCGGCACGCTGGTCTTCGGTTCTGAGTTGAAATCCGTGCGCGAACATCCGGAGTTCCGCGGCGAAATCAGTGTCGAAGCCCTCGATGCGTATCTGACATTCGGCTACGTGCCCGATCCGCTGACGATCTTCCGGGACGTGCACAAGCTGCCGCCCGGCCATCACCTGACATTCAGAGATGGTCGCGTAAGCGTCGAGCAGTACTGGGATTTCCCTTACGAGCACGCACAGCAAGATCCGGCGCGAAGCGAAGACGAATGCCTGGAGGAATTGCGTGCTTTGTTGGACGAATCAGTGCGCATTCGTCTGGAGTCGGAAGTTCCGCTCGGCGCGTTTCTTTCCGGCGGAGTTGATTCGAGTACGGTCGTTGGCTTGATGGCGCGGCACGCGACTCAGCCAGTCAAGACTTTCTCGATTGGCTTTCACGAAGACAGCTATAACGAATTGAAGTACGCCCGGATCGCCGCGCAAAGGTTCGGTACCGATCATCACGAGTTCATCGTCAGTCCGGATATCTGCGAGATCGTCGACGGGCTGGTCTGGCATTTCGACGAGCCGTTCGCCGATTCCTCCGCGATTCCAACTTACATGGTTTCAAAGCTCGCGCGACAGCATGTGACGGTTGCGCTATCGGGCGATGGTGGGGATGAACTCTTCGCCGGCTACACTCGTTACGCACTCGATCGCAAACGCAGCGGTTTCGCTAGTCTGCCCCGCGTCGTTCGCCGAGGCGTGATGCAGCGGGCTGGTCGCACCCTTCCACACGGCGCGTGGGGAAGAAACTTCGTGCACAACGTCGCGCTCGATCCGCTCGATCGTTACATAGAAGACGTATCCGTCTTTACGCGCCTGAACAAGCCGGCGCTTTACACTGAAGACTTTCGTCAGCAATTGGGAACGTGCGAAGCGGCGCAGCGGTTTCGAGACTATGCAATGCACTCGCGGGCGAATGATCCGCTCGATCCGCTGTTGTATCTCGACAGCAAAACCTACTTGCCCGGCGACATCCTGACAAAAGTCGATCGCATGAGCATGGCAGTATCGCTGGAAGCCCGCGTGCCCCTGCTCGATCACAAACTGATCGAGTTTGTCTGCACACGCATTCCGGCAAGCATGAAGATGAAAGGCCTGGATACCAAACACATCTTCAAGCGCGCGATGCGCGATCTGGTGCCTACCGAAATTCTGGATCGTCCGAAGCAGGGCTTTGGTATTCCCATCGACAGTTGGATCAACGAACAACTGCGCGAACGCGTACGCGGTACGCTCACCGAACCACTCACGATGCAACGAGGTTACGTCGAGCCACGTTACGTCAAGGTTCTGCTCGACGAACACGAGCGCGGCCGACGCGATCACGCGACTGAGTTGTGGACGCTGTTCATGCTGGAGTTGTGGCATCGTAAATTTGTCGACGCGCCGGGCGGCATCGCGCTCAGCGATCAACTGAATCAAAGTTTGGCTCCGATGGTGGCTTAGGGTGAAACCAAACGTTCTACACATGATTGACAGCTTCGAGCAGGGCGGCAGCGAGCGCCAGGCCCTTCAGCTTGTGCGCCAGTTACACGAGAGCGGACACTCCGGCGTACGGCTCGCCTGTTTGCAGAACAAAGGATCTTTGCGCGGCGAAGCGGATCGACTCGGCCTCGGAGAGATTCCTGAGTATCCGCTCACCAGCTTCTATGATCGGAACTTCGTTACGCAGCTTCGCCGGCTCGCGCGCTTCTTGAAAGAGAACGAGATTGACGTAGTTCACACGCACGATTTTTACACGAACATTTTTGGCATGGCGGCGGCGGCGATGGCCCGTGTCCGCGCGCGTCTTGCCTACAAAGGCGAGACCGATGGTTTTCGCACTGCTACGCAGAAGCGTCTGGAGCGCGGCGCGTTTCGCCTGGCGCATCGAGTCATCGCGAATTCCGAGGCAGTGCGAAAACAGTTGATTCGCGAAGGCGCGCCCGCCGAAAAAGTTGTGAAGCATTACAACGGTCTGGATCTCAAACGCATCACGGTTCAGTCCGACGCGAAGCGCGATGATATTCTTGGGATGCTTGCTTTACCGGAACGACGACTGGTGACGATCGTGGCGAACTTGCAGCATGTGGTGAAAGATCATCCGACGTTTTTGCGCGCGGCTGCGCGCGTGCGCGCCGCAATTCCTGACTCGGCGTTCGTTGTTGCCGGAGAAGGAAAGCTGATGGACGGCCTGCGCGAGTTGACTGCTCAGCTTGGATTGGAGCGCGACGTTTTCTTCATTGGCAGATGCGGAAAGGTTGCCGAGCTGCTTTCTGTTTCCGACGTGTGCGCGCTGAGTTCGACCGCTGAAGGCTTTTCAAACGCGATTCTCGAATACATGGCCGCCGCGCGACCCGTCGTCGTCACGGACGTCGGCGGCGCGCGCGAAGCAGTAATCGAAGGCGAAACTGGTTACATCATTTCCGCAGGCGACGACCAACACATGGCCGATCGGATCGTCGAGCTGCTGCGCGATCCGAAGCGGGCGCGCGCGATGGGCGAGCGCGGCAGGGCGACTGTCGCGGAAAAGTTCTCCTGCGAGCGGCATCTGGCGAACACTCTTGGTTTGTATTCTGAGTTGTTGGGCAAAGAATTAAAGACAGAGGTAGCAGAGGTGCGCGGAGTAACGGCGTTCAGAGTACCGACTTCAGTTGGGCCTTCGTGTCAGAACCCTGAGCGGTAGTTACAGGATCCAACACTCGACGTGATTCTGTTGAGTATCTGTTTAGTCTTCTTCGTGTAATTTCGTGGATCGTCCGACGATCTGCCGAGAAGAGATCCACGAAATCACACGAACGAATCGAAGAAACACGAACTAGTGAAGCGAACAACAATCAAACTTGGGCTCCGCTTTGCTATTCTGTTTGCGATTGCGTGGCCTTTGCTCGCGTGGCTGGCGGCGGAAGCGCTCGTCACGAACCCGGCGCCGGCACAGGCGGATGCCATGCTCGTACTCGCCGGCTCGTCAACTTTCGCAGAGCGTACACATCAGGCGGCGCAACTCTTCAAAGAAGGCCGCGCGCCGAAAATCATTCTCACCAACGACAACCAGGAAAGCGGATGGTCTGCTGAGCTGCAGACGAATCCGCTCTTCGTGCAACGCGCCGCAAATGAGTTGAAGTCATGCGGCGTGCCCGAAGGAAACATCGAGATTGTTCCCGAGACGGTCTCGAGTACTCGCGATGAAGCCGCGCGCGTACGCGAGTACGCGGCGAGCAGCGGGCTGCACTCGATTCTCGTCGTGACCTCTGCTTATCAGCTTCGACGCGCGCGTTGGACGTTCGACCAAATGTTCGTGGGCAGCGGCGTCTCGATTTCTTTATCGAGCGTACCGCCGGGCGAGCAAACACCGCGGCCGCTGACCTGGTGGTTGCATCGACGTGGCTGGCGCATGGTGGCGGGCGAGTATGTGAAGCTCGCTTACTACTTCATTCGCGGCGTCAGATTTACTGAGACGGCGCAAGCCGCATCGGCAGAGTCTGCAGAGCCACAAAGCAGATCGATTCTCAAGACCGATCGCGGCGTTTATCGAAAACCACCGCTGCCGCCGCTGCCGCGCGCGGGAGGCAAGTTTATCGATCCGGTTTTCGGCACCGAGATCATGCGCGCCACCGACGAATCCGACGGCCCGGCGCCGGGCCTGGGCACGTACTATTCGCATTGGCCGACTTTCAATGCCGACAACACGCGTCTACTGATTCGCAAGGGCGAAACCGGCGAGGCCATTATCAAAGACTTCGACCCCGAGACGTTTACCATAGGCCGCAGTCAACGATTGCCCAGCTTGCCCGGCAGCGCGAGCCTGTCATGGGAAGGCGCCACCTGGTCGGCCAGAAATCCGAATATCATCTATTGTCATCCGGGATACTTCGATGGCGGCATGAAACTTTACCAATACGACGTGCGCACAGGCACGCCGGCCGGCTTTAAACTAATTAAGGATTTTGGATCGCTCGGCGGTAGAAAGGATTATCTGAAACAAATGTACGTGTCGGCAGACGACGATGTGTTCTGCTGGTTGCATTTGCGCGCGGGCAGCAGCGAGCCGATTTATTATCTTGTTTATCGCCGTTCGACGGACAGGGTTCTCTTTCACAATCCGACGAGTGCGTACGCCGGCGGAGTCAACGAAGTGCACGTCGATAAGAGCGGCAAGTGGTTACAAATTGCGCTCAACGAAAACCAACCGGACAAATCACGCACACGGTTTCTGAATTTGCAGACGGGAGCGATCGACTTTCTCTATTATAACGCGTCCGACCGTCCGGCAGGTCATGGCGATTTGGGCCGGGAAACCATTGTTGGTTTTGATAATTTCAACGATGGCATATCGCGCCGCAGACTCGACGCCATTCACAACGTCTCGACGGTTTTCTACTTTCGCACGGGAGCCGGGCCAGGCGGCGGAGTGGCTGATTGGACTCACGATTTTCACGGCACTATGTTGGCCGACGACGAGAGCTGGATCACTATTGGCACCTGTCACGATCAGGGAAACAATTTGCCTGGCTCAGGAATCTTTGACGACGAGATAATTCAAGTGGCGCTCGACGGCAGCGAGCGGTTCCGGCGCATCTGCCACACTCGTTCCTCCATCGACTACAAAACGAATACTACGTCGTACTGGGCGGAGCCGAAGCCCACGATCAGCCGCGATGGACGCTTCATCGCTTTTACATCCAACTGGGAGAAAAGCGGTCGTTACGATCTCTTCGTCGTTCGCATTGGACCCGCGCCCAGGCTCAACCAACCACAGCCGGCACCAAGTCCCGTCTTACAGCGTCCGCGCCGAGCGCGACCGGCCTGAGAGAATCGTAGTGCAGCCCGTTTTTGCTTGATGATTCACGAGCTGGACGGGCGGGCTTCCAACCTGCCATTAATCACTTCGCGATAAATCCTGTCCAGAGATCGAACGTATTGTTCGGGTGAATGTTGGGTCGCGACAAGCGCAAACGCGTTTGTCGTTAGCCGCCGTCCAAGTTCCTTGTCTGTGAGGATGCGTGCGATGGCTGCGGCGAACGCCGGCGGGTCTTCGACGGGGACCAGCAATGCGCTTTCGTTGTTCTCAACAATCTCAGGCACGCCGCCGACCGAAGTGGCCACGATCGGAAGACCGGCGGCCATCGCTTCGAGCAGAACGTAAGGCGAGCCTTCGCTGTGCGACGAGGACGCGAGCAAGTCGGCCGCCGCGTAAAAAGGCTGGACGTCGCCTGTTTGTCCCGCGAAGATTACACAATCTTTGATATCGCGGGACTCGGCGACAGCTTGCAAGTTTGCGCGTTCCGGTCCCTCCCCGACGATCACCAGCTTGCAGGCGATTTCAGGATGGATTTCGCGCAGGCAAGCGAAGCCCGCGAGCAGATCGCGGTGGGCTTTCTCTCGCGATAGACGTCCGACCGCGAGCATTAGGCGTTCGTGAGGTGCGATTCCCAGCCGCGATCTCAGTGCCTGTGCGTCTTCGACGCTCGCCGGCGACTGCGGCCGGATTGAATTGTGCTGTACCCAGATACGCGGCAACGGTACGTGCGCATTGCCGGCCAGCTCCATCGCAAAGGCCTTACAAACCGTGACCAGGCGATCGGCCACCGGCAGCGACCAGCGATCCAGTCGATTGTAGAAGCGCATCTTTCGGTCAGTCGTGGTGTAGCCGTGATGAAACGCCACCCACGGAAGGTGCTTCCACAGTTTCGAACGCCACAACAGAAAATGCGATTTGACCGAGTGAGTGACGATGATCTGCGGGGCGCGGGTCCCGACTATTCTTCGCAGCGCCAGGATCACATTCAGATCGAAACGCTTGCGCTCGCGAATAACGTCGACTTCCAATCCGTGCTCGCGGGCCGCGGCGACAAACTCACTTGCCGATCCGTCATTTGCCCGCACTCGGTTGAAAGTCGCCATTGAGCCCTCGATGCCGGGAAAGTCGCTGGCATTCTCTTTGAGTTCACGAGCCGCGCGGAAAAACTCCAGGTTGTTCTTCGCGACAGCGTTGACGTTCGTCGCTTCGACAATCGAGAGGATCCTGATTGGTGCTGTCGAGGTATAGTTGATCGCCAATTTGCCTGCCGCCTCACTGCCGTTACTAATTTGACGCCGCCGATCTTGTGTTGAGCAGTTGAGAGTAAGTCTCAAAAAGCGCGGCCCCGAGCCCTGACCATTCATATCGAGCTGAAACCAGAGCGCGTCCCCCGGATCGAAGTTGCTTTCGTTGTGCGTCACTTTCTACAAGCGTAATGATGGTCTCGGCAAGTTCCTGGTTCGTGTCTGCGAGCAGGATGTTTTCTCCGTTCTGCACGTCGAGCCCTTCGGCGCCGAGCGTCGTGGAAATAACGGGAACGCCGGCCGCCATCGCCTCCAGAATCTTCAGGCGACTGCCGCCGCCAACTTTGAGCGGAACGATCGCCGCGATGGCTTCGCGATAATACGGGCGCACGTCGTCAACGGTGCCGGTGACTTCAATACCAGCGATTGATCGGAGCTCCAGAACTTCGGTCGCGGGATCGCGGCCGACGATTGTGAAGACGAGTTCGGGCCGCGAATCGTGAAGACCGGGCCAGACCTCGCGAGCAAAATCAACGACCCCACCGATGTTAGCGTGGTAGTCCATCGAACCCACGAAGAGCATCCGGGGCGACTGGGAAGCGTTATGAGAATGCCACGCCGTATATGCTTTCTCGATTTGTTCGTCAGAGTATTGAGCGCCGTCAACTCCGTTCTCAATGACAAACGCTTTGGCTGCGGGATTGAGCTGCAATAGCCGTTGCCGATCGCGATCGCTAACGGTTACGTGCGCATCGAAGTCGTGGCTGGCTCGCTGCTCCAAAACGCTCAACTGCCGGGCGGTTCTCCGGGCGTACTTCTGGCGCAAAAAATTTCGCTCACGTTCGCTGTACCGCTGCATCAGTTCCGATTCGATGTTGTGCCAGTCACAAATGACCAATGGCCGGCTGTGGGCCGCGCGGATCGCAGACAGATAGGCCATCAGATGGATGCTTTCAACCTGGACGATATCAAAGGCGTGCTCGTTAAGAGTGTTTCCCAGCGCCTGTCGCATCGCATCAGTCGTGTAGTTGAGCAGAGGCAGTGGCGTACGGCCCAGCGCGCCGCGGAGAATCTTGGAAGGTGTGTAGCCGGGCGCTCGTTTGACCGCCACGATTTGGTCATAGAAGTTTTCCAAACTCTCCGGAGGTAGCGCGTTATCTCCCCCTTCATTTCCAAAGGCCAGCAGAGTAACCTGCGCGCGCTGAGCGAGGACTCGCGCCAGGTGATAGTTTCGCAGCTTGGCCCCGGTGTTGGGCGGCCAGCACACCCGCGGCGCAAAGTGCAGCACCCGCATCTTCGAACCCAATCGTTCCAGGATAATTCTCCTATCGATGCGCGTGTCGATGCGCCTCACTTTGATTCTAGCGGGAAAATCGATTACTCCGAAGAGAATTTCCCTCGATTAGTGAGATTTCCCTGATTATCAGGCGCTTTGGTGCTGTATACTAATGGCGGCAGTTTTCCTGCCACCCTTCCTGACGTGGCCCGCCGCCCGGTCCCTAAGCTTAGACTGAAACCTGCTTTTCCAGATGTTGCCAACCGAAGATTCAAATCAGCAGCAGCTTGTCAGAGGTGACGAGAATCGTCACTTCCGTACCGATCATTTGAAAGCCGATCTGGGAAGACGATCGGCTCGCGGCGGAGCCGTAACCCTGACGGCGCAGATATTCAAGTTCGCGTTCAGCACGGTGGCGGCGGTCGTCCTTGCTCGACTCCTGACTCCTGAAGACTACGGATTGATCGGCATGGTCGCCATTCTGATCAACTTCGTCGGCATGTTTCAGTATCTCGGCCTGTCGACAGCGACGGTCAAATGGTCTGAACTGAATCATCAGCAGGTCAGCACGCTGTTTTGGATCAACGTGGGCTTGAGCGCCGTCATCATGGTCGTCACCATCGTCTGCGGACCGCTGCTCGCATGGTTCTACAAAGAACCGCGCCTGATTGGAGTGACGGCCGGTTACGGAATCACAATTCTGTTTGCCGGACTGGCGATTCAGCACGAAGCCATTCTGGCACGACAGATGCGCTTTGCGGCGATCGTTATCGTTGAGACTTCCGGGCTCTTGATCGGGTTTGTCGTGGCCATTATCGTGGCTTGGAGAGGCGCGGGTTATTGGGCCCTCGTGCTTAATCAGATGGTCATGACTTTGGTGACGGTTATTGGAGTGTGGAGCGTCTGCAGTTGGCGGCCGGGATTGCCGGGCCGCGGATTAGGCGTGCGGTCGATGTTGTCATACGGAGGAAATCTTACGGGCTTCAATGTCATGACCTTCTTCTCGCGAAATCTGGACAACGCGTTGATCGGTAGATTCTGGGGCGCACATCAATTAGGCGTGTATTCGCGAGCGTATCAGATGTTGCTGATGCCGATGCAGCAGATCAACGCTCCGCTCGCCGCTGTGGCGGTGCCGGCGTTGAGTCGTCTGGCCGACTCTCCCGAACGTTATCGCGCGGCGTATCTGAAAATTCTTGAGAAAATTGTAATGGTCACTATGCCGGCCGGCGCTTTTATGATCGCCAGCTCAAATTGGCTGGTCCTGTTTCTGCTGGGTCCGCGCTGGCACGAGACGGGACGGATCTTCATGCTGCTGGGCATTGCGGCAATCATTCAACCGGTGACCAAGACAGCGTGGTGGTTATTTTCCACGCAGGGCCGCACGCGAGACTTGTTTAACTGGGGCTTAATTGGCGGAACAATCGCCATCGTTTCAATCGTTGCCGGCTTACCCTGGGGAGCAACCGGTGTAGCGGCGTCGTATGCCGTGGCCGATCTTTGCATCGCCACTCCACTTCTCTTTTGGTATGTCGGCCGGAAGGGGCCAATTCGGGCCGCCGATTTCTATCGCACCATCGCACCCGCGAGTTGCGCGTCTGTCTGTTCGCTCGCTGCTTTGTTTGTTTGTCGCCCCTGGTTGAATGCCTTCCCCAGCCTCGTCGCGCGCTTGAGCGTCGCCTTTACGATAACTGTCGCAATCTCATTGCTCGTTTTCTCCGCCTTGCCGGCAGGCAGGCTGGCGATGCGAAGCCTGATAAAAACTCTTCTGTTGCTCGTAAGTGGCGATCGCGAGTCCGCGGTCCAATCTGCTCCTTAGTTCGATCATGCTGAAAAGATTCAAACAAGTTGCGCTCCAATCGCTTAAGTCAACTGGCGTCTCGACGCTGGTTCACAATAGTCGTTGGCGCCGGCAAAGACTCTTGATCCTCGCCTATCACGGAGTCTCTCTGGACGACGAGCATCTCTGGAACGGAGCGGAGTTCATATCAGCGGAAACTTTTCGCTCCAGATTGCAATCGCTGAAGAGATCCGGCTGCGCGGTGCTGCCTCTGGAAGAAGGCATCAATCGCCTCTACCGAAACGATCTGCCGGACAGATCGGTGGCCATTACTTTTGACGACGGCACCGTTGATTTTGGCCAGCGCGCGTTTCCGCTCTTGCAGGAGTTCGGCTTTCCCGTGACCCTCTATTTGACGACCTTCTATTCGCAGTATCAGAAACCAGTTTTCGATCTGATGTGCTCTTATCTGCTTTGGAAAGGGCGAAATACCTCTCTCGATCTGAAAAGGTTTACGGGGCATGACGGGAAAAGGGATCTGCGCAGCTTCTCTTCGCAGGAAGCTGTTCTCAGAGGTATGCGGACCTTTGCCCGTGAGCAAGACATGTCTGCCGGTGAGAAGGAAGCGCTGGACGTATCGCTCGCCGCGGCGCTCAATGTGGATTATCAGGCGCTGCTCGAAAAACGGATCATTCACAATCTGAGTCCCGCGGAGGTTACGCAGCTGGCAGCGGAGGGAGTCGATGTTCAGTTGCATACCCATCGCCATCGAACGCCGAAGGATCGCCAGCTCTTCCTACGAGAGATTGAAGACAACCGCAAGAGTATTCAGGATATGACTGGGACCGTTGCTTCGCACTTCTGCTATCCGAGCGGCCAATACGACCTGACGTTTCTGCCCTGGTTACAGGACGCAGGCGTCGTCTCTGCGACCACCTGCGATCTGGGCCTAGCTTCGCCTGCGTCCAATCCTTTGTTGTTACCGAGGCTGATAGATGTCTCCGCCCTGTCCGCAATCGAATTTGAAGGGTGGCTTACCGGAGTATCAGTTGCGCTGCCGCGCCGGCGCGATGCAGGCAAACGAGTTGCGTGAGAGATTAGATAATGACACTAGTTGCCGGAGTCTTTGATCGCCATGGTCGACCGATAGCGGAATCGACGTGCGCAGCTTTGAGAAGACTAATCACAAGGAACCCTGGTGACGCGATCAGTGTCTTCTCCGACGGTCGCAGTTTTTTTGTAAAGGTCGACCTCGGGGCGTTGGGCGAGCCTGCAGCCCGTGTCGATCCGAACGGCGCGCTGACTCTGCTCACCGGAGAGCCTCTGCTCAGTCTTGACGACGGTGAATCCCGGCACAGCAGGGCGGAGGATCTCGCCTTGCTTCATGAGCGCGCCTTGCGTGGGGATTGGAGTCTTCTGCGTCAAGCCGCAGGAACGTTCGCCGCCGTCCACTACAATCCCGTCACTGGTTCGCTGAGTCTGGTCGCCGACAAACTCGGCGTACGCCCTCTCTACTACTGGATGGACGAAAACATTTTCGTCTTTGCCAGTGCGCTACGTGTTTTTGAAGAGCTGGCGGAAGTTCCGCAGAAGATGGACGTCCGCGCGGTAACCGAAATCGTCGGACTCGGCGTGCCGCTGGGGAATCGCACACCTTATGCCAACATTTTCTCGCTGACTGCCGCCGAAATCGTTGAGGTGAAAGAGGCGGGCATCTCGCACAGACAATACTGGCGCTGGGATGAGATCGAAACCTCGGGTGATGCCGAGCCGGAGCGATTGCGGGAGGTCTACGATCGGTTTCAAGCCGGCGTGGCGCGAAGAACGAGAAATGACCGCAGCACCGTAGCGTATCTGAGTGGCGGGCTTGATTCGCGTTGCGTCGTGAGCGCTCTGGCCCAGCGAGGCACAAGCGTACACACGTTCAACTTTGCGCGACCAGGGACGCAGGATTACGTTTTTGGAAACGAGTTCGCGCAAGAGGCCGCAACAATCCACGAGACCGTCCCGAAGGACGCCGGCGACAGTACGCCCGATTACTCAACGATGATGGCGAAGGCCTGGAGCGCATCCGGCAATCGTCATGAGTTTCCGCCGGAACGTCCTCATCTGGTTTGGTCAGGTGAAGGTGGGAGTGTCCTGCTGGGTCACGTGCACATAAGCGAAGAGATCGTAAAGCTAATGAGGGCGGGGAAGATTGACGACGCTATCGAAGAGTATTTGCGAAGAGAGCAGGCATACGTCCCTGCCAAACTTTTCAAGCCACAAATTGTCGAAGTGCTCAGAGACACAATCAAGCAGGGAATACGCGAAGAACTCAATGACTTGCGCACCGATGATCCAGGGCGCGCCTTTTATCTTTTTCTGATGCAGAACGACCAGCGACGCAAACTGGCGCGGCACTTTGAGAATATCGATCAGCATCGGCTGGAATTTCAGTTGCCCTTTTTCGATAGCGCGTTTCTCTCCTCGGTGATTGCCACGCCGATTGACTTGTGTCTTCGGCACAGGCTTTACGTCAAGTGGCTCTCGCATTTTCCTGCGGCTGTAACCGCGGTTCCATGGCAGTCGTATCCCACTCATGAGCCATGTCCGATTGCCGTTCCGGCGAAACTTTCCCGGCAGTGGGACGAAACATATCAAGCCGAAGAGCGCGCGGCACAGAAGCGCGCACTCCTGACTCGCGCTTCGGAACTACTCTCAGCGCCCGACTTCCCGCGCGAAATACTTAACAAAAGGAATTTGCGTTTCGCCGCTTGGATGCATTCGTTGGGTTTGCGTGACCTTGAATACGCGATCGAGGCCGCCCAAACCTACTACGCTTACTGGAGAAAATGCGGCGGCGAATTCGCGTTACCCGCATAAGCGTCCGCGCACAACCTATTCCTAAAGGATCATCACTTGCCAACTGTCAGCATCGTCATTCCCGCTTACAACGTCGCGCCGTACATCGGCGAGACATTGGACTCTGTCTTTGCGCAGACGTTCGGCGACTTTGAAGTGATTGTCATCAATGACGGCTCGCCTGATTCCGAAGATCTGGAGCGCGCTCTGGCGCGCTTCATCGATCGCATCAACTACATCAAGCAGGAAAACCGCGGTGCCAGCGCGGCGCGCAATGCGGGATTGCACGCGGCGCGCGGCGAGTTCATCGCGTTTCTGGATGCTGACGATTTGTGGCTGCCGAACTATCTCGACGAGCAAATCAAGTTTATCCGCGGACGTAATTGCGATTTGGTTTGCGCGGACGCGGAAGTGTTCAGCGATTCGTTGAACGACGAAAACACGTACATGGAATCATTGATGGCTGACGCGCCGCTGACGGGCGACGTAACGTTCCTCGGTCTGTTGAGCGCGGAACAAAGTTTGATTACGTCCGGCGTCGTTGTTCGGTGTGAACGAGTTCTTGAAGTCGGACTCTTTGATGAGGCGCTGCGCAACTCACAGGACTTCGATTTGTGGTTGCGTCTGGCGCGGCACGGAACGCGTATGGCCTATCAGCGTCGAACTCTCCTGCGCTATCGCAGCCGCGACAATAGTCTCTCAGGCGACGAAGTGAACGTGCATCGGCGCGAGTTGCGCGTGCTCGAAAAAGTTGAGCGCGAGTACGATCTGTCGCCTGCCGAACGTCCGAAAGTCGTTTCAGTTATCAAGCGCCGGCGAGCGGTGCTGGAATTTGAACTGGGCAAACTCTATCTGGAGCGGGGTGAATTCACCCACGCGCGTGAATCTTTTGGAAAGGCAAATCAGTCGGGTCGAAGCTGGAAGACCCAAGCGGCCGTCGGCTTTTCTCGTCTGGCGCCGCGGCTCATGCAGTCTCTTTATCAGCACCGCATTGGAGTCGCTTAATCAATCTTCGCGAAGAAAAAGGCTGACATGCGTAACCTAAAAGAAATCAACAGACTCGGAACCGGCGAGACGTCGACATTCCGGCCTTCAGAAGTTGATACGTTAGCGGCGGAACTCGAGACGAACGGCATCGTTATCTTGCCGAATCTTCTCAGTTCGGAACACCTGCGCGCCATGCAGCAGGCGTTCGAAGCGCGCCTGCGCCGGGTGCGCTGGAACAACTTTGACGGCTATGTGAAGACCGAGCGCTTTCGGCACATGATCGAAGACGTGCTGCTTTTAGATCAGGGATTTCTTGACCTCGCGCTGCATCCGCTGGTCAAACAGATTCTGAATCGATACCTCGGCGTGGATTACGAATTGACCGAAGCGAAGGGCTGGAAATCTTTACCAACGAAAAATGACTTTCATGGTTGGCACGGCGACGCCTGGTACGACCAGGACGCCGCGAAAGAGGTCCACAGAGAAATCAAGCTGGCCATGTATCTGACAGATGTGCACAGCGGCGCCTTCAATTTCGTCAAAGGCAGCCATCGCCAGCAGCATCCGCGGCTGGTGAAGAACAACGAGGTGAAGGACGCGCAGATTTTTGAAGTGAAAGGCCCGGCTGGAACTGCATTTCTGTTCGACACCTCGGCGATTCATCGTCAGGGCGTGCCCATGTTGGAAACCCGCCAGGCGCTCTTCTACAACTATCACGATCCGAAGGTTCCGCTCCAGCAGGAGGATTTAATCGCGTACCGCTATCACCCTTTGCTGCTCAACGCGGCGTTTCTCGGAAATCTATCGGCTGAAGACCAGCGCATTCTCGGTTTTGGTAACAAGACTAATTTTGTGCCGGCCTTTTTGCGCCAGGATCAACCTCCAGCCTCGTACAACGCTTTCCGCCTCGCCTACAACGCCGGCCTTCGGATTCGAGAGCTGCGCGAAAGAATTGCCGCGCGGCTGCGAAGAACTTTTCCCATCACTTAGTCCGCATCTTTAAGTCGAAACGTTACGCGATAACTCATGCCAACGCTCGTTTCAGTGTTTGGAGTCGCGCCGCAACGCATCGGCGGCACGGAAACCTTTGCGCGCGAGCTTTCCGCTCAACTCGGCGAGCGCGGCTGGCAGAGCGTGCTTTGCTTTCTCAGCGAGCCGACAGAAGAGGTGCGGCGCTTTCTCGACTTGCCAAACATCTCTCTGGATGTTTTCTCCGAATCGACCAACGGACACGGGCGGGAAAATAAGTTGAGCCGGATCGTAAGCCGTTACCACCCGGAGATTTTGCATCTTCACTTCACCGGCTTTCTGAGTTTGTATCCGTGGCTGGCGCGTCTGCGGTCGGTGAATAAAGTCTTCTTCACCGATCATCATTCGCGTCCTGGCGGTTACGTTGCGGGGCGGGCCCCGATTTGGAAGCGGGCAGCGGCGCGCTTGATCAATCGACCACTGACCAAAGTGATCAGCGTCAGCAACTACGGATATCGATGCATGACGACCGCCGGCCTGCTGCCGCAAAATCGGTTTGAAATGATCTATAACGGAGTCGATCTCTCTCGCGTTTCCTCCGACCCGCGCCGCGCGATTGAGTTTCGCCGGCGTCATTCGATTCCAGCCGATCGCGCAATCGTCGTGCAGGTAAGCTGGATCATTCCGGAGAAGGGAATTGCAGATCTGCTGAAGACTGCGCGCCTCGTAATCGCGCGGAATCCGAACGTGCAATTTGTAATCGTCGGCGAAGGTGCGTATCGCGAGCAATACACCCGAGAGGCCGCGACGATGGGTCTCGGCGATCGCGTTACGTGGACGGGCATGAGCCGCGATCCTTTCGGCGAAGGAGTCTTTGATGCCGCCGATGTCGTGTGCCAAATGTCGCGCTGGGAAGAAGTGTTCGGATGGATGATTGCCGAAGCAATGGCCCACGGCAAACCGGTGACGGCGACCCGCGTCGGCGGCATTCCGGAACTGATCGCCGATGGTGTGACCGGCTATCTGGTCGATCGCGGCGACGCCGAAGCTGCCAGCGCGCGAGTCCTCGAGTTGCTTAGTGATCCAAAGCTGCGCGCAGCGATGGGCCAGGCCGCGCGCGAAACTGTGTCCGATAAGTTCGATCTGCGAAAGAACGTGGCGCAATTGATGAGAGCCTACGGCTTTTCGCAGGAACCCTCCTCTGATTCGTAATTTACCCATCATGGCGGGCCCTGACTTTGACCGTCGCCGGATAACAGAGCTTCGTTAGCAGAGATTGCCCCTCAGCCGCGAATGCATCAACAAACCACATGAGTGTCGCCCTTCAGCGAAAGTTCTACCAACCTTTGGTTATCGCCGCAGCGTTGGCGTTCGTGTATTTCACGGTGCTCCTTAAGCTGGGTCGCGACTGGTGGAGCGACGAGAACTATTCGCACGGCTTACTGGTTCCTTTCGTAATTGGCTACATCCTCTGGCACGAGCGCAAAAGATTGGCCGCCGCGCAAATTCAACCAAAGGTTTGGCTGGGGGTTGCCGGTGTCGTCTTTTCGCTCGTTATGTTGTGGGCCGGCGTGGCGGGCGCCGAACTTTTTGTTCAGCGCATGTCGATCGTGCTGATGCTGGTGAGCGTGGCGATTTACTTCTGGGGACTTCGCTTGCTGCGTCTGCTGGCGGTGCCCCTGTTGCTGTTCGTTCTCTCGATTCCGATTCCGCAAATACTTTTTAACAAGATCGCTTTCCCTTTGCAGCTCTTCGCGTCGCGTTGCGCGGTTTCGGCAATGCAACTCTTTGACATCTCAGTGCTGCGCCAGGGAAACGTGATTGAGCTGATGCCGCT
>WNFC01001262.1_pt1 | contig 36163 bp, 30 predicted proteins | sample 5400541 | NCBI WGS metagenome assembly WNFC01 (sample SAMN13153342, study PRJNA577476) | soil metagenome | isolation source: 120 cm saprolite under Douglas fir tree site 2 hole 2 replicate 1 | place: USA:California | collected 2015-04-18
GGATTTTTGAGATCAGTCTGGTACTCAGGATAGCCCGCCACTTCCATCTCCATCTTCACGAGGTCGAGCTGGCTATTGTTGAAGATCAGGATTTTGAGCGGGAGATCGTACTGCAACACTGTAAGCAGACCACCCATCAGCATAGCAAAGCCACCATCCCCACACAGAGCTATGACCTGGCGATGGGGATACAGGAGTTGCGCACCGGTGGCCTGAGGCAGGGCATTGGCCATCGACCCATGGTTAAAAGAACCGATGAGACGGCGCTCTTTCATTGGTTTGAGATAGCGTGCCGCCCAGACCGTCGGCATCCCCGTGTCAGCAGTAAACACCGCGTCATCGCTCGCCAACTCGCTGAGCGTGGCTGCCACATATGCAGGATGAATCGGTCGCCGTTGGTGTCCCTGATCGACGTAGACGTCAAACTTTTGACGCATCTCCTCAGCTTCGTGCAGCGCTTTTTGCAGGAACGTCCTGTCCTGTTTCGGCTGCAGCAGTGGCAAAAGCGCGTTGATGGTTTCTCTGACATCTCCCCACAGCCCAAGATCAAGGCGAGAGCGACGTCCAAGATTTTCAGCACGGATATCGACCTGGGCGATGCGTGCTTTCGTGGGCAGGAAGGCTTCGTAGGGAAAGTCGGTGCCGAGCAGCAGCAGGAGATCACATGCATGCATGGCATTCTTTCTATCCCGCGCACGCACAAGGAATTATTATTATGAGGACGGCGGAAGCTTGTTGGGAAGTGAGTGATGCAAGTAAGCATACTCTTGTTCTACTTCCAGTTTACACTCACACAATGCACTACCTTGATGCTGAACACCTTGCTCCTATCGTAACTGCTCAGGACTTCTCACCACCTTCGGTGGTTCGCAAGAGGTTTTTCCTGCGGGCTTTGCAGCCTGCGGCTGCAAAGCCCGCAGGAAAAAAGACGCGAGTCGCCATACAATCAGCACAGATTGAAAGGAATCCACACGAGAAAAGTTCATGTACTTAGCGTTTTAATAGTGATTAAGCGGATTTGATATGATATAATCTAGCTGCCTTTTTTCTGGTCTCATTCTCATCTTTCAAGGGATGCGTGGAGTTGTCTCGCACAACAGTTGATCTGCCCTTTGCTTGCGCCGTTGGGGGTGGACATGCAGAAGAACCTGTCAAGTAGCTCCGACCTGCGGCTTGCGGAGTTAATAGCCGCGCTCTCGCTCGCCTCCGACCTGGGCATGGGCCAGCCCATGGAGTATGCGCTCTGCTCGTGTGTGCTGGCCATTCGCCTGGGAGAAACGCTCGGCTTCAGCGAGAGCGAACTGCGCGAGGCCTATTACCAGGCCTTGTTACGCTATATCGGCTGCAATGCGGAAACGTATGTGTGGGCAGCTATCGTGGGAGATGAGCTCGCCTTACGCACGGACCTCGCTGCCCTTTACAATGGGCACACCTCCAAGGTACTCGGCCTCATGGTTCGCTCTATCCGGCAAGCGAACGAGGGGGCCTCACCGCTACACCTTGCCCATATGGTCGCTCAGGGGTTATTGGCCTCTCCGCAGCTCTTCAAGGAAGGATCCATCGGACATTGCCAAGTTGCCAGCCGCCTCGCCGCCCGCTTAGGATTCGACGAGTCCATTCAGCGTGCCCTCATCCAGTCGTACGAGCGCTGGGATGGTCGAGGACTCCCTGGAGAGGTCAAGGGGGAGCACATCGCCCCTGCTGTCCGCGTCGTGGCCCTGGCTCAAGACGTCATCATCTTTCACCGCCTGGGCGGCGTGGAGGCAGCGGTGGCGATGGCACAGGAACGCAAAGGGACTGCCCACGACCCCCGGATGGTCGAGCGGTTCTGCCGGCAGGCAGCGCACTTGCTGGCAGGGATTGAGGAAGAGCCATCCTGGGAGGTGGTGCTCGCTCTGGAGCCTGGAGCACGGACCACCCTCTCGGAGATGCAGTTCGATGCTGCCTGTGCGGCTATTGCCGACTTCGCTGATATGAAGTCGCCGTATACGCTCGGTCATTCCAGAGGCGTTGCTGAGCTCGCCGCCTCGGCGGCAGGCCGCTGCGGGCTGCCAGAGGCCGATGTGGTGGCCATACGACGGGCAGGGCTGCTCCATGATATCGGGCGCGTGGGCGTTTCATCTGGTATCTGGGAGAAACCGGGGCCACTTTCAGAGCGTGAGTGGGAACGCGTGCGCATGCACCCCTACTATACCGAGCGCGTGTTGGCCCGACCACCCGCACTGGCGCGATTAGGCGCCCTGGCATCATTACATCACGAGCGGCTTGATGGTTCGGGCTACCATCGCGGCGTGCCGGCAAGCATGCTGTCGCCAGCAGCTAGAATTCTTGCCGCAGCCGATGTCTACCATGCGATGATCGAGCCACGGCCCCACCGTCCAGCGCGAACCCCTGAGGCTGCTGCCGAGGAGCTGCGACGCGAGGTCCGTGCAGGGCGACTCGACAGTGAAGCGGCGAGCGGCGTGCTGGCCGCTGCAGGTCACCGTGTTCGCTCGACCCGTCGCGAATTGGTGGCTGGGCTCAGCGAGCGCGAAGTGGAGGTCCTGCGGCTGATCGCACGCGGACACTCCAAGAAGCAGATAAGCGGGCTTCTCACGATCTCCCAGAAGACCGTAGATCACCATATCCAGCACATCTATAACAAGATTGATGTCTCCACTCGGGCAGCGGCTGCCCTCTTTGCCATGGAGCACGACCTCCTTGCTGACGTGGGATGAGACAACAAAATAGGGCGAACGCCCGATGTTGTCGCATCCCAGGTTGAGTAGACTACCACTAGACAAGGTAGTGGCGTACTGAAGCAAACACAGCAGGTGCGGCTCATAGCGCACCAGGGAGATGCCAATGACAACCCAGGTGAAACCAGAGCAGTCAGACCTTCCAGACAACATCGAGCAGTTGATAGAGCAGCGCGTCGAATCACTGGTGGCTGGGCGCCTTGACGCGCTTGTGAAGGAACGTGTCGCGCAGGCCATGAAGCGCGATCCTGCGAAGCGAAAGGTGGCGATCATCGCCTCAAAGGGAACGCTTGACATGGCCTACCCACCACTCATCCTGGCAACGACTGCCGCAGCGATGGATGCAGATGCGCGTATCTTCTTCACCTTCTATGGCCTGAACCTTCTGAAGAAGGGTGGACCAGAGAAGCTGCAGGTGGCTCCGATCGCCAATCCGGCCATGCCGGTGCCGATGCCCAATATTCTCGGAATGCTTCCTGGTATGACGCCTATGGCGACCAGGATGATGAAGGGCATGTTTGCCAAACACAACGTTGTCTCGGTTCCTGAATTGCTCCACCAGGCTATCGAATTGGACGTCAAGCTGATTGCCTGTCAGATGACCATGGAGGTCATGGGCATCCGGCGCGAGGACCTGATCGATGGCATTGAGTTCGGCGGGGCGGCCATGTTCCTGGGTTTTGCCACAGGAGCACATACGACCCTCTTTATATAATGGCCTCTGGAGAGAAGACTTCCCGTGAGCGGCCCTTCCCCTTCGCTGCGCTCAGGGCTGCGGCTCATGCGTGGAGGCGTGACATTACTGGCGAGAGGTCCTGGCTGTCATTCTGAGCGAAGCGAAGAATCTCCAGGTAGAGCCTACAACCGGGTATGACAAAAACATTGGAGCGTTGAACACTGTTCGCTGGTAAATGCGTTCATCACGACAGCACAAGCAGGGAGAAACCAATCATGAGCGAAGCAATACATGTTGATCGGCAACTAGATGCCAAAGGAATGCTCTGCCCTATGCCCGTCATTTCTGTCAAGCGAGCCATCAAGGATCTGCAACGCGGCCAGGTCCTTGTTGTGAGCGCGACCGACAAGGGAGCCTGCCGCGATATTCCAGCATGGGCTGAACAGACAGGCCATGCACTCCTGGAACAGACCGAGGAGAACGGCGTCTACACCTTCTACATTGAGAAGGCCGGCTGGGAAGACGAAGAGTGAGGCGAAGATGTACTTTCGCCAACTGCGCCTACCAGATATAGGCTGCGCATCATATATTGTCGGCGGTGATGGGGTATGTGCAGTCATCGATCCGCGCTGGGATGCTGTACCGCAGTATGCCGGCCTCGCCCGGCAGCAGGGTCTGCAGATCACGCACATTCTTGAGACCCACATCCACGCCGACCACGTCTCGGGTGCTACCCGCCTCGCCGCCCGCACTGGGGCGACCATTCTGATTCACCGCCATGCCCTGGTCACCTATGCGCATGGCGACGTTGACGATAACGAGGAAATTGTGATTGGACCCGCCCGCATGCTCGTGCTGCATACGCCTGGCCATAGCCTTGATAGCATTAGTGTGCTGGTGTGTGACGTTGAGGGGAACGAGACGCCGCGGCTGCTGAGTGGTGACACGCTGTTCGTTGGAGAGATTGGTCGACCAGATCTACATGGCAACCAGGCGGCGAGTCTCGCTGAGCTGCTGTACACGAGTCTCCATGAGCGCATACTCCCGCTTGGAGATGAGATAGAGGTCTATCCTGCTCACCTGGCTGGCTCGCTCTGCGGACGGCACATCGCTGCTGAGCCTTCAACGACCATTGGTCGCGAACGGCGCACTAATCCAGCGCTGGTCGGCCGCGAACGTGAGACCTTCGTTCGCAGCATTGTCGCTGATCTGCCTCCTCGTCCACCAAATGTCGAGCGCATCCTCCAGCTCAACCGATCGGCAGCGCCCACCAGACGACCAGAGGTATCCAGGGTAACCCCAGAAGAAGCACTGGCTCTGTTAGACCAGGTTGCCATGATTGATGGTCGAGATGCACCCGTGTTTGCACAGGGGCATCTGAGAGGGGCGATCAATATCCCCATCGGCTACGGTCAGTTCGGCGTCATGGCCGCCTGGTTGTTTCCACCGGAGACAGGGCTGCTGCTCATTCCCGCCGACGACGAAGACCTTGGCGATGCCATTGACTCCTTGATGGCGGTCGGGATGACCAATCCGCTGTCGGCACTTACAGGTGATCAAGGAGAGTGGAAGGGCGCAGGGCTGACCATCGCGGAGACGCCACTGGTCAATGTAGAAGACCTGGCTCATCGTATCACTGCAGGCAAGGTTGGCACACTCGTCGACGTTCGTGAGAAAGGCGAGATGGAACAAGGAACGATCACGGGAGCAATCAGCCTCCCCTACCGTGAGATGCGGACGTGCGAGACAGTGCCATCCCTGGCGGAACCAGTCGCTGTGTTTTGCAATAGTGGGAATCGCAGTAGTGTCGCCGCGAGCCTGCTTGAGCGTTTAGGGCTGAGCGCCATGAACGTGGCCGGTGGGACGACTGCATGGATGGAAGCCGGGCTACCACTCGCTCAGCCAGATGCATAGTGATACTACATTCCAGTACGCATCCAGGACCGGAAAGTTTGTATCACTGAGATGGGTAAGAACTGCTTACCCTGTATAACAACATAGCAAGGAGGTTAGTGTGGCAACCATTCACAAGTCGATTGACATCGATGCTCCAGCCGAGCGGGTGTTCGAAATTCTCACCGACCCCAGGCGCCTACCAGAATATGCTTCAGGACTCATCAGCGTCGAGGATATCCGGCAAACGGAGCAGCATCTTGGTGACTCCTTCCGCGCGACCTATGCCGTGCTCGGGCTGCACTTCGCGATGACCTTCACGGCCACCGAGTATGAGCACCCCACCAAACTCACCAGGCGCTTCGAAGGAGGCATGAAAGGTACCTGGACCTGGCTGCTAGAGCCGCGAGGGAACAGTACCCACATGACGACGGCAATGGAGTATGAGATGGCCGGAGGCATCCTGGGCAAAGCCATGAATGCGGTGCTGGTGGAACGGATGAATGAGAAGAACGCCAAGGGGATGCTGGAAAATCTGAAACTGGTCTGTGAGGCGACCCCTTAAGCTCTCTTCAAAGAGTAGATCACATCCCCACCATAGAAGGAGGATTTCTCATGCAATGCAGTTCATGTGGAACTCAACTGGCTCCAGAAGCGACAGCCTGTCCGAGGTGTGGCAGGCCTACCCCCTACAATGCCCCCGTCTCCGGGGCGTATGACCGGACGGTTGTGGCACCTCCTGCTGGTCTGCCACCTCCACCGCAACTCCCACCCACTGTTTATGGCTCATCCTCTGCTGGACCTGCTTCTCCTTATGGGACCCCCCCATATGGAACACCGCCATCGGCTCCTTACCGGGTGCCACTGGTCTCCCCACTACCCGATGGCGCAAGCAAAAGGAGCCGTCGCCTCATCGCGCTGATGGTTGGGGTTGTCGCTCTCGTCCTGGTAGTGAGTGGTGTCTTTCTGATACCCGGATGGCTGCATCCCTTGCCGCCACCTGGTCCCTCCGGCTCACCGATCGTCCCAGCCGCAGCTGCCATCGTGACCAATGTCCAGGTCGCCAGTGCCGTTGACAGTTACTACCATCCCACCCAGTTGACCAGCACGGTTGCCGTCGGGCAGACCCTCTATATTACCTTCGACCTGCACTTAAACGGACGGACCGGCTACGTGCAGGCCAAGTTTTACCGGGATCGAGAATTCATTGATCAGGCCGACCCGCTCATGGTCACTCCGGGCGTCCTCAACGCAGCTGTCTACGCCAGCTTTCCGGCAGCCATCCCCAACGGAACGGCTGAACTCTACTGGTGTCAACAGGCCGATTGCAGCGATAGGCAGCTGGTGGCAGTGGCCCACTTCACCATCACCGCAGCTAGCAGTAACCTTGCTGCACCTGGGCAAGTGGCGACTAAGATGATGGGCAACCTTGAAAAAGTAGAAAAAAGGCTGTACGATAACGTCTAACCCATGGGATAACTTCAGCGTGAGGGACAAATGAATGACAACAACGACGCGGATACGCGTCTTCCCAACTTCTCGGAGCATGTTCAGAAGAACCGGGCGATGTGGGAGGCAAGCAGCGACGAGTACGAACAACGCCACGAGGCGGCTCTTTCGGGAGGGAATGCGATGGCCTGGGGGCTGTGGCGCATTCCAGAGGCAGAGCTGCATATTCTGGGGGAGGTGGCGGGAAAGGATATACTGGAGTTTGGCTGCGGGGCGGCCCGCTGGTCCATCGCCCTTGCCGAATGTGGGGCGCGACCGGTGGGCCTGGATATCTCGTCGAGGCAGCTCCAACATGCTCGCCATCACATGCAAGAGGCCGGTGTGGATTTTCCGCTCGTCGAAGCCAGCGCCGAGGATGTTCCTCTTGCTGACGCCAGCTTCGACATCGTCTTCTGCGACTGGGGAGCGATGACCTTCTGCGATCCTACGCGCACCGTTCCCGAGGCGGCACGCCTGCTCCGGCCTGGCGGGCTATTTGCCTTCTCCACCGCGTCGCCCATCTCAGTGATGTGTCTCAACGTGCAGGCGGACCAGGTCGAGGGCACCCTCGTCAACGATTATTTCGGTATGAAGCGCATGGAGTGGGAAAACGAGGTGAATTTCCAGTTGCCCTACGGTGAGTGGATGCGGCTCTTCCGGCGTGCGGGTTTCGTGGTTGAGGACCTGTTCGAGACGCAGCCGCCCATCGGCAGCACAAGCACCTATCGCACGGATGCTGAAAACGAGTGGGCCAGGCACTGGCCGATGGAGAATATCTGGAAGGTACGGAAAGAGAAGTAAATCAAAACAGGGTGCGTGCAAGCCTATTATTTTGCGATCCCATCGGTCAGACCTTTGATAAAATAGCGTTGTAAGAACGCGTAGACGACGACGGCTGGCAAGATGCTGATGAAACATCCGGCCGCTACCCAGTTGATCTCGTTCTGATACTGTGAGAAGAAGGCCGACAACGCCACCGGGAACGTCTGTACTCCTGGCTGCTGCAGGAAAAACACCGAGAACTGGTAATCGTTCCAGATGAAGACCCCGACCAGGATGATCACGGTTGCTGTGACCGGCTTTAAGAGCGGGAGCAAAATGTGCAGAAAGACGGAAAAGCGATTGCAGCCATCGATAAGCGCGGCTTCATCCAGCTCCCGTGGAATGGTGTTGAGAAAACCGGTGTAGAGGAAGATGGTCAATGGCAAGGAGAAGGTGATCTGAATGAGGATGACTGCCCAGTAGGTGTCTATGCCTCCGATATCGACCACCAGTTTGTAGAGACTGACCAGGATGGTCAGAGCGGGGACGATCATACACGCTATGCACAGCGTATACACCACCGTATTCCAGCGCGTCGGGAAACGCGCCAGGGGATAGGAGGCCAGCGCCCCAATGAGCACGACGCACACCACTGCGGTGGAGGCGATAATACAGTTGCTCACGAGAGCACTATCCAGGCGAGCATTCTGCCAGGCATTCACAAAATTATCCAGATACAGGTAAGTGGGAGGAAGCCACTTCGAACTCGTATCGTACGGTGATTTGAAAGCAATATTGAGTAAAATAAAAAATGGGATGAGATGGAGCACACAGATCAGCCCCGCGACGATCACGGCCAGCTTCTTGTTCATTACAGCCTCACTTCCTTTCGCCGTAAAGCGAATAATAAGGCGACGCCCACGACAGTGATGATGAAGAACATGATATTGCCTAATGTTGCTGCATAGCCCGCATCCTCCCGCGCAAAGTAGAGGTTATACATCATCGTTGATAATGATTGGGAAGCATAACCTGGGCCCCCATTGGTCATCGCGACAATCACATCAAAGAGCTTCAGGCCACCGATCACGTTATAGACGATGCTAACAGTAACCGCTGGCATTAGTAAAGGAAACGTGATAAATCTGAAACGGGTGAGGGCGGAAGCCCCATCAATGGATGCGGCTTCCTGGTATTCGCGCGGAATCGCTTGCAGCCCCGCCAGGTAAATAATCATGGCGACGCCCATATATTGATAGGTATTGACGAAGGTAATAATCCAGACAGCGGTTGGCCCATTGTCCAGCCAATCTACCGGCGCCCGCCCCAAGACGTGGAGCACGTCATTGGCCGCTCCGCCATCATATTGAAAAAAGAAATAACTAATATAGCCCATGATTAAGGGACTGATAATGATGGGGAGATAGACAATGGTGCGGACCAAGCCCTTCCCGCGTATGTTCTGGTCTAAAAAGAGGGCGTAGGCCAGGCCGAGGATATTCTGCAGGAGTGTGCTGCCACAGCCATAAATGAAGGTATTCACAATCGTGCGCAACATGTCTGGATCGGTCAGGAAGCGCTGGTACTGCAGCAGCCCGACCCAGCGGAAGTGCTCAGAATAGCCATCCCAGTTGGTGAACGAGTACCGGACCCCCTGAATAAAGGGGTAAAAGATAAACACGGATAAGAGGATAAGGGCGGGCAGATACATCAGATTGACCAGCCAGGGCGATGACCTTCGCGCTTTCCTGCGCGTCTCGGATGCTTTTTTGGCGACCAGCTCTTCTGGTTGTGCCGATTGAAGGCGGACCTGCTGATGCACAGATGGCTCCTTGTTCTAGATATGCCGGGAAAGTGGAAAGGGTGTACGGTATTCAGTAGGATTGTACACCCTTTCCTTCGCGAGTTCAGATGGAGACGGGGCGTGTTTACTGTGAAGATCTGAGTCGCAGGTACTCCTGCTTCATGTTGGCGCTGTACTGAGCGGGTGTGATGGAACCTGCCAGTAAGTTCTGCGCGTTCTTACACATCACATCCCACATCCCGTTGGGTAAGTAGACGCGATCAAAGTACGGCCACACCGGAGCAGTGCTGTATTTCTGGAAGTAGGGATCGAGGTCGCCCAGATTTGCCTGCACACCGACCAGGCCCGGAGGCAGCCTGTCAGCCTGAGCTACCAGAGCCATATTTTCGGGCTGCGCATAGAAAGCGACAAACTTCTTCGCTGCTGCCAGATTGGGTGAATCCTTCCATACTCCCCAGGTGGTCTTTTCGCCTCCCGCGAAGGTAGGGGCATCTCCCGGCACGATGGAGGGAATAGGCATCAGTCCTGCGTTGAGGTTCGGATTGGTCTTCTTGGCTTCGTCGATCAGGAAAGGACCATAAATGCCGAAAGCCACTTTCCCCTGGGCAAAGGCCTGGGCGGAATCGCTATATTTGGCCGTCAGCACATCCTTGTTCAAGCAGCCCTTCTGCTGCAGCTGCATGAGCATCTGAGGCAGTGGGGTCCATTTCGACCAATCGAACGTCCCATCCTGGAGCTGCGCTCTGAAGTTCTGTGAGGGGCTGATGAGCAGCGGAGTGGCGAAAAAGTCGAAGAACTGTCCCAGGGGCCATGAATCCGCTCCGCCAATGTGGATTGGGGTGATCTGGCCATTACTCTTTGCCTTGATGGTCTGGCAGGCGGCGACCAGTTCATCGAAGGTCGTGGGCACAGCAATGCCAAATTTGTTTAAGATATCTACGTTGTAGACAGGGCCCGACTTATCCTGGTCGAGCGGCAGCACATACACCTTCCCATTGGCGTCGGTCACGGTGTCCTTAATGGTCGGGCTCAGACGTGCAGCCCAGGGTTGATCCCGCAGATCTGCCAGGAAGTTACCATAGCGAATTTTTGCCCAGCCATGGGTGGAGAACACATCGGGGAGATGCTTTGAGGCCATCTTCACCTTCATGATGTTTTCGTACTCCGCCCCTGGAGCTGAGAAATCGACCTTGATGTTGGGATTGGCTTGCATAAACTTCTGGGCAATATCCTGGAGCACCTGGGCCTGGTTTCCTACCTGGTTGGTAGCAACCGTGAGCGTGATGGGACTGCTCCCACCACCAGGTGATCCGGTGCTCGAACCACAGGCGCTCAAGATCCAGCCAAAGAGAAATAGGCACGCGAGGACAACGCCGAGTGCGCGACGTTGCATGAGACACCTCCTGTTTTCCTTAAAAAAGTGAGGGGACCATTGAGGTCTCCAATAAAGTACAGGTGGTAGGAATGTATCCTAGCTCGCTTGCTTCTTGACACTGCGTCCAGGATCAGCTACCATACATACCAGTAGTCTAATGCATCTATCTTCGTTTGTGTATGTAGTAAACCTACGATAAGCGCGTTCATTTCTACTCAGCCCTCATCCACCCTGTCATGTATGAGACATTGCATCTTGAACGAGGAGTAGGGGTATGAAATTTCCAAAGACCCTGCGGGTGAAGTTATCCATTCTCTACCTGCTCACCACCTTCATCCCCCTGGCAATTATTGTCTTTGTCATGCCGAGCTACTATCAGAACGTTATTGCCCGCGATTCTCAGACGCTGACAGCCGCAACACTCACTGCACTGTCACGCAACATCGATACCTACCTTGATGATTTAAATCGCTTAACATTAACGCCATATCTCAACAACGATGTGATGATCGCGCTCAAGCTGAAGGCTAGCCACGAGTATGCCAGTGCCAAACCTTCTGAACAACTGGCGGCTAATCAAGCTCTTTACGCCACCCTGCCCTATTATCTGAGTACCACCAGGCAGGATATCCTCAGTACAATCATCTTGCCTTATGATGGCTCTGTCTTTGTCGCAGCCAGGTACAATCCTTCAAGCCCTGTCCCCAACTACCCATTCAGGCAGCAGACATGGTACAAGCAGGCCATTGCTGCAGATGGAGATGTGGCGTTTATCAATCCCCATGCGCAGGATTATTTATTGACCCCTCTCTCAACACAGGTCTTTTCTGTCGCCCGCCTGATCAAAGACCCCGACACTGGCCGTCCTCTGGCTGTGATTATGGCGGATGCTGATACCGTTGTGATCAGAAACATTGTCACTGGAGTCAAGCTCAATGTCAGTTCCATCATCGCTGTATTTGGCACAAATGAGCAGCTGCTTTACTCCAGCCAGCCGCTATCCGAGCGCGTTGTACAGGCACTTGCGCGTAAAGGGCCCGTGATTCAAGATGGTGGGGATGCCTACTTGTCTATGATCCAAAAAACCGCCTCTGCTCCGTGGAGTGTCGTCATTCTGTTATCACAGTCAGAAATTAATGCCCAGCTGCAATTGCTCTATATTGCGGGAGCGCTCTTTGCTATCACCGGGCTTTGCCTGACGTTCCTGCTCTTTTCTATTCTCTCACGCTGGATTGTGACGCCCTTTCAACACATGATGGGCGTGATGAAACAGGTACAGGAAGGGGACCTGCAGACCCACGTTGTCATCGAAGGGGAAGACGAGATAGCGATATTAGGGCATGCCTTCAATACCATGATCACTCAACTGGATGAGACCATTGGGCGTGAATATGTAGCGACATTAAATCAGCGCAACGCCGAATATCGTGCGCTCCAATCACAAATTCAACCACATTTTCTCTATAACACCTTGAACGGGTTTATCGGCCTGAATCGACTGGGTGAGCGCCAAACCCTGGAGAATGCCATCATCGCGCTGAGCGGGCTGCTGCGGCATGTTCTGAGCAGTGAGGAGTGGGTGACGATCAAAGAGGAATTTCTCTTTTTGCAGCGCTATTGTGAACTCCAGGCTCTGCGCTTTCAGGAGAAAATGTCGTTTGAGCTGCACTGCGAGCAGACTCTGACAGATTTCAAAATACCCAAGCTTCTCTTACAACCACTGGTCGAAAATGCCGTTATTCATGGCATCGAGCCCGCCGATCACTCATGCCTGCTGCGTGTGGATGCGACAACGGTTCTAGCGGGCAAAGAGGAGAAACCCGTGATTCGTATTCTGGTTGAGGACAATGGAGTGGGCTTTGCGATGGAGGCACAGGGTTTCAACCCACACCTGGGTCTTGCCAATGTACGTGAACGCCTCAAGATAGCCTACGAGGGGGCCTCCCTCTCGATCAGCAACGCTATAGGCAGCGGAACGCACATCATCATTGAGATACCAGAACCATAAACATGATCAGTCCACTACTGGGCTGTTACGCTTCAAGTGATGGGCGGGAGCCTGGCACCCGCAAGGGGTGCCACTACATTTCTTCCTCTCAAATCAAGGGTAACAGTCCACTACTGGTGCCTCTTTCGTTGTTCTGATGGGTAATGGCCGTAAAAGGCCGTAAAAACTTTGGTGAAGTGGCGGACACTATAATAGCCTACCTGCTCGGCAACCTGCTGCACCTGCAGGTCGGGATCGGCTAACAGCTCTTTCGCTCTGAGCATACGAATCTTTGTCAAATACTTCATAAAGGTTGTCCCGACTCTTTTATGAAAGAGGGCGCTCAAATAATTTGGGGTCACATGCAGTTTTTCGGCAATCTGAGCAATGCTGATATCAGATGCATAGTTTTGCTCTATAAACAAAATGACCTGTGCTGCTATGTCCCTGGGGTCCTTTTTTGGCTGGACAAGCAACAACTCTTCGCCACAGGCCTGCAACTCCCGCTTCCACTCGACAATATCCTGCTCGGGGGTAAGCCTGCAAGGAAGTGTATGACAGAGAAAGTTCGCTGCTCCTTTCTTTGATCCGTAGTCAACTCCCAGCGAGAATGCTTGCACCAGGTGATCGATAGTGTGCATGTAATGCACGTACATCCTCTCTCGATAGTAGTGGCTCAGCTTGCCTAAGGACATACTCATTTCTACTATATGTGGTTGCGCTGTATAGTGAGAAAGCTCTTTTATGTGCAGCTTTTTGCCGATGCCATATATCGAACGGAGAGCTGAGAACTTCTGCAGCCAGTTTAATCTCTCATATAGCTCGTCATAAGAGAGGCAAACAGGGGTCTGCAGTATCGTTACACAGAAACTCTGATCTTGATAGCGTGATAAGAGCTGCTCAACCTGGTACAGGCAGCTGTAACTAAGCTGCTCACCTGGCGCTTCACGCTCCGCTTCCCAGGCTCCAACTAAAGCGATCTCCCCGCCGGATAAAGCAAAAAGGGCTATCCTTACCTCAAACGTTACTAGAGCATCAATTATCACCTGCACATCTCGTAGAAAATCGCCCTGCCGTTTCGCCTTCTCGGTTTCTGCTAAGAAGCTATCACTATAAAAGATAGCTCCAATGAAGTGCGCTCTCCTGAGCAGGCTATCACTATCTTCCTGCTTGATAGAGCTTAAACCATGGTAGATACTGGCTATGTCACGCTCAAACTGTTTGTTGAGAGCGACCAGCCGTTTTCTATTTTCTTTGACCACCCCGGTCATGACCGTTCTTAACGCTTCCGGGTCTACCGGCTTCAACAGGTAGTCGGAAACCCCCATGCGCAGCGCTTCCTGGGCATAGCCGAATTCTGAGAAACCCGTTAAGATAAACCACCTGGTGTCCGGGGCAAACGTTCTCGCGTTTTTTATGGCCTCCAGCCCATTCAGTTTCGGCATTTTGATGTCAACGAACACAAGATGAGGCCTATAGCGCCGGACCAGTTCAATCATCTCTTCGCCATTGGTCGCATCTTCAAGCACTTCCAGGGGCAACCGTAATTCTTGCAGCATACTTCTCAGGGTTGATCTGGCGAGGCTTTCATCATCGGCGATGAGGATCTTCATTGCTCCGCTCCTTGATGCGGGAATATCCATCAGGGCGATTGTAGAGATATCACTCCTCATTGTATCCTACAGAAGGCAGTCAGGCAACAAGATTAGTAATATCAACTTTTCGCGCGGCCCCACAAGGCGATCCAGTCTTCAAGGCTATAGGACGAGAAACTGCGGCCCTCCTGGCGGGTGATCTCCTCCATCTTCTGGAAGCGCTGGCGGAACTTGCGATTGGCGAGGCGCAGGGCCTCTTCCGCGTCAACTTTCAACTCGCGGGCGGCCCGCGCCACCATAAACAGCACGTCGCCCATCTCCTCGCGCACCTCTTGGGGCGTTTTGGCCTGCTGCAATTCTTGCAGTTCTTCGGTCAGCTTCGCAAGCACCCGTGGTAAATTGGGATAGTCGAAGCCCAGCCGCGCGGCACGTTTCTGGTACTCCTGTGAGACGATCAGCGCGGGGGCAGCCAGCGGCACGCCGTCGAGAACGCTCTCCGCGTCTATATCTCTGCCAGCTTCGATGCGCTCCTGCTGTTTAATGGTTTCCCAATTTTGCAGTACCTGGCCTGTGCCGCTCACCTCAACCTGGCCAAAGACGTGCGGGTGACGACGAATCAGTTTGGTACTGACATGCTCGAAGACGTCGCCGAGATTAAAATTACCCTCCTGGCGCGCAATCTCTGCGTGCAGGTAGACCTGGAGCAACAGGTCTCCAAGTTCCTCGGCCAACTTTTCCATGTTGTTCTCCTCCAGCGCTTCCACCACCTCGTAGGTTTCCTCGATGACGTAGTGAGTCAATGTCTGATGGGTTTGCTCGCGGTCCCACGGGCAACCATCGGGGTCGCGGCGCAGGCGCATGGTGATGTAGCGCAGCGTCTCGGGCAGGCGCAAGGCTGCCAGCTCGTCGAGCGGAGGTACGTAAAGCGTGCTGAGATGGTTGGGAAGGTTGTTGCGGTCGAGTTCGTACAGCGGCATTTCGATCACTTCCTGGTCGGCGCCTGCACCTCCCGTGCGTACTAACTTGACGGGCCATTCGTCCGGATAGCATTCGCCGAGAGCTAGCTTCACCGCGCTGGCCAGGCGGCGATTGTAAACCTGCGCCACCAGTAGAGGCAGCGTGGGAATGAGCTTCCCCGCTATCTCATCCATGCCAAGCGCGGCAAGGGTTGTCGCGTCGACGAGCTGCGTCCCTACTGCTAGGGGATCAAGTCCCAGCGCGGTGCAGACTGGCTCCAGAAAGGAAAGGCCCGCGATAATCTCGGTAGTGAGCCCCCGTTCGTGTGCCTGCTGCAAGATGAGTTGAACGGAGGTCTCCCCTACAAGTGGGTGGCCCGGCACGGCGTAGATGAGCGGCTCTCTGGTGGCAAGGTCACATATCTTTTCGGCGATCTGCTGGTAAAGCGTTTCCCAGCTGGTTGATTTGTCGTACAGGTAGTCGAAGGATTCCAACTGCAAGCCCGGCAGGGCATCGCGCAGTGGTTCGACCGTGGGATGTATGAAGGTGCGAAAATAGACGGTCTGCTGACTTTGTGCCGCCCGTGATAGCAGGTCATATGCTTGCAGGGTGAGATCATTCCATTTGCCCGGCCCCAGCCCCAGGATGGTGATAGCCGCGGGTGTTGTCACGCGTGAGTCCTCTCTTTTTGCTTAACTTTGTATAGTGTAGCGGCTCGCATGGGGTGTGTCAAATGGGGGTTGTCTTCCGAAATCACGGGTGCAGCGGAGCCTGGCGACCGCAAGGGTCGCCACTACGCTCGTCCGAGCCGCTCTGTCGCTTGAGTGAGCGTAGTGGCAGGGCTTGCCCCTGTCAGGCTCCCGCTCGACGCAAAAAAATGCATCACACCCTTCCGGAATCACCGCTCCCTTGCGTATGTCACGTCTTGTGCTATACTTGTTGGTAACAACATACACATCCGTCCCGTTCCACCCCGTGGACACAACGCAGTGTCTGTGCGGCAGCCGGTGTGATGCGGTAAAATAATGCAAACCTGCGCTACGGAGGATCAGACATGACAGAGACCCAGAGCGGGCAGTGGCCCAACTACACCTACATTGTGCCCGAAATTTACACAAGAGCAAAGGTGCGCCTTATCGGCTTAGGTATTTATACTCCTTCGGGCGTTATCACCAACGAGTTCTTCGCGTCTATTGCGACACGCCTGGGTGATCCTCGCAGCGCAGACGATCTAGAACGTGTGACCGGGCTCAGCACGCGCCACGTACGAGCCAGCACGCTCGAACTGTGCCGTAAAATGGCCGGGGCCGATGCTCCCGGCCTGATCGAGGGTGCCGGAGCGCCCAAAGAAGAGACCCTGGTAGATATGGCAGTCGTCGCCGCCCGGCGGGCACTGGCAAGCGCAGGCCGTGACGCCTCCGAAATAGACACCATTATCGGCGCATCCTCTTCCGATAACGATGCCTTCCCCACCGTTGCAGGTCAGATACAGCTGCGCCTCGGGCTAAAACCTATCCGTGCCACCATGTTGAAGGGCGCGTGCGCCTGCCAGACAGAAGGGTTCCAGACGTCGGCTGAAGTACTGGCCGCCAGTTCCGCCAGGCTCGTGCTCATGGTCACCGCGGAAGGGCTGCTCCCCAACATCATGAACGTTCTCGACTGGAAGACCAGCTCGCTCTTTGGCGAAGGCGCAGCCGCTTTCCTGTTGGAGCGCAGTGACGAGGATAGCTACCTCATCAACGGCTCCGACGCCAGCCAGGCGCCGGCGCTCTTCTACCAGACTCCCCTGCGTAAAGACGTAGTAGAGATGGCCGAAGTGGATATCAAGATGCGGCAGTTTTATAGGGAGGGCAAAGGCCAGGAACTCAACCGCGTCCTCTCGCAATACATGGTTGGCTACACCAAAATGAACGGCAAAGAAGTCTTCCGCGAAGCGCCGCGTGCTATGGCCGAGTCCGTAGATGCCCTCTGCCGTCATGCCAGGCTCAGCCATGATGAACTGGCCTATATCGTGCCACACCAGGCTAACTCGCGTATCACTCGCCGCATGGGAGAGCTGCTGATAAACGACTATGGTTGGCCTCATTCGACTATGGACAAGCTGGTTGACAACTTCCGCTACTACGGCAATCTCTCAAACGCCAGCATCGCCACGGCCCTGATCGAATTGCTGCGCGATGGGCGCCTGCGCGATGGCCAATGGATGGCCTTGCCAGCCGTCGGTGGTGGAATGAACTACGGCTGCTGGCTGCTGCGCTTCCACGAGTTCAAGCATCCCGAGGCGCTGGCGGAGCAGTCTTATAGTCGGCAGGAACCTGGTCGTTAGAGCGTCCAGACCTTCACGTTGCTGAACTCCACCTCTGTCGGCTGACCACCTTTTGCATAGACGACGGCAATCAGGCCGATGTGCCCTTGACTGTAGGCGCTATTGGTTACGGTATCGATTGGCTGGTGGTTCACATACAGCGTGAACGAGTTGCCTTTCGCCACCACAGCGATTACATTGGTCTTGTCCAGGCCCGGGTTGATGGCCGGATTGGAGCTGTTGGTCAATGACGTGCCATCTGCTTTATCCAGTTCGTAGGACCCATCCTGGCCGATATAGAACGAGTAGTATTCGTTGGTCGGATTTGTGCTCGTGACACGGAAGATGATGCCACCTGCATTACCTTTGATAATCCTCATCTGCGCCTCGAACACAAAGTTGCTGAAACTGGTGGATTGGGCGATACAGTAGTCCGAGAAGCTAGCATTTGGGGCGATCGCGTGGTACGTGCCACCAGTGAAGGCACAGTTCCCGTTTTCATCCCATTTATGACCTCCGCTGTTGTCGCCCAGGGCATCGGAGAAGGCCAGCTTGCCGGTATGTGTGTAGGGATTGCTCTGCGATGTCACTGCAGGAGTGGTGGTAACGTTAGCCCGAGTAGGCGTAGTTGTGGTTGTGGAAGCTGGACTGCTATGCAGCCGCGATACCGCAATAAAGATACTGCCGACAACGAGCACCAGCACGAGCAGCACAGCACCCACGATAAGACCGGTGCGGTTGCCCCGCCGTTTCACCGGAGGTGGCGAACCCTGCGGACCCTGCGGACGCTGCGCTATTTGCTGTGGAGTCTGGTAAGGATAATAAGGCGGTGGCGGTGGCGGCGGCACGCTGTAAGGGGAAGGGGGTTGTGGCGTTCCCCCGTAAGGCTGCGCGCCATACGCCGTTGACGGTGGTTGTGGTGGTGCAGCATAGGGCTGCGCTGGAATAGTGGGATCACTCGACACTGTCCCAGAATACGAGTAATACTGGGGCGCAGCCGCGCCACACCAGGGGCAGCTTGTCGCCTCCGCCGGGATTTGCGTACCACAAGAGCTGCAGTTCATGATGAATTCCTCCCATGTCTCTCATCTTTTGTATATACATACGATGACAACCGGTCAATTTATACTATGGATTCAGCTGCCGCTCATAGGTATAGAACACCTTGCCATCCCATTCGTACTCTGCCCCGACAAATGCATCGCGCACCATGATCAAATCGGGCACGTTGGCATTTATGCTTTCCAGCTGCATATCGATGATCATACGGCGCAGGGCATAGGCGATCAGGCTAATCGCCTCCGTTGTGCCATCGATATAGCCAATAGAGAGATAATGACCTTGCCATCCCTGTCGGGGTTCGACGAATGCCAGTCCATCCAGCCGGTCCCAGCGGCGCAGCAGGTAGACTTGCTGCGCCTTTACCTTTGCCTCCACTACAGCGCCAGTGATCGCATACGCCGTAAAGGCAACATAATATAACCCGCCTGCAGCGGGGAAGATATTCGAGGCATTAAGATATTCAATAATCGCGCCAACATCGGCGCTCGTCGCCAGTTCAGGGGTTTCCAAGCCATACTGGCTCCTGGGAGGAGTTGATAAAGGCATGGCTTTGAAGGGAGCCAACGCGCCCACTTGCTGCATGAGCCCTCGCTCTATTACGCGAATGGCCGCCGTGTTAGTAGACTCAGTCATGAGGCGGGCAACAGCAGCGCCGCGCCTCTGCGCCTCGGCCAGCATCACATCGTTGATAGCCTTCGCCAGGCCGAGCTGGCGATAGGCAGGGTCGACGCGCATCCCCTCGAGCCAGGCTTCTGTCGGGGTGAGCATGCGGAAGCGCGATACTGCGACGGGCTTGCCATCGACGGTAGCTACATACATTTTCCCCTGCGGATCATGCAGCCACTCATCCCAGACAGACTCAATATAATCGCCCCAATCCCAGGTATGCATGCAAAACGCCAGCACGGCCTCGCGGTCTTCCGGTCGCGCGGGGCGGATTTCAGTAGAAACCATTGTCATCTCCTTCCCAGGATATCCTATCCTTACTGTAGCCAGAAACGGGCTTTTGGTCAAGATCAACAGAAACGCCTTCCTCATCAGAAACGTACTAATAGTATTGCGGTATTATCCTATAGGATATTTCTTGTGCGTTCGGAGTGTCTATGTCGCAAAAGCCCGCCCGCAAACAACTTGAAGAAAACGTACAGCAAGCCGTCGAAGGAGCAAAGGAAGAGATCACCGCCGCCCGTAGACCCTGGTACGAGGCTATTCACTGGGGATTTATACTGATTGGGGTATATAGCGTACAGCTTACGCTCTTTGCGCTGCTGGCGCTCTGGGTGCATATCCACCCGATCTTACCCGTCGATGTCGCCATCACCCAGGAATTTCAGGAGAATCAATCGCCCTGGCTGCGTTTCACCATGCTTGCGGTCAGCTACCTGGGCTCCAACCCTATACTTTTCTCTTTACTCGTCCTGCTGACGGCCCTGGTATTCTGGGAACTGCGCCTGCGCCTGGAGGCACTTGTGATAATAGGCCTATCCGTCGTCAGCTCCGTTCTGAACGGCGTGATCAAGCTGCTCGTAGCTCGCCCACGTCCAAAAGCTCCGCTGGTTGAAATCCTGCAGGTAGTGAACGGGCAAAGCTTCCCCAGTGGACACGTCATGTCCTACCTTGCTTACTTTGGATTGCTATTTTCGCTGGGCATCATTCTCTTCAGAGGGAAACGCTGGTGGCGTATGGTATTGTTGATCATTCCTGCATTTTTTGTCGTCATGGTTGGTCCCTCCCGCATCTACCTGGGCGCCCATTGGGCAAGCGACGTATTGGGAGCTTACTTGATTGGCGGGGTGTTGCTCGGCATAGCTCTCTGGCTCTATCTCAGGCTGAAGAAAAAAGGGGTGCTGGCCGCTAAAGGGCGCGGGGAGAAGCCTGCTTAAGCGTTGCCGGGGTCCCAGCCCTGCTGGCCCTGACCTGCTGGCACCTTCACATAGATTTTCCCGTCCACCACCTTCGTTTCCAGGCGAGGCAAGGGGTACACGTAGTAGCCTGGACCCGCGTTGTCGATCTTGCCATATTCCGTAAATTTCCTGCCGTGGCAGGGGCAGTTGAATTTACGATTCGAGCCCTGCCACTGCACGATGCAACCCATGTGCGTACAGGCTGCAGACATAGCGATGATCTTCCCTCTATCTTGCTCATCGGCGTCTTTATCTGCGAGTATCACGTAGCCGATAATCGTATCCGTGGCAAAGCGCACAGCGTTCTTGCCAAGCTTCGCCACTGTGGTCACAAAGAACCAGGTAGTAGGAGCATCTTTTGCTACGAGGGGAGGAAGTGTGGGCACTTTCTGGGTTGGACCCTTTGCTGCCGGCTCAACCATACGTTCGACGCCGGCCCCTATGACCATCGAGGCGGCAACCGCTGCTCCACCGGTTAGCAATGCGCGGCGCGAGACGGGGCGTCTCCCTGGCGCCTGCCTGGACCGCTTATCTCGCACAGCAGCCATCTTCTGTGTTGGGGCTGTCTGGACCAGCTCTCCTTCAAGGCGTGCCTGCAGCTCTGCCGTAAATTCGGGACGAGGCTCGGCATTCTCGGGTCCGGCAGAGCGAAACAGGGCCGCCATGCGATAGATGCGTGCCTGGCCCGGCGTCAAGCTTTCAGGCGGGTGAGCGACATGCCCTGCCTGGAGCTCCTCTATGTAGTGCTCTAACTCCAGATAGTCTTCAAATCGTTCCTGGTCTTCTGGCATGATGCTGCATCTCCGGCTTAGTCAATGGTTAAGCTTCACACTATCCCTGTAACAAAGTGCTCAAGATCAGCCGCGCGCTTGAGGGCGCGAAACTGCAATACCTTCACATTCGCCTCCGTCAATCCCATGCTCAGAGCGGTCTCTTTAATAGAGAGATTGAGCAGGAAGCGGCAGGTCAACACCTCTCGATAATGTTGCGGAAGGGCCTGTAGAATACGTTTGACACGTTCTGCTGGTTGGTTGGTTGCGGCGGCTGGCTCTTCATCAGCCGGACCTTCCCAACCGGCTTCCAGCAGCTCTTCTAATGAATTGGTGGATATACGATAGTAAGCGCGCCAGTAATCGGCAATGGTCGTCCGGGCAACCTGGAACAACCACTTCTGTATACTTTGCATGCCGCGTTCCTGATCGACTCCGCGCACGGCTTTAATAAATATTTGCGACGTCAGATCCTCGGCCTCTTCCCGGTTGCCAACCTTGCTGTAGACATAGCGATAAATCAGGCCTAGATTCTCTTGATATAACGTCTGAAATTCCTGCACTGCCGCCCCTCCAACGGCTTCTCGCCGCGTTGTGGCAATCGATTTTGCTTGCTCACCGACAGCTTGTTTACCGCGCAGTATATCCACAATGAGCTCCCGCCGAGATTGGTTGATAGCAAAGAAACAGGCTTTGCTAGCTATTACGCAGGCCGGTTACACCAGTGGTACTCTCACTCATCATAACCGATTTTTCATATTTGGGGAAGAACCTGGAGCATGGTCAAGAGATGGTGGTAAATAAAATGAGGGTGGGTTAAGCTTTGCACACCCCTGCTATGGAGGGATTCCTGCCTCTGGCAGGGGCGAAGCTCAACCCACCCTGGATAAGGCTCTGTAAAATGCTCCTCTAACATCCGTCTCGCCATACCATTATACACTAAAACGTGCTGAATTTCAAGTCGGGATTGATGTCATCAGTCCAACTGGCGAATACCACGCACGGTGAGAGCAAGCATTGCCAGTATCAAGGTGAGCATGCCACCGGCAACGAAGACCCAGCCAGGGCCTATACGGTCGGCCAGCACACCGCATATCGCGTACCCTAGCGGCAGCAGGCAGAAGGAACCCAGCATATCGATACTGGTGACACGGCCAAGCTTGTCGCCCGGTATAAGTTCTTGCAGTACTGTCACCCAGATGACATCAAAGATGCCCAGGCCGAAGCCTACGAGAGCACCGGCAAAGGGCGCAACAAAAAGGGCGCCTGCATGAGACACTGGCCATCCAAATAGCATAAAGGCAAGGCTGGAGAGCATGATAGCGAGATAGGCCAACAAGCCGCGTCGATGCAACTGGCGTACCTGTCCCACTACAAAAGTAGCGAGGATCGAGCCAAGCGCGCTGGCCGTGCCGATCGCTCCTAGCAGCCACGCACCCGCACCATAGACATCGTGGACGAGCTTGGGCATCACTACAAAGAGCAGCGCAGAGATGCCTAGATTGAGCAGTGCCGCCACCAGGATTGTCACCCAGATCCAGGTTGAACGTGACACATAGCCTAACCCCTCACGCATATCCTGCACTATTTCTCGCGCGCCACGCCGGGGTGATGAAGCAAGGTCCTGTTCACCAGCTGCCACCAGTGTCATGCCAGCAGGTTCATTTTGCGACGATGATGCGATGGGTAAGGCAGGCAAGCGGAGCGCAAAGAGACAGAACGCCGAGAATACGAATGTCAAGCCGTCGAAGGCAAAAGCGCTGGCAGGGCCGACCAGGGACACAAGACCTGCTCCTATCACCGGGCCTATTAGATCATTGAGTTGTCCACTGAGCCCGGTCAGCGCGTTGGCGGAGGTGAGTTCCTCCGTCTTCACCAATTGAGGCGGAAGCGCTCTATAAGCAGGACTGAAGAAACCACTGACGACGCCAAAGAAGAGCGACAAGGCGACAAGGTGCCAGAACTGCAGGAGATGAAACCAGCCCAACAGGGCAATCGCCAGGACGACTATGGCGCGGCCAGCATCTGAACAAAGCATCACGAGACGCTTTGGCAGGCGGTCAGCAGCTACCCCGCCAAGCAGGAGAAAGAGCAGCCTTGGGATCATTTCGGCGGTCATGACAATACCCATGGCGGTGGCTGACCGCGTGAGCAGGAGGATTTGCCAGGCCAGGGCCATGAAAAACGCGCCATCACCTAGAGAAGAGATGGTCTGGCCCAGCCAGAGAAGTGCGAATGGCTGCGAGCGCAATGCTCGCATAAATTGGATGCGATTGACGATAGCTGACACGATGGTAATAGCCCTCCAGGGCGACCGCATAGAGTGCCGATTGATCGAGCACGTGGTCGCCCCTACATTTCTACTCATCAAGTGAAGGTCGACAGAATAGTACATTCATTCAATTTTTAGGGAAGGTGTGCACCCAACCCGAGGTTATGCAGGTAGGTTCTACAATGAGCGTAGAGCGAGCAGGGGTTTGAACTCTTTGTGATAAGGGGTTCTGCGGATACGGGCTTTAAGCGAGAACCCGGCTGCTAGCAGATAAGGCGCACAGCTTCATAGAAGGGGTATTATGCATATGCTGCTCCTTTCTGCTGGGGAGACGTTATTCAGGATAACTTGAGTTTAACATAGAATATAGTACTGAATCAAGATGATGTGAGCGCTAGCTACCAGGCAGGCATGATAGGATATAGTGAAGTACCCCATGCATGAATGCAGGGGCTTCTACGCAGGTTGCCCTGCGTTGGCCTCTTCCAGGCCGGTGTTCGTTGCACTCTCGATGGAAGGCGGGTTCGCTCTGTCCATGTCTACAAGTGGCACACAAACGGTTGGTACGTTCATGCTTTTACCGTAGGGAACGATTTACCTACGAACGCCCAAACATGATTGAGTTGTCAGTGTGCTACAGAACAAGCATATTGCAGCACAAACGTACAAAATGTGCAAGGGGATTCTCTGCCTTACGGCAGCATGCCCTTGACCCCATAGCTCAAGCAAGGGGGCTGCGGGCGTGGTTTACTCAACAAAATATGCGCGTAGAAGAGGTGACCATGACCTCCATTCCAGCAATAACTGAGCAGGCCATCCGCAGCTTCGCCGGTGAGCAAAACTTCCAGAACGGCCAGCAGTATTTTCACGATGGGGCCATCGTGGGAGCAGTGAGACAGAGCATGACGCTGAAGGCATACTGCTATGGCTCGCTCCCCGAACCATACCGCGTGCAAGTCACTTTCGGCGTTACAGGTATCGCCAGCGGGCTTTGCTCCTGTGCGGTGGGCACTTCGACAATAAATGGATATCGCTGTTGCAAGCATGCCGCTGCACTGCTACTAACCTGGCATGAGAAACCCGAAGAGTTTGTCGCGATGGACGGCCTGGATACTATCCTCGAGCGAAAGGACAAATCCGAGCTGTTCGCTCTTGTCAAGGAGCTGCTCCAGAAACAGCCCGAGTTTGAATGGCAATTAACCATGCCTCCTCGTCCAGGCAGCACGCGAAAGACGCTCGTCAACCCGGAGACATACCGTTACCAGGTCGATGAGGCATTTCGCCACGCAGGCCGCGAGTGGGATGCTGTCTACGGCATTTCACATGAGTTGTACCATATTACAGCTGCCGCCGGAAGGTTCCTGCAAGAGGAGGATTATGCCAACGCCGCTATCATCTACACGGCAGCGGCAAGAGGGACCATGGGGCACTACTTCTCGCATCGTGATGAGGACGGGGTACTGGCTAGCTTTATCCAGGATTGTGTTAAAGGATTGGGAGAATGCCTGGTCAGTGAATATGAGGATCTAGCAGCGCGCAAAAAGATTATAGAAACTATCTTCGCTATATACCGCTGCGACGTAGATCATGGTGGCTATGGTTTTACTGAAGATATCCCACCTGAACTATTGCAGCATACAAGCGCTGAAGAAAAGGGCACTGCCGCCGAGTGGGTCCGTGCAGCACTTGCTGAGATACAGGGAACGGACCACAGTGCAGATTGGCATCGCAAGCGCTACGGCGGGCTGCTGCTGGCTTTGGAGGCGGAGGTACTGGACGACGAAGAGTTCCTGCGCATTGGCCGCGAGACGAAGCGTATCTATGAAGTAGTGGACCGGCTACTGGAACGGGGCCGGGTGGATGAAGCAGTCGAGGATGCGAAGCAGGTTGAAGGCTGGCAGGTGGTGAAGCTCGCAGAGCTTTTTGTGCAGTATGGACAGGACGCCGCAATCGAGCGCTTGATGCTTGAACAGTCTAAACAGACATACCACACCTATATTCCTGAATGGCTTAAAAACCACTACCTGGCGAAAAACGACACTGCCTCCGCCCTGGAGGTAGTTGAGCTTATCTTCCGTAAACAGCCTGGACTGGAAGGCTACCAGGAGATGCGCGAACTGGCTATGCAGCTCGGTACCTGGGAGACGAAGCGACGAGAATTACTCGCTTTACTGGATACAAAGGAACAAACATATGTGCTGGCGGAGGTTGCTCTCGATGAAGGTCAAGTTGAGAAAGCGCTGGAGTTGCTGAAAGTTACGAGGTCTCATAACCAAAGCCGGGGTTATGGGCAGGCGCATAACTACGATGACAGACACTACCATATAGCGCTGAAAGCTGCTGGAGCTGCTGAAGAGATACAGCCGCATGCATCGATAGAGATTTACCAGCAGTATATCGATCATCTCATCGCCCGGCGCGGACGGGGAAACTACGAGGCAGCTTGCACATATCTCTCGAAGATGCGCGCATTGTACGAGAAGCTTGCTGAGAACGAGGCATGGATGAGCTATATTGCTGATTTGCGCGATAAGAATCGCAGTTTAAGGGCGTTGAAAGAGGAGTTGGCGAGTGAGGGGATGTAGGGGCTGGCAGATTGGCCTGGTATTCTCCCTTTTACATCGCTTGCCAGATACGCACTCCATAACCTGCCACCCTAGTGGTATGACTGGGATAGGTGTAAATGGTAGCTCCTGTGGTGGCGTCCCATATCTGCACAGTCTTATCCCTAGAGCCCGAGGCGATACGCTTGCCATCGGGCGACCATGCCATCGCGTTTACTGAACCAGTATGTCCATCATAGCTGAGCAGCTTGGCTCCTGTGCTAGCATCCCATACTTGCACCTCTTGGTAGCTTCCAGAGGCGATGTGGCTCCCATCAGGTGACCACGCCACTGCTTCCACAGATGAGGAATGCCCATCATAGGTGAGCAGGATGGCTCTTGTTGCAGTATCCATCACTTGCACTATCTGAATACTTTCCTCAGAAGATAGCCACTCAGCTTCAGCAGAGGCGATACGGCTGCCATCGGGCGACAAAGCCACGGCTCTCATAAAGTTGGAATGGCTACGATAAGTGAGCAAGGTGCCTCCAGTGTGGGCATCCCATACCTGTACCTCTTCGTAGTTTCCAGAGGCGATATACCTACCATCAGCGGACCATACTACCGCCTTTATAGCATGTGAATGACCGCGATAGGTGAGCAGGAGAGTTCCAGTGGTATCCCGTATCTGCACCTCCCAGTTCTTCTCAGCAGAGGCGATGCGGCTGCCGTCAGGTGACCAAGCTACTGGATTGACCTCTTCGGGAAAGTGGTGAAAGGTAAGCAGAGAGGCTCCAGTGATAGCATCCCATATCTGCACTGTTCCATCAAGAGAGCCGGCAGAGACGATGAGTCTGCTATCTGATGACCAAGCCATTGCATCCACCCCGTCGGAGTGACCCCTATAGGTAAGCAGCGTACTTCCTGTGGTAGCATCCCACACCTGCACCTTTTGACCGCTTGCTGAGACTATGCGTCCCCCGTCGGACGACCACGCTATTGCTTCCAAAATGTCTGAATGATCCTCATAGGTGAGGATGGTCATTCCAGTGTTGGCATCCCAGATCCGCACTGTTCTATACTTATATGCCGACGCGATGCGGGACCCGTCGGGTGACCACGCCATTGCTATCGCTGAACCGGAATAACCGCTAGAATGTCTGCCATAGGTAAGGATATCATCTCCTGTTTTGGCGTCCCAGACCCACTCTGTTTCATTCTCAGATCCCGAGGCAATGCGGCTGCCATCAGGCGACCATGCTACCGCATTCACCGAAACAGGATACTCATCATCAGGAGGATAACTTCCATAGGTGAGCAAATTGCCTCCTGTAGTCGTACTCCACACCTGCACTGTTCCATCATTAGAACTCGAGGCGATGCACTTGCCATCAGGCGACCATGCTACCGCATTCACCGGATCAGCATGACCATCATAGGTCAGCAAGATAGCTCCGGTACTAGCATCCCACACCTGCACCCCCTCAACCTCAGAGTCAGCAGAGGCGATGCACTTGCCATTGGGGGACCAGGCCACCACGTTCACCCAATTAGAATGACCATCATAAGTGAGCAAGATAGCTCCTGTGCTAGCATCCCACACCTGCACTGTTCCATCATTAGAACTAGAAGCGATGTGCCTGCCATCTGGGGACCAGGCTACCGTACACACACACCAGGAATGATCGCCATAGGTGAGAATAGTGGCTCCCGTGGTGGCATCCCATATCTGCACCGTCCCATCACTAGAACCTGAGGCGATGAACCTGCCATCAGGCGACCATGCCACTGAGTTTGCACCACCGATATGACCGCGATAGGTGAGCAGAGTAGTGCCTATAGGCGGTTTTGCTCGACAGGCATGCTCCAGAGCGTTGGCAAACGCCTGTACGCTTGCAAAGCGCTGGTGGGGGTCTTTGGCGAGCGCTGTCATGACTACTTGCTCCACCTCGGGTGAAATCTTTAAGTTCTTCTTGAAGGATGGAGGAGGAGTGGACAGGTGTTGAGAAACTATCTCCCAATACGCACCGTTGAATGGCCGTTCCCCGCACAACCACTCGTAGACAATGATCCCCAGTGCATATTGATCGCTGGCAGGGCGCGGCTTGCCTTGCAGTTGCTCAGGCGCCATGTAGGGCACCGAACCAGCCTCTTTCTGCGTATTGAGGGATTGCGTACCATGGGCTACAGAGGCAATACCAAAATCACTGAGCAACACTTCGTTGTTCGCGGCTAATAGTATATTATCCGGCTTGACGTCGCGATGGACCCTTCTCTTGTCATGGGCATATTGTAGCGCTGTTGCAATCTGCTTAATGTAAGTAACGATGGTGTCCAGTGGCAGGCGAGTCCCTTTAGGGTTGCGTTGGCGCAGTGTTCCATTGGGCGCATAGTCCATTGCCAGAAAGGGAGTATCATCCGCGCCTATACCAAAGTCCAGCAGGCGCACAATATTGGGGTGCTGCAGGCGAAAGGTCGTGCTGACCTCATTGATGAACTCTTTGAGGTCCTCGGGGGTCAGTCGCGCCTGTAACACCTTGATGGCTGCCAGGGTATTACCATGCACATGCTCGCCCAGATATACATCCCCAAAACTGCCCCTGCCCAAAAAGCGAATCAGGTGATAATCACCAAACTGTTGCCCCACACGGTCAGCCATCTTCATGCCTCTTTGATCTACTACAGTAGTATGCGAGTTTTGCTGGTCAATCTCGAATTGAGTATGATGGATGTGTTTATTGTAGAGTAGTGCATGGTGGTCGTCAAGCAGGATAGGAGGGCCGGTGCAGGTCAACTCGGTGGCTCTCGACAGCTTGTTTCCGCTATGTTACACTTATGGAAGAAGAGATACGTAGGAGAGTATTCGGTATGGCGAAGCCCTGGGATGAAGCGATGAAAAGGGTGGTCGCGGCCAGCCCGCAAGCGTTCATCGATTGGTTGTTCCCTGGAGGTCAGTTTATCGAGTTAGTGACAACTGAACTGCTCAAGCAGGCGGAGGAACCGCTGCGTTCTGATAACTGCTTGGCGATGGAACTGAATGGAAAGCCTTGCATTCTGCATATGGAAATTCAGAGTACTGCTGACCCTGAGATGCCAGAGCGCCTGCTAGAATACGGGCTGCGGATTATCCGTAATGATCCGCAGCGTCGTCCAGTCTATTCATGCGTGATCTATGTACGGAGGGTGAACAACGTACTGCAGCCGCCATTAGTTTGGGAGTACCCCAATGGATTAGAGAATCTGCGCTATCACTACGGCAGCATCGAACTGGCCGAACTCGAGCCGGAAGTGATTCTAGAGACACACCAGCTAGGGCTGTTGCCAATCTTGCCTTTGACCAAAGGTGGAGCGAATCGTACTATGGCAGAAACTATGTTCTCTGGACTTCAGTCTGCGGGAAGAACCGATTTGATCCCGATAGGCACTTTGCTTGCATCATTAGCGTTTGGTAGTGAGAACAGCGCCGAGCAGAATTGGCTGACAAGGAAGGTGAGTGAGATGTACGATATCTTGCAAGAGACGCCTGTGTATCAGTTTATGACTAAAGAAGCACGCGAAGAGGGGCTTCAAGAAGGACTTGAAAAGGGCTTTGAAAAAGGCCTCGAGGAAGGCCTCGAGGCATTGCGCCTGGCAATCGTGAATATTGCGCGGGAAAAGTTCCCTAAGATTGTGCGCCTGGCAAGGAAACAAGTGGCTGTGGTTGACGATCTGGCGACGTTGGGACAGTTGGTCGTCAAGATGAGCCTTGTACAGACTCCTACAGAGGCAAAGCAGCTTCTCCTCGCCCTGGACGAAGATGAAGAAGAGGAGTGACCTTTGTTCGCTCCTCTTCGCCCGGCTACTGCAAGCCGATAATCTCACTTGCAGCAATCACAAAGATTCTTTCTTGTTCCAGTTGGAGGCAGGCCCGCTTGACGATGAAGCATACCTGCCTCAGGAGAGTTCGTGCTATTCGGGCTTCCTTCCCCACGCCGTGAGCATCCCCGCTGCTGCCACGAAGTCCGGCTGCTGCATCTCTGCAAGAGCCTGCTGGTAGATCGCCTCATAGTCGTTGGGCACCTGACTCCACTTGCGCAGGAAGGGCACAATTGTCCGAAAGATCAGCCGCATATCCTCAAAAAAGCGGTGCCATTCAGCCGTGCCAGCATTATATTGCAGCCTGTGGGTGCGTGTCTCGACTTCCGTCAGTCCATACTGCGTGAGCAGACGCACGAGCTGGCTTGTCACTCCGTCGCTCTCTGGGGTAAAGAGGTGTCCCGCCTGGTAGAACGCCTGCAGCAAAAGGGCAAAGAGACGCGAGAGCGCCGGACTGCTGCTCTCAACGATCAAATCGCCTTCGGTGATTCGGATCACCCCGCCAGCTCTCGTCACGCGCTGATACTCTTGCAGCAGTTTGGGCCAATCCCACTTTCGGAGGTAACTCGCCCCTGCGCGTTGGTTCACCAGGTCAAAGGACCCATTGGGAAATTCGAGCATCCGAAGCGCGTCCATCGTCCGAAACTGCATGCGGTCACTGAGCCTCTCGGCTTCTGCCTGTGCCCGCGCATACGCGACCACCTTGCTGTTGATATCTATCCCCACCAGCTCTCGCATGGTGGGATAGGCTTTCGCCGCCTCAATGAGCCAGCCTCCGGTGGCACATCCTACATCCAGCACGCTCCCAAAGATCGTTGGATCGGGCTGCTCTGGCAGCACCCCGCCCATGCTTGCAGTCATGAGATGGTCCTGGATCTGCATACGCGTGAGTTCTTCTACATTTTCACGATCCTGAACAAAATAGGTACTGGGATGCTCTCGACGAGGATCAGTGGGAGTAGCCATGGCATTATGCTCCTTGTGCTCATTCTTGGCTTGGTTCCTGCTCCCACATCGTGAGTCGTGGGACGCACTCCTAATTATAGTTGAGCGATAGGGATTTGTCGAGAGCGTCATGCACTTAATCAGGGCTAATGCAGACTCAATGGGAGTCTCTTTTGAATTTGACACCCTTGGCTTGCTGTGCTACGATACGATGTGACGAAGTGTACAAAAGACACCAGGTACTGGGCACAATTGCACAGGTACGGAGAGAAGTTAAAGGAATCCCGCCATGGGAACACTCCCCATTTTCATTCTGGTAACGCTTGCCATCCTCTTCGGCGCACTGGTTATGGTCCTGTGTAGCATTCTGGGGCCAAAGAAACCGACACCTGAGAAGCTGGCGCCATACGAATGCGGCCTGCAAGAGATAGAAGCGCCGAAACGCCGCTTCCCCGTTAAGTATCTGCTGACGGGCATGCTCTTTATCGTTTTCGACATCGAAATCGTTTCGTTTTATCCCCTGGCCGTCCTGATGCGCCAGCTCAAAGTCTTCGGGCTGATCGAACTGCTCGTCTTTCTGCTGATCTTGATGGTTGGCTACATCTACGTGTGGCGTAAGGGAGCATTTACATGGGAGTAAAGAATCCCTGGGAGCCGGTACAGACCTTCTCCAATACGCAGACGCCTCGACGACGAGAGCTTCACATGAAGACCGGCGATTTTGGTATCTTAACCACCCAGGTGAGCAAACTAATTGATTGGGGGCGCAGTTCATCGCTCTGGCCAGCGCTGTTTGGCCTGGCCTGCTGCGCCATTGAGATGATGGCGACCAGCGCCGACCGTTTCGACATCTCGCGCTTCGGAGCTGAAGTGTACCGTGCTTCGCCTCGCCAGGCCGATCTCATGATCGTTGCAGGGCGCTGCTCTATTAAAATGGCGCCCGTGCTGCGGCAGATTTATGACCAGATGCCAGATCCCAAGTGGGTCATCTCTATGGGGGCCTGCGCGTCCTGCGGTGGCGTCTTCAATAACTATGCTATCGTACAGGGGGTGGATAAAATTGTGCCGGTCGATGTCTTCATCCCCGGCTGCCCGCCCACACCGGATATGCTGCTCTACGGCTTTAACGAGCTGCAGCGCAAAATTCGTGAAGGCATTCCCAATCCTCCCGACCCCTTGCAGGCCAGTGGCATCAAACTACATGGACCGATAGGAGAAGAACTCTAGGGCATGGACAAAACAGCAATATCGGCGGTAGAGATGGTGCGGAAGAAGTTCCCGCAGGCCGTCACCGAGACGGTCGAATTTCGTGGCGAGCAGACGATTGTGCTTGTGCCGGAACAGTTGGCAGCCGTATGCGCTTACCTGCAAAAGCAGCAGCAATACACTTTCCTTTCGAGCGTAACGGCGGTGGATTGGCTGGAGCGGGTACCCCGCTATGACGTAGTCTATCATCTACTCTCTATACCCCGGCGCAGCGAACTACGCCTGAAGGTGCGCGTGGGCCAGCGGCGCGAGGAACATCCTTCCGTGCCTACTGTGACAGGCGTCTGGCCAGGGGCGAACTGGTACGAACGCGAAGTGTACGATCTTTTCGGCATTACCTTTGCAGGCCATCCCGACCTGCGCCGCATTCTGATGCCCAACGACTGGACTACGTACCCGCTGCGCAAGGATTATCCCATCACCGGGTTCGATCTACCTGAACCTCACTGGGGCGGGCAGGTCCCTTACGATAGCGACCCCGGCGTTGGCAGCCAGACGCTGCGCACAAGCGATGGCCGCGAACTCAACGAGAGCCGCAGCAAAGTCAGCCAGGTACAGGAACCGGGGACCGAAAAATAAGGCAGGATGCAACAGGAACTACATATACGTGCATGCGGGTGCCAGGCAACGTAAACTGCATACGTGAGGGTCTATGAAACAACGAGAGATGGAGCCAACAAATATGGCTTCCAATATTTCTGTCGAGGATAGCCAGCTCGGTGGGGATGGGCAGCGCGTTGACACCATGACCATCAATATGGGACCGCAGCACCCCAGCACCCATGGCGTGCTGCGGCTCATTTTGACTATTGAAGGCGAGACAGTCATTAAGGCGGTTCCAGATATCGGCTTCCTGCACACGGGTATCGAGAAGACCGCCGAAGCCAAGACCTATCACCAGGCCCTGGTATTGACAGACCGCATGGACTACCTGGCCCCTCTCAATAATAACCTTGGCTATTCCCTGGCCGTGGAGAAGCTGCTGGGGATCGAAGATGAGATGAACGACAAGATCAAGTATGTGCGCGTGCTGCTGGCCGAACTGCAGCGCATCGCCAGCCACCTGGTGTGGTTGGGCACGCATGCCCTCGACCTTGGAGCGATGAGCGTTTTCCTGTATTGTTTCCGCGAGCGCGAGATGATCCTGGATGTCTTCGAGCTTGTTTCCGGCGTGCGCATGATGACCAGCTATATTTGTCCGGGCGGCCTGCAGGCGGACCTGCCTCCCGGCTTCGATGACAAGGTGCGCGAATTTACCAGCATTTTCCCGGAGCGCCTGCAAGAGTATCACGACCTTTTGACCAATAACCAGCTCTGGGTCGAACGCACCAGGGGCGTAGCTATTCTGAGCACGCAGGACGCTATTGCCTATGGGGTAAGCGGTCCCGTGCTGCGCGGCAGCGGTGTGGTGTGGGATATCCGCAAAGCATTCCCTTACAGCGGCTATGAGCAGTTTGATTTCGATATTCCGGTTGGCGCCAATGGCGATGTGTACGACCGCTACCTGGTGCGCATGCTGGAGATGCAGCAGAGCCTCAACATCGTCAACCAGGCGCTGGAAGGGATGCCGAGCGGCAGCTACAGGGTACATGATCCTAAAATCGTGCCCCCGCCCAGGTGGCAAATCACGGGCAGCATGGAAGCATTGATTCATCACTTCAAACTGTATACCGAGGGGTATCGCCCTCCTGCGGGCGAAGTCTTCCTGCGCACCGAGTCGCCTAAGGGCGAACTTGGCTTCTATATCGTCAGCGATGGCAGCGCTAAACCGTATCGTATGCATGTGCGCGGCGCATCGTTCGCCAATCTCGAGGTCCTGCCGCTGATGATCGAAGGGAGGTTTATCTCTGACATGGTAGCGGCGATCGGCAGCATTGATATTGTACTTGGCGAGGTTGATCGATGATCTCAGAACAGGCGAAACAGCGCATGCGCGACCTGGCAGCACACTACCCGGTAGCGCGCTCAGCAGTCATGCCCGCGCTCTATATCGCACAGCAAGAAGAAGGCTATATCACGCAGGCAGCACTCCAGGCAGTGGCCGAGGCTATCGATATGACGGTGGACGATGTCGAGAGCGTGGCAACGTTCTACACCATGTATTACCAGCAGCAGCCGGGGAGAAAAATCATTAAGATATGTAACAGTATCTCGTGCTACCTGCGAAACTGCGATGCATTAGTCAGCCACTTCGAGCAGCGCCTTGGCATCAAACGCGGTGAAACAACCGCCGACGGCAATTATACACTGATGACTGCTGAATGCCTTGCATCTTGCGGTACAGCTCCTGTGCTGCAAGTCAACGACGAATTCGTGGAAAACGTCACGCTGGAGATGGCCGATGCACTCATCGACGAGTGGGATAGGGAGATGAATGTGCAACATGGCCGGGCGACCGCAAGGGTCGCCCCTGCGCCAAAAGAGAGGCTGGGCGACCGAGACGGTCGCCCCTACGCCCAAGAGGTTGAAAGGTGACTCGCACTATTATGCCAGAACTCATCGTCACGAAGGATATAGATGCCCCCGGCTTAGACACGCTGGAAGGGTATCGCCAGCATGGCGGGTACAAAGCGTTAGAAAAAGCCCTCAAAGAGTTACAGCCCGACGAAATCGTTGAGATGGTGAAAAAATCGGGGCTGCGGGGACGGGGAGGCGCGGGGTTTGCCACAGGCCTGAAATGGAGCTTCCTTGCCAAAAATGATAAGCCGCGCTACCTGTGTTGCAATGCAGATGAGAGCGAACCCGGCACGTTCAAAGACCGTATGCTGATGGAGAAGAATCCACATCAACTGGTCGAAGGAGTCATCATCACCAGCTATGCCTGCCGCGTTTCAACCGCTTTTATTTACGTGCGCGGTGAACTGGCACTGGCGGGACGACAGATTGAGCGAGCCATCGAGGAAGCATACAATGCGGGCTACATCGGCAAAGATATCCTGGGCAGCGGCTATACCCTGGACGTGATTATGCATCGCGGCGCCGGGGCGTATATCTGTGGTGAAGAGAGTGCATTGATGGAGTCGCTCGAAGGCAGGCGAGGTTACCCGCGTTTGAAGCCGCCCTTTCCCGCCGTGATCGGCCTCTATGGTGGTCCCACGGTCATCAATAATGCCGAGACACTCTCAACTCTTCCGGCCATCATCAATAACGGCGCCGAATGGTATGCCTCGTTCGGCACTGAGAAGAGTAAGGGGACGCGCGTTTTCTGCCTGAGCGGGCATGTCAAAAAACCCGGCAACTACGAGTTACCGCTGGGAACATCTTTACATACTCTGATCTACGATGAGCAGTATGGTGGAGGAATCCTGGATGACAAACAGCTTAAAGCCATCATTCCAGGCGGCTCATCAACGTTTATGCTCGGCGCAGACAAAGTGGATACGCCGCTGGATTTTGAAGCTATTGCCGCCGCAGGTTCTATGCTTGGCTCCGGGGGAGTCGTCGTTATGCATGAAGACACTTGCATCGTCGAAGCCGTGCTGCGCATGAGTGAATTTTATCGCGACGAGTCCTGTGGCAAATGTACTCCCTGCCGCGAGGGGACCTACTGGATGACCGAGATACTTGAGCGCATCGAACACGGGCACGGCAAAGAGAGCGACATCGACCTGCTGATGGACATCTGCGATAACATCAGCGGCAAGTCATTTTGTCCCCTGGGCGACGCCGCCACCAGCCCGGTCACCAGTAGTATCAAATTATTTCGCGAGGAATATGCATACCACATTCGCGAAGGGCACTGCATGGTAGGAAATGGGTAAAAGCATATGCCAGAAGAGAAACAAGACGAGCTTGTACACCTGACAATAGACGACATCCCTGTCGCGGTGCCTCCCGGAACACTGGTCTGGGCAGCAGCGCAACAGGCCGGTATCGAGATCCCTATTTACTGCTACCACCCCAAGATGCCGCCATTGGGCGCGTGCCGTATGTGCTTCGTCGACATCGAGAAGGTGCCCAAGTCCC
>WNFC01001389.1_pt1 | contig 36148 bp, 29 predicted proteins | sample 5400541 | NCBI WGS metagenome assembly WNFC01 (sample SAMN13153342, study PRJNA577476) | soil metagenome | isolation source: 120 cm saprolite under Douglas fir tree site 2 hole 2 replicate 1 | place: USA:California | collected 2015-04-18
TCAGGCGTCAGCGGGCGCTGGAGTGGCGGCCGGACCATGCGCCGTCGGCGGACGACCTCGGGGAATCCATGTCCGATCCTGCTGGAGCCGCGGTCGCTGTCGGCGTCAGAGCTTGGTCAGCTTGGTATATGGGGAGATGATTCGTTCTTGCCGCGAGCCGAAATCGACGAGGACGGCGGTCTCGTCCTCGACACGGATGACCCGACCGAGGCCGTACCGGTCGTGGGTCACTTGGTCCTGCACATCGAATACCTCGACTGGCGGGGCGGCAGGGGGTGCGTTGAAGGGACTACCGGGCAGATGGCGCCGGGGCATGGCGCGGGCTGGCTTCATTACTCCTATTATGCGCCCAACTTGCTGGTCACCGCATGCTTGTCAGCCTGGTGGCGCGCGATTGTGGGTTGTTGCGGTCGCGCCAGCAGGCTGCGGGGGCCGGAGGGCAAGACGCTGGCCGACCTGACCGGGCGCCAGGCGGAGGTGAACTACCGGGCCCCGATCGAGCCCTAACGGGCGCGGCTACCGGGCTGCGGGCCGCGCAGGTCCCAGCCGGGGGTGTTGGCGTGGACCGTGACTGAACCCTCGGCGGGTGCCTGGCCGCACCGGCGGCAGATCCAGTCCAGGTCAAGGTCGTGATCACCGTGCCGGAGGGTGGCAGGCGGCTCCGGTGACACCCAGCGGTCGCCCCAGACGAGCAGCGCCCTGAGCACCGGCGCGAGGTCACGTCCCGCCGGGGTCAGGTGGTAATCCCAGCGCGCCGGGGACGCTTGGTACTGGCGGCGCTAATCCCCACCTCGCTGGCCCTGCTGCTGGCGGCCACGCCGGCCGATCGCCGCAGCGGGCGGGTGCGCGCCTGGGCTGCGGTCGGCGGCATCTCCGCCGCCCTGGGGCCGGTCGTCGGCGGGCTGCTCGTGGCAGCCGACTGGCGCTGGGTCTTCCTGGTCAACCTGCCCGTTGGCGTGCTTGGCATCGCTGTGGGCCTGCGGGTGCTGCCGCACCCGGCCCCGCGGGCCGCCGAGCCACTGCCCGACCTCGCCGGGGCGGCTCTGCTGACGGCGGCGATCGGCGGGCTGACCGGCGGGCTTGTCGAGGGACCGACCTGGGGCTGGGCGTCCGCCCGGACCATCGGCCTGCTCGTGGGGGCCGCGGTCGCCGTGAGCTGGTTCCTGTGGCGCTGCGCCCGCCACGATCACCCCATGTTCGAGCTTCATCTGCTGCGCAGGCCCACGTTCGGGCCAGCAAGCCTGGCGACATTCGTCTTCAGCATCGGATTCGCCGCCATGCTGCTGTCCAACGTGCTGTGGTGCCAGACCGTCTGGCACTATTCCGCGCTGCGCACCGGCCTGGCCATTGCCCCCGGGCCGGCGATGGTACCGGGCCTGGCCATCGGGGCGGGATCGCTGGCCCGCCGGTTCGGGCCAGGCACGGTCGCGGCCGTCGGCAACCTCGTGTTCGCCGCCGGGCTGCTGTGGCGCGTCCTGTTCGTTACTGTCACCCCGCATTACCTCACTGACCTGCTGCCCAGCATGCTGCTGACCGGCATCGGCGTCGGCCTTACCCTGCCGACCCTGATCAGCGCCGCCGCCACGGCACTGCCCCCAGAGCGGTTCGGCACCGGCTCCGCCGTGCTGAACATGGGCCGGCAGGTCGCTGCCGCCCTGGGTGTGGCGGTGTTCGTGACCGTGCTCGGCGTCCCGGCGACCGCGGCCAGCGCGGTGATCGCGTTTCGCCACGGCTGGCTGGTCGCTGCCGCCGCGAGCGTCGTGGCGGCCGCCGCTTCGGTGTTCGTACGCCGCCCGCGAGCCGCCATCCCCTCGTCGGCCACGGCCGCAGCCCAGCCCCAGCCCCGGCACAGGCCCAGTGTGGCGGAGGCGCGTTAGGGGGGTGTCAAGAGCGGGAGGCAGGGCGTTAGGGATCTGTCAAGATCTCTAACGCCCTCCCCGATCTGGGGTCCACTGGAACTGATGAACCGCACTCGGGGACGACGTGGGATCGCGGCGCCTTTCGCGCTGCCGGCGGGCTCCGCCGCGCTGCTGGTGGTCGGCGCCATCGCGGCAGGCCTGAACGGCAGGCTGCCAGCGGCCGGGGTGCTCGCGGCCGTCGCGATCGTCGTGACCGGAGTGTCACTGGTGGCGGAACCGCTCACCGCGCCGGTGCTCGGCGTCATCGGATGGCTGACCGTGGTGGGCTTTTCCGGCCCCCCCTACGCCGAGCTGCGGCCCACCAGTTCTGTGGCCGCGACGGCGGCCGTGGCGATGGCCGCGTGCGGTCTGTTTGGTGCGGGAATCGGCCAGCTAGTGCGCCAATTCGGATCGTCGTTCACACTGTGGATTGTGGACATGCGTGGGGATCGCGTGCGAGGGACCAGCACCTGGGCGGGGATCCGGGGCCGGCGGCAGCTGGCCGGAGTGCTGCTGGCCGCCGGGCTGCCCCTGCTCACCGTGGCATTGGCCGCCGTCCGGAATAACCTGAGCCTCGCTGACGACCTGCTGATATACCTGGTGGCCGTCGTCGCCATCGCGGTGGTTGGCGGCTTCTGGCCCGCCGTGCTGGCCGCCGTGATGTCCAGCCTTCTGCTGAACTGGTACTTCACCCCGCCGCTGCACACGCTGACCATCGCCGAGCCGCGCAACCTGCTGGCCCTGCTGCTGTTCGTGACCGTTGCGGTGGCGGTCAGCAGCGTCGTGCACCTGTCCGCGCGCCGGGCGATCCAGGCCGCGCGCAGCGCGGACGAGGCGGCTTCCCTGCTCGAACTGGCTCAGACGGTGCTCGGCGGCGCCGACACACCGGCAGCCGTGCTCGATCACCTCACCAGTACCTGGGGTGGCCGGGCCGAACTGGCCGAGCAGGTCCGTGACCAGTGGATCCGGGTGGCAATGAGCGGCAGCGCGGCGTCTGGGGCGAGCGAGACCCGCGTGCAGGTGCGGCCCGGCCTGGCGCTCATCGTGGCTGGGCAGACCCGGCTGGTCACCCCTCGGATGCTGGACGGATTCGCCGCCCAGGCAGGCGCCGCGCTGGACCGGGACCGGCTGCGCACCCAGGCCGCCCAGGCCGAGGCGCTCGCCGAAGGCAACCGGATGCGCACAGCACTGCTCGCGGCGGTCAGTCATGACCTGCGCACCCCGCTGGCCTCCATCAAAGCCAGCGTCAGCACCCTGCGGCAGACTGACGTCGAGTGGACAGCGGCCGACGAGGCCGCCCTGCTGGCCACGATCGAGGACGCCGCCGACCGGCTTGACGCGCTCATCGGGAACCTGCTCGACATGAGCCGGCTGGCCACCGGCTCGCTGCAGCCCTTCCTGCGGCCCACCTCGATCGACGAGGTCGCGCCGGTTGCGTTGCGCGGCCTCGCGCCGGCCACGGGCATGCAGATGCTCGTGCCGGACGGGCTGCCGCTCGTGCGCACCGACCCGGGCCTGCTTGAACGGGTCCTGGCCAACTTGTTCTCCAATGCCCTGGCCCATTCCCCGCCCGGCCGGGGGCCGGTGATGCGCGCCCACCATGCCGGCACCGCTGTGATCCTGGAGATCGTGGACCACGGCCGGGGAGTGCCCGACGGGCTGAAGCCGCGCATGTTCGAGCCGTTCGACCGGCTCGACGAACGCGGCACGGGCACTGGAGTGGGGCTCGGGCTCGCCGTGGCCAAGGGGTTCCTGGAAGTCATGGGCGGCTCGGTGACCGCGGTCGACACGCCGGGTGGCGGGCTGACCATCCGCGTCGGCCTTCCCGTCGCGGTCACCTCGGCCAGTTCCACCACGGCAGCCGACCCGTGACCCGGGTCCTCGTCATCGATGACGAGCCGCCCATCCTGCGTGCGCTGCGGATCAACCTCACAGCGCGCCAGTACCAGGTGAGCACCGCCACCGATGGCACAACGGGCCTGGCCGCCATGGCCCGGGAACGCCCCGACGTGCTGATACTCGATCTCGGCCTGCCGGATATGGACGGGACCGAGGTGATCAGGGGAGTCCGCGGCTGGACCTCCACCCCGATCATCGTGCTCTCCGCGTGGGGCCAGGAGAGCCAGAAGGTGGCCGCCCTCGACGCAGGCGCGGACGACTACGTCACCAAGCCGTTCGGGATGGATGAATTGCTCGCCCGGCTGCGGGCTGCGGTCCGCCGCGCGTCGCCGGCACCCGATGAGCCCGTGGTGACGACGGCCGATTTCACCGTGGACCTAGCGGCTAAACGAGTCCGGCGGGGCAACAGTGACATCCGCCTGACGCCCACCGAGTGGCAACTCCTCGAGGTCCTGGTGCGGCACCGGGAACGGCTGGTGACGCAGCATCAGCTGCTTCAGGAGGTCTGGGGCCCCCAATACCACACAGAAGGCAACTACCTGCGGGTCTATGTCGCCCAGTTGCGCCGGAAGCTGGAGCCGGATCCGTCCCGGCCCCGATACCTGATCACCGAGCCCGGCATGGGCTACCGATTCCAGGCGTAACCGGTCAGTCAGGTCCTGGTTTCAGCTGGTAGCTCGGGTTGTAGATGGTGCGCTCATCCTTGATCCGGGCGATGCGGCCGTGCACGGTGACCCGCCGGCCGGGCCGGATGCCAGGGATGTCGCGCCTGCCGAGCCAGATCAGGGTGATGTTGCCGGTGCCGTCCCAGAGGTCCGCCTCCATGGTGAGACTCGTGCCGCGGGGGCGCAGGGTCACCGTGCGCAGCGTGCCAGAAACGTCCACGAATTCGTGGTCCATGCAGTCGCCGATCGGCGTCGCGCTGGCTTGGGCGATGTCGGTCTGCAGTTCCTCGGCGTGCAGCGTGTCGCGGCCGGCAGTGAGCCGGTGCCACGGAGCAGGGGGGCCGGCCGCTCCGGGCTTGCCGGGATCGCCCTGCCCGCCAGCCTGGCCCTCCGCTCGTGGGATCGGCATCTTGGCCGCGTTCACATGGATGGCCGATTTCAGCTGGTAGGGCACGCTGGCGACGACGACGCCGGGCTGCATGAGCAGCCGGGCCTTGAGCCGCAGGGCGCTCTGGTTGTGCAGCAACTGCTCCCACCAGTGGCCCAGCACGTATTCGGGGATGTAGAGGGTCACAATGTCGCGGGGGCTCTCACGGCGGAGCCGCTTCACGTATCCGACGATGGGGCGGGTGATCTCGCGGTAAGGGGAGGCCACCACGGTGAGCGGCACCGGAATGTTGCTGCGTTCCCAGTCTTCCTTCAGCTTGAGCGTTTCGGCTTCGTCCACGTCGACGGTGACGGCCTCCAGGTGGCTGGGCCGGGTCGCCCGCGCGTAGGCCAGCGCACGCAGCGTCGGCAGGTGCAGCTTGGACACCAAGACGATGGAGCGGTTGCTGGCCGGCAGGGTGATCGACAGGTCCTCCGGGGGCGCCAGCTCGATGGCGACGCTTTCGTAGTGCTGATGGATGCCGCGCATGGTCAGCCAGATCACCGGCATGGCCACCACCACGATCCAGGCGCCGCTGGCGAACTTCGAGACCAGGACGATGACCAGGACGACCGCGGTGAAGCAGGCCCCGATCGTGTTGATGGCCCGGCTGCGGATCATGTGCCGCCTGGCCTTGCTGTCGGTCTCGGTGCGCAGGTGGCGGTTCCAGTGCCGGATCATCCCGGTCTGGCTGCACACGAACGAGACGAACACGCCGACGATGTAGAGCTGGATCAGCCGCGTCGGGGACGCCTGGAAGATCACGATCAGCAGGATCGCGAACCCGGACAACAGCAGGATCCCGTTGCTGAAGGCCAGCCGGTCGCCGCGGGTGTGCAGCTGGCGGGGCAGGTAGCCATCACGGGACAGGATCGAGGCGAGCACCGGGAAGCCGTTGAAGGCGGTGTTCGCGGCCAGCACGAGAATCAGTGCCGTCACGACCCCCAGAAGGTAGAACAGGGGCGAGGCGTTCCCGAACACCGCCCGTCCCACCTGGGCGATCACGGTGCGGGGGGTCTGTCCCTGCGCCAGGCCGGTCAGATCCTGCGGAGAGCCGGCATGCACATGGCTGGCCAGCGCCAGCACGGTCACCCCGGCGAACATCGTCACGGAGATGCCACCGAGCAGGGCGAGCGTGGTGGCGGCGTTCTTGCTCTTGGGCTTGCGGAACGCCGGGACCCCGTTGCTGATCGCCTCCACCCCGGTCAGCGCGGTGCAGCCGGAGGAGAACGCGCGCAGCAACAGGAAGATGAGCGCCAGGCCGCCGAACTCGCGGGCGGACTTGACCCGGTAAGCGGCGCTCTCGGCCTGCAGGTGGTGCCCGAGGGCCAGCCGGGAGGCCCCCCAGACGATCATCAGCATGACCACGCCGATGAAGCAGTAGGTGGGGATCGCGAACGCCGTCCCCGACTCCCGCACGCCGCGCAGGTTGATCAGCGCGATCGTCGCCACGACGAGCACGGCGATGAGCGTGACATGCGTGTCAAGCAGCGGGAACGCGGATGCCAGGTTCGCCACGCCAGCGGACACCGAGACCGCGACCGTCAGCGTGTAGTCCACCATCAGCGCGCTGGCCACCGCCATGCCCACCCGCGGCCCGAGATTGGTGCTGGCCACCTCGTAGTCCCCGCCGCCGGACGGGTAGGCGTGCACGTTCTGCCGGTAGGAGGCGACCACGACCAGCATCAGTACCGCGACCGCCACCGCGATGTACGGCGTGTAATGGAAGAACGCGATGCCGCCGACCGACAGGACGATCAGGATCTCCTCGGTGGCATAGGCCACCGAGGAGAGGGCGTCGCTGGCGAACACCGGCAACGCGATCTTCTTGGGGAGCAGCGTTTGGCCGAGCCGATCGCTCTGCACGGGCCGTCCCACGAGCAGGCGCTTGACTACCCCGAACACCATGGCCACGAGCGCATGGTAGGCCACCTCCAGCGCCCAGCGGTACATCCCGGCGGGCGATCTTATGCAGATCCGGCGCCGGAGACAGCTAGGCGGCCAGGCCCAGGCCGCGCATGGCCTTGCGATAGGCGACGGCGACCGCGTCGAATTTCAGGTGCAGCTCGGCGGCCAGGTCGAAGGGAACCCGCTCCGGCCTCTGTGACTCCACGATGACCTGGTCCTGGCCGAAGATCGTGTCTTCGAAATCCTGGATCACCCGGGCCGGCTGGTCCGCGTTGTAGTTGCGGCCGATGACCACGTATCCGGTGCTCCTGTCGGCCGAGACGGGCTGGGAGGCGAAGAAGTACACCATGCCGCGCTCGCCGCCCCAGCCGAGGCGGAGCACGATCGTGTAGGGCAGGTGCAACTCGTAGCGGCTGCGCCGCTGCGGCGGGCCGGCCTGCGCGTTGCCGAAGACCGGGAAGTCCTCGGAGTTGGCGGCCTCCGGGCGGACGATCGAGTAGTGCAGCACGTGGCCTTCGGTGCGCACCTCGTGCCGGGGGACGACGGGCCGGTCCGGATCACCGAGCAGCCCGGGGTGCACCCACGGGAAATGGCCGAAGTCGGTGAAGTTCTCGACCTGGCGGCCGGCGTCGGCCTGCCAGCGGTACGGGCCCGCGGGAACCACGATCCAGCCGCTGTCCTCGAGCTCGGGAACCTCCGGCAGCGGCCAGCGGGGTTCCTCCAGGGCAACCCAGATCAATCCATAACGTTCCTGCGCCCTGAATGCCGCGACACGCGCCTTGGCCGGGACGCGGGTCGGGTCCTCCAGTTGCGGGATCGCCACGCAGCGGCCATCCGCGCCGTACCGCCAGCCGTGGTACGGGCAGACCAGTTCCTCGCCCTTGACCGAGCCCAGTGAGAGTGCCGTCCCGCGGTGCACGCACAGGTCGGACAGCACCCGCGGGTCTCCGCCCGGCCCCCGCCACAGGACCAGCGGCTCGCCGAGCAGGTCAACTGGCAGCGGCTGATCACCGAGCTCGCTGGCGCTGCCCACCGGGTGCCAGCATGCCCGCAGCGCCCTGGTGTCAGCGAACACCCCTGGGGCCGTCACGTCAGGTCTGCAGCCAGGGCAGCGGCAACTGCCGGGTCACCCGCCGAAGCTCACGTTCTGGCCGGTGATGTGGATAAGCACGCCCTGGGCTGAGACGCTTACGCTCTGCAGCGTCATGCCCATGGGCAGGTTCGGGATCGGAATGGTTGTGTCGGCCAGGCCGCCCAGCGCCGAGACCGGCAGGCCCTGCGCCGAGATCACTTTGACACGGATCTGGTTGGCGCCGACTTTGGTGACCTGCGCGGTCGCGCTCCCGGAGACGATCCCCAGATCGATGGCGATCTGGACCTTGTCGCTGCCCGCGGCGGTGATCTTGATGCCCGGTGCGCTGGATGCGTTGGCCAGGCTGGCGAAGGTGATCAGCCCGGTGCCGTCGAGCGAGGCGACCGTGCCCCCGTTGAAGGATGAATTGAGCCGGACATCGCGCAGCACGGCGTCGATATGGTCGATTTGGACCGGGCCAGCCTTCTCCCCGGTGGCGGTGATCTGGACGTTCTTGAAGTCCTTGCTGGCCAGCTGGGTAAGGAACGGAATGCCCTGAATCGAGACGTGCGGCTTGCTGCTGAAACCCTGGGCCTGCATCTGTCCGGCGACCCGGTTCTCGGTATAGGCGGCCGCAGCCCGGTCGGCGATCACCAGCAGAACGGCCAGGACTATGACCACGATGGTGAGGATGACGGGCCAGCGCCGCCGCCGGCGGAGGGGCCGGGGCTGGGCAGCCTGCTGGACCGGCAGGCGGGCCGTGGGGTAGTCGTCGCTCACTGCGCGGCCGCCCTGCCTGGCACCGACGTAACCGGTGCGACCTGCCAGATCGTCTCCTGGAGCATCGGGGCTCCCCGGTAGTGATGTCGTCGCTGACGCTGATGTACGCCAGCGCGGCCTGGGCCGTCGCCGGCGACTGGGAGTGTTACGGCGGAGCCCGGGCTGGGTGCGCTGGGCTGCCTGTGCGCAGATGCTATGACATTCGTCGAGGGGCTCCGACGGGTCACGGGAGGTTCCCGATATCGACGGCCTGCAATTGCTGTGACGTGCTGTTGGTGACCAGCAGGGTTGTGCTATCCGGCTCCATCGCGAACTGGCGGGGGAGCAGGCCGGCCTGGATGACCCCGAGCAGGGCCGGCTTGCCGGCCAGCGCGGCCGACGCGTCGACCACACCCAGGTTCGCTGTGGCGCCCTTCCGCGTGTGCAGGTTGGAGTCGGCCACGATGATCCTGTCGCTGTGGTAGGGAGTGAGCCCGATCGGTCCCTGGCCCACCCGGACCCGGGCGATGAGGGCGTGCCGCGGGTCGCTGAGCAGTTTGGCCGCGGAGAAAGCGAGGAGCATGTTGCTGTCGCGGGCGGTGACCCAGACGTACTGGCCGGCGTGGGTGGTGATGACACGGATCGGGACGCAGCCGGCCGACACCGTGGCCTTGAGCGCGGTAGCCGGATTCGTTTCGGCCCGGTGCACGTCTATGACGCTCAGGCCGCCCTGCTCGGAGTTCTTGCTTCGGTTCGAGGTGGTCGCGTAGAGCCAGCGGCCGTCGGGCGACACTGACATGCCCACCGGACCCAGCCCCACCGGGACGGTCCCCACGAAGTGGGACGAGCCGAACCCGCTGGCGATCGCCGCCTGCAGGTTGAAGACGGCCACTGTGTTGCTGCTCTGCATGGTGACGAAGGCGAAACGGCCGTCGGGCGTCACCCGCACCTGGTCACCGCCGGAGTCGGCCGGAGTGGTGAGCGACCCGGCGATGGGGTTCGGGCCGCCCTGCTCGGCCTGGGCCACATCGATGACCACCGCCCCGCGGTTGTCCCCGGCGAGCAGGTAGCGCCCATCAGGGGTGAGCGTCGCACCCCGGGGGGTCCCGTCGACGGCGATCGACCGGACGAACGAGGGAGACAGCCCCGTGCCATCCTGCATGACCGCGATGGAACTGCCCGATCGGCCGGGGAGCGTGAGGAATGACCAGCGGCCCTTCGCGGTCACGACGGCCCAGGGCTGGCCGGGGACCCGGACCAAGTTGGTGCGGATATTGCCCAGCGGGGGTGCCGACACGTTCGAGGCGAGGCAGCCCGGTGGGGACAGCGCCACCGTTCTGGCGCTGCTGGTGGTGCCGCCGCCGCCGCGGCTGACCGCGTAAGCGCCGCCCGCAAGTCCGAGCACCGCCACGCAGCCGACGGCGAGGGCCGCGGGTGACCGCCACCGCGGTCGGCCGGGTGGCCGACCGGGCGGGCCGCTGCCAGCCGGAGGAGCCGGGGGAGGTGGCCCAGGGGGCCAGCCGGATCTGGAGGGTTCCCGTTCGCCCCGCCGGATTTGGCTGCCGGGCTGGGTCGCCTGATCCTCACGCCCGCCTGCCTGCGGATCCGTTCCCGCCGCAGCGCCCCAGCCGGTCCAGCCGCCGCCTCCTGCGCCCGCCCCGCCTCCTGCGCCTGTTCCTCCGGCACCTGCCCCTCCTCCGGCGCCTGTTCCTCGGGCACCTGCCCCGGCCGCCGTCCAGGGACCGATAATCTCCCGGGGCCGCCGGGCCGGGCGAGCTGCTTCGGTGGCCGGCCGCGGCGGCCCTGCTGGCTCGCCGGTCGGCTGGGTCGGGCCGGCGTCGCCCGGTGGTTCCTCAGTCTCGACCGGGCCTGGTGCTTCCGCAGGGGGGACGGTTTCCCTGTCGCCGGTACCCAGGTCGCCGGTACCCAGCCCGCACGCGTCGCGCAGCGCCGCAGCGAAGTCGAGGCACCGCGGGTACCGGTCGTCCGGCGACTTGGCCATCGCCTTCGCGAGCACCTCGTCCACCGCAGGGGGCAGGTCGGGGCGGCGGGGGGTGAGCGCTGGCGGCGGCTCGGACAGCTGTGCCCACAGCACGGCGAGGCGCTGCTCCCGCTTGAACGGCGGCGAGCCGGACAGCATCTCGAACGCCGCGCAGGCGAGGGCGTAAAGATCGACGCGCCCGTCTAGCGGGCGGCTCTCGATCTGCTCAGGCGCGACATAGTCCAGGGTGCCCAGGAACTGGCCGGTGGCCGTCAGGTGGCTGGACGACAGGGCCTGCTTGCTGAGGCCGAAATCGGACAGGTAGACGTGGTCCGCGCCGTCGCTGGAGTCGAGCAGGAAGTTGCCCGGCTTGATGTCGCGGTGGACCAGGCCGCGCGCATGGGCGGCGTCCAGCGCGGAGGCCACCTGGGCGATGATGCGCACCGCACGCGCCACTGGCAGCGGGCCGGCCTGGTCGATGAGCGTCCCGACGTCGCCTCCCTCGACGTAGCGCATCGCGATGAACAGGACGCCGGCCGCCTCGCCGGCCCCGAAGACCGGGATGATGTGCGGGTGGTCGACCGCCGCCGCGGCCCTCGACTCCCGGATGAACCGCTGCCGGAAACTCTCGTCGCGGGCCAGGTCGGGGGCCAGGATCTTGAGCGCGACCGGACGGTCCAGCCGAGGGTCTTGAGCACGGTAGACGATCGCCATCCCGCCCCGGCCGATCTGCTCGTCGAGGCGATAGCCCGCGACTTGCGAGCCAATGGCGAATTCGTGGGCTGCCCACGAGGGTTCGTCGTCGCTCAACACGCCTCCAGCGCTTGCCCGCCCGCCTCGGTGCGCTGGCGCTTCTCTCGCGACAGCGTCCGCCGCACCGTGCGCTGGGGAGCCGTCGCCGCCGCGAGGACCAGCCCGGGGATCACCGGACTGATCCATGCCTGCGGCGCGGCCGTCAGCCCCCAGGCCCGCAGGCCGGAGGCTCTACACGGATCAGTCTACGTTGGCTTGAATGGATCTACACTTATCAGATGACCGAGCGCTCCGTCTCGCAGCACGCCGCCCCGGTTCTCGTCGTAAAGACCCCAGGATCCGATCAGACGCTGCAGGCTGGATCGTCGTACCGCATCGGTCGTGATCCGCAGTCGGACATAGTGGTCACCGACTCACGGGTGTCCTGGCACCATGCGGTTCTGCAATTGGACCGGAACGCCTGGATTTTTGAGGACTTCGGCAGCAGCAACGGGACCTTCATGGGATCCCGCAAGGTAACGCGGGTCGAGATCAGCTCAGACTGCGTCCTGCGCCTCGGTGATCCAGCCGACGGGCCGGTCATGTTCTGCTCAGTGTCCCGGCCCGGCGCCGCTGAGCGGGACGGCACCGCTTTGCGCAGCGGGGGAGTGAGCGTCGACCGCCGGCCCACGGCCGTGATGCGGGCGCCCGTCCGGGTGCTCCGCATCGGGCGCGGGCCAGATAACGGCCTCGTCGTGCAAGATCTCAGCGTCTCCCGGAACCATGCTGAGCTGCGCAACTCCGGTGGCGGCCGGTACGAGATCATCGATCTTGGCAGCCACAACGGGACGTTCGTCAACGGAGAGCGCATATCTACGGCGACCGTGACGGAACGTGACATCATCAGCATCGGCCGCGCCACGTTCCGCCTGGTCGGCGAGGAGCTGCGGGAATACATCGACGAGGGCGACATCGGGTTGGTCGCCCAGGATCTCACGGTGCGCATCTCAGGCGGCAAGGTCCTGCTGGACCACGTGAGCTTCCCGATCGGCGAGCGGTCGCTAGTGGCGATCATCGGCCCCAGCGGCGCGGGTAAGACGACGCTGCTGGGTGCGCTGACCGGGATGCGGCCCGCAACCGAGGGCACGGTCCTCTACGACAACCGCGACCTGTACACCCACTATGCAGAGCTGCGGAACCGGATCGGCCTGGTGCCCCAGGAGAACATCCTGCACACGCAGTTGTCGGCGCGCCGGGCGCTCCGCTATGCGGCCGAACTCCGGTTCCCCGGGGACACCTCAGCGGCAGAGCGTAACCGCCGGGTCGAGGAAGTGATCGACGAGCTCGGGCTCAAGGCGCATAGCGACACGAAGACCGGGTCGCTGTCCGGTGGGCAGCAGAAGAGGGTCAACGTCGCGCTCGAACTGCTCACCAAGCCCTCGCTGCTGTTCCTGGACGAGCCGACCTCGGGCCTTGACCCCGGGCTCGACAAATCAGTCATGGAGATGATGGCTGAGCTCGCCCACGACGGCCGTACCGTCATCGTCGTTACGCACAGCGTCGCCAATCTGGACCTGTGCGACCGGCTGCTCGTCCTCGTCCCCGGCGGCAAGGTCGCGTTCTACGGACCGCCGCGCGAAGGCCTGCGTCATTTCGGCAAGCCGGGCTGGGCGGAGGTCTTCCAGGCCTTCGACGCCGAGCCGAACCGGGACTGGGCGGGGGAGTTCAAGCGCTCGGCGCTCTGCGCACAGTACGCCTCCACCGGAACCGCTGGCCGCGGCCCGGCCGCCAGGCCCAGTCAGGCCGCGCCCCCGCCGCCCTCCCGGGGCCGCTTTTCCCAGCTCAGTACCCTGTGCAGGCGCTACATGGCGGTCATTGCCTCCGATCGTGTCTTCCTGGCCTTTCTGGCCGGGGCCCCGATCGCCCTCGCCGCGATCATCCGGTTGCTCCCGTCTCCGGAGGGGCTGGCCGGAGCCCCCGGCACCAACGGCAACGCAGAGGCCCTGCTGCTGATCATCACGATCGCGGCCTGCTTCACCGGGGCACTCAACGCCGTCAGGGAAATCGTCAAGGAGCGCCCCATCTACAGCAGAGAGCGCGCGGCTGGGCTCTCGTCCGGCGCATACCTGCTGTCCAAGCTCGTGGTACTCGGCCTCATCAGCGCGCTGCAAGCAGTGGTGATGGTGGTCGGCGGCCTGAGCGGCCGTCCGATGCCGGCCCACGGGGTGTTCATCAAGGCCTCGCCCCTCGTAGAGCTGATGCTGGCGATGAGCTTCCTGGCGATCGCTTCGATGGCCCTGGGCCTGCTGATCTCGGTATCGGTCAGCACATCCGAGAAGAGCCTGCCACTGCTGTTCGTGTCCGTTATGGCGCAGGTCATCTGTACCGGAGGCGTTTTCGCGCTCAACGGGAAGCCGGTGCTTGAGCAGCTTGCGTGGCTGTCGCCGTCCCGGTGGGGTTTCGCCGCGGCCGCGGCCACCGTGAACCTGACGAAGATCGCGCCGGCGACGCCGGGCACCAAGCCCGACCCGTTGTGGGCCCACACGCCGAGCCAGTGGCTGATCGACATGGCTCTCATGGTCGTGCTCGGGCTGCTGTTCAGCTTCATTTCCTGGCGGCGCCTGGTGCGCCTGAGCCCTGGCCGCACCCGGCGGTGAGCCGGCCGGTGGCTATGCGGCCCGGATTCTGGGTGAAACGATCGTGGGGTGACGTCACCGCACCGATCGCCGCAGCCCGAGGGACAGCCGCCCGCTGGCGCAGCGGCCGCTGATCCGGCGCCCGCTGGGGCGGCGCCCGCCGAGACGGCAGCCGCTGGGGCGGAAGCCGCTGCGGCGACCCCAGGCCCGGCGGTCCTGGTCGAGGATCACAGTGCGCGCCGCATCCGCAAGCCGATCGACCTGCTGCGGTGCGCGGCCGCGTGTGTTGGGATAGCCCTCCTGGTGGCCGTCGGCCTGCTGGCCAGCGCGACCGCGAACGGGGTGGAGACCGACGTCGTGGGGGCGAGCCGCCGGCTGCCCGGCGGCGTGGTATCCACACTCGGCGTGGCGGCCGGGCTGGCCCTGGTGCTGCTGCCGGCCGCCCTGGCCATCCGGCAGCTCTTCCGCCGCCAGTTCCAGCGGCTGGCCGAGGCGCTGCTGACGGGTGTGCTCACGGCTGTCGTGGTCGGGTTCGCCGATGTCCTGCTGCGAAGCGGCGCCGGCAGACAGCTTTACGACGCGATCACCATGTCCCGCCCGGGCGTGAGCCACATCGCCCCGCTCGACGGCTACCTGGCCGGGCTCGTGGCCTACGCCACGATCATCGACCTGAGCGGTAGGCCCCGGTGGCGGACCGCACTGTGGCTGGCGGTCAGTGTGTACGCGATCGCGAGCCTGGCGGCTGTGCATACCACCGTGCTCGCCCTCCTCATCACGCTGCTGCTGGGCCGGGCGTTCGGACTCGGTGTCCGGTACATCGCCGGATCCATGTCGCAGCGGCCCACCGCCGAGGCGATCGCCGCTGCCCTCAGCTCAGCCGGCCAGCCGGTGACCGAGATACGGCGCGTTCCGGTGTCGGGCGTCGAATCGCGGCGCTATGCGGCGGCGACGGCCGGGGGCGGGGGGCTCGATGTCACCGTGTTCGACCGGGATCAGCAGGCGGCCGGTGCGGTGTACCGGCTGTACCGCAGGCTGCGGCTGCAGGATCAGGTCTCACGCCGGGCGCCGCTGTCCACGGACCGGGCGGTGGAACGCCGGGCCCTCTTGGCCTACGCGGTGGAAGGCGCCGGAGTTCCGACCCCACGCCTGCGAGCCCTGGTCCGGGTGGGCCCGGAGGCCGTCGCGATCGCGACCGAGCATCACGCCGGGACAACCTTCGCGGAGTTGGGCGGCACGCTGAGCGACGCACACCTCGGGCGGGCCTGGGACGCGGTGCTCAGGCTGCACGCGCACCGGGTCACGCACCGGGCGCTGACCGGGGACCGGATCCTCGTTTGCGACGAGGACCAGGTCGAGCTGCTCGACCCGGGCAGCGGTGATGTGGCCGCCAGCGATCTCCAGCTTCGCCTGGACGTATCCCAGCTTCTCGCCGAGCTGGCGACGCTCGTGGGCCCGGACCGGACGGCGGACCTGGCGCTGCGCAAGATCGGTGCGAGCGAGCTCATCGCCGTCCTGCCCCTGCTGCAGCCGGTTGTGCTCTACCCTTCCACGAGAGCATCCCTGCGCCACCACCGGGACATCCTGCCCGCGCTCAGGAAACAGCTGATCGCGGCCGCCCCCGGTGACGGGGCCGCCCCCGTCCGGCTGGAGCGGATCCGGCTGCGGACGCTGGTGACGCTGGTCGCCACGATTGTGGCGGGCTATATCGTGATCGGCCAGTTGGCGCAGGTCCACCTCGCGAAGACCTTGCGGTCCGCCGATGTGCGCTGGATGATCGTCGCGCTTGGCCTGTCAGCGCTGACCTATGTGGCGGCCGCGTTGTCGCTGTCCGGGTTCGTCCTGAGGCGGCTGAATTTCACCCGTACCGTGCTCGCCCAGCTGGCCGGGTCCTTTGTGACGCTCGTGACGCCCGCGGCCGTCGGCGGCGCGGCCCTCAACATCCGCTACCTTCAGCGCAACAAGGTCCCCCCGGCGGTGGCCGCGGCGAGCGTCGGCGTATCCCAGGTGGTGGCGTTCGTCCTGCACATAACGCTGCTCGTGATCTTCCTCGCGATCACCGGCGCGCGGAGCAATTCGCTCAGCCCACCCACCTGGGCCTACTTCGTGATAGCGGGGCTGGTCGCCGTGGTGCTCATTGTCATAGCGGTCCCGGCCGGTCGGCGGCTGCTGCGGGCCCGGCTCGCGCCGGCGGCAGGACAAGTCGTCCCCAGGCTGATCGAGGTCATCCAGCAGCCGCGCAAGCTGGCTGCGGGGATTGGCGGCGCGCTCCTGCTCACGGCGTGCTACGTGCTCTGCCTCACCGCCTGCGTGCAGGCCCTCGGCGGCTCCATCGCGATCACCAGTGCAGCCGTGGTCTACCTGACCGGAAGCGCCCTGGGGTCCGCGGTGCCCACGCCCGGCGGACTCGGCGCGGTCGAGGCAGCCCTGTCGGCCGGCCTCACCGCCACCGGGCTGGCCGGGGCCACGGCGGTGAGCGCGGTGCTACTGTTCCGGGCCCTGACCTTCTGGCTCCCGGTTCCGCTGGGCTGGGCCGCCTTCAGCTACCTGCAGCGCAAGCAGGCCTTGTAGCCAGCCCTGGTCGGCCGCCGCCCCATCGTGGCTGAGCGTGCGGGCGCCGCGCCCGCCGCGGTGGCTGGCGCGTTGTCCAACTGCGCCCCGCACTTTGATCGCATCGTGATGGGCGCCGCCTATCGTGTCGGCGTGGCTGGTTTCGATCGGGGGGCGGCGGAGCGGCGGCCGTTCCCCGCGCTCGACCCTGAGCCGCCGCCCCGGCCGTGGTGGTGGCGGTGGCTGGTGCTGCCCGCTGTCACGCTCGCACTGGCCGGCGCGGTCGTCGCGACAGTGCAGCTTCAGCCCTTTTCATCGGGCCCGCCGCGGCCGGCCGCCGCGGCGGGCCGGTCAGCCGCCTCAGTAGCTCCGGGCGGCGGCCGGATCGTGGCGCTCACGCCGGCCGGCCAGGTCGCGCTGTCGGATCCGGACGGCAGGCGCGAGACGCGGATGAGCGGCCTGGGGAACGTGGGCGGCCTGGCCGCCGTCTCGCCGGACAACCGTTATCTCTCTATTGGCAGCGGCCAGGTGATCGTCATCAGGCACGGTCACGTGCTGACCCCCTACCCCGTCGCGGTGCCCCTCAGCAGCGCAACCGCCGCCGCGTGGCCTGATCCTTTCGCGGATCATGAGCGGTCGCTCGTGATGCTGCTCGACTACGGAAGCCCAGCGCAGTCGTCAAGCAACCCCATCTCGGTGGTCTCGCTCACCGCTGGCCGGCCAGTGGCGCTGGGGGTGGGGGACCAGGTGGCAGGTGACCCGCAGGCGGCCGGGGTCTTCGTGTCGGTAGCCGCGCCGGTGAGCCCCTCGGCCACTCCGCTCCAGGCGAATCCCGATTCCGGGATCCTGCTGCGCGACGCGGGACGGGCCCCGGTAGTGCTGGCCACAGCGGGTGCGCTCAACCGCGACCTCGGCCAGGCCCCCGGTCTGCCTGTGTCACTGGCCGCGTATCCGAGCCCCTCGGGAGCCGAGGTAGCTGTGACCATCCGGCCCGCCGCTGGGGGCACCGCGGGCGTCGTGGTCCTCAGCCGGGCAGGCCGCCTTCTCGGCCGGGTCATCGCCCCGATCGGTGGGCAGAGCGTCCCCACCTGGTCGCCGTCCGGCAGATCGCTTGCCTTCCCCACCGGCGGCGGCGCGGGGCCCCAGCTGCGAATCTGGATGATCGGCCGGCCCGCTGCGGCCAGCGGCCTGCCGGCCAGGGGCGGCAGCTACGGCTGGTGCGTCTGGTCGCCGGACGGGATGTCGATCCTGTGCGTGGCGGCGGACGGCCGGGGCTGGGCGATAGCCAGCGCCGCGGGCGGCCGGGTCGTGGCGGTGCGCGGGCCTGGTTTCCCGCTTGCTTGGCTGCCGTAACGGCTCGTCTCGGTTCACTATCAACTTGCCAACGATCGTTCATGTGATGGTGCTGGCGTCGGGCGGCCCTGAATAGAGTTCCGGGCATGAGACCTGGCCCGGTCGAGCACCGACGGCCGGGGCAGTGCCCAGCGCCCGATCGCAGGACGGCGGTGCGCCGGGCAGGCGCGCCGCTCGCCTCGCTGCCGGCTGCGGGCCGCCGATGACGCGACTGCTGGCCGCGCTGCGGGGGATGAGACACCGGGGCGGCACGACCCTCATGATTCTGGCGGTCGCTTTGGTAGCGGCCGCGGCCGCGGCCACCGGCCCCATCTACTACCAGGCGTCGACCACCTCGATCCTGCGCGACACGGTGGCCACCGCGCCGTTCACCGGCAGCGGCTACGAGGCCAATGAGACCGGCGCGGTTCCTGGCCTGCTCGGCGGGCTCGCACCGTTCGTGCAGAGCCAGCTCGACGGCGCCCTCGGCAGCCTGTCCGGACGCGGGCTGTTCGCGCCGCCTGTCTACTCAGCCGAGACGACCGTACCGTTCCCGGTCTACAACACCTCGATCCCGCTGGCCTGGCGCACCGGCGTGTGCGCGCAGCTGCGGATCCGCGGTGCCTGTCCCGCCGCCCCGGGCCAGGTCATCGTCAGCAGCCGGCTGGCCGCCCTGGCGGGCTGGCACATCGGCCAGCAGCTCCATTTCTTCGGCTGGAATTCCTTCACGATCACCGGGACCTACCGCCTGCCCAACCAGGACCTCGGGTATTGGTTCGGCCGCGGCTCGATCTACTTCTCGGCCACAACCCCTATCGACGCGATGTTCACCCCGCGCGCCACCCTGGAGCAGGGCTCACCGCAGCAGCAGGGCACGGCGGTCGTGGACGGCATGCTCCGCGGTGCGCGGCTCACCGGCGATGAGGTTCCGCAGCTGCAGGCGGCGATGACGGCGTTCAGCATCAGCCCGGCGCTGACGGACCACCAGGTGATCGTCAGCACAGCGATCCCGGCCACCCTGGACGCGGTCCAGTCCAGCTGGCGTTCCGTGGCCGTGCCCGTGCTGCTGATCACGGCTCAGCTGCTGGTTCTCTGCCTGCTGCTGCTGTTCCTCACGATCACCGACGCGGTCGACGCGCGCGGCCCGGAGATCGCCCTGGCCAGGCTGCGGGGACGCGGGGGATGGCGGATCGTGGTGTTCGGATTGTCCGAGCCGGTCCTGCTGCTGATGCTGGCGCTGCCGATCGGCACCCTCGCGGGGTGGCGCGCGACGGCGGCGCTCTGCCGTGTCCTGCTGCGCCCGGGCACCGTCGTGGTGCTGCCCCCGCTCGCCTGGGCCAGCGCCGCCGCCGCGACCGCCGGCGGGCTTGCGGCCGCCGTCCTCGCCGCGCGGCGAACGCTGCGCCGGCCGGTTCTGGAGGAGTGGCGGCGGTCCGGGCGGCGGGCTACCGATCGCGGCTGGGTGGCCGATGCCGTCCTGGCGGCGGGTGCGGCGGCGGGGCTGCTTGACCTGGCGGTCAGCGGCGAGATCGGCTCGGCCAGGCAGGGCGTGCTCGGCCTGCTCGTCCCCGGTCTGCTCGGGCTCGCCGTCGCCGTCATCGCGTCGCGCCTGCTGCCGCTCGGCTGCCGGGCCTCTTTCGCCCGGACGGGCAGGCGCGGGAGCATCGGGCTCTACCTCGCGCTGCGTCACGTGGCCAGGCGCCCCGGCGGGGTCCGGACCACGATCGTGCTCGCGACGGCCTTCGCGCTCGCCGCGTTCGCCGTCACCGCCTGGTCCGTCGGCCGCGACAACGAGCAGCTCGTCGCGACCACGCAAGTCGGTGCGTCCACGGTGCTCACGGTCAGCGTTCCGGCGGGAAAGGATCTCGGTGCGATCGTCGCCAGGGCGGACCCGGGCGGACGGATGGCGGCCGCCGTGGACCGGTACACGAGCCTGTCCAGCGGCACATCCGGGCTGACGGTCCTAGCAGTCGACCCGCAGCGATTCGCCCGCGTGGCGACCTGGCGGCCCGGCTTCACCAGTGAGCCGCTCGCGGCCATTGGCCGCAAGCTGGCTGCCCCCGCGCCGGCCCCGGCCATTCTCGCCGGCGATGCCCTGCGCATCACCGTGGACGTGCACTCAGTGTCGCCGTCCGGCACGACGCTTGCGGCCGACGTCACCACCGGCGCCTCACCGGTGAGCCTGGGAGCACTGCCCGCACGCGGCACGGCCACGCTTACCGGCCAGCTTGTCGGCTGCCCGTGCGTGCTGCAAGACCTCGACCTGAGCCCGCCGCCCCAGCAGCTGAAGAGCGCGGTGACCGGATCGGTCACCATCACCGGGCTGGCGGTGCACGGGCCCACCGGATGGGCACCCGCGGACGCGGGTGGCCTTTCTGACCCTGCGCGGTGGCGTCCCGGGCACTCGGACAGCCCGCCGGACCGGCTGCAAGCGGTGGCGGCCGGGCTGAACTGGCAGTTCCAGGGGCGGGTCCGGCAAGATGCGATCCTGGTATCTGTGAACCGGCCCTATCCGCTGCCCGCGGTCGTCTCCGGAGCGATGCTCAGTCCCGGACAAGGCCTGGCCTCAGGGGTCGGGCTCGACGGCAGCCCGCTCGAGTTGCGGGTGATCAGTGCCGCGGCCGTGGTGCCCGGTGCATCGCAGAGCGGAGTAATCGTCGATCGCCGCTACGCCGAGCTGGCCGCGGGAGAGAACTTCCCGCAAGCCTCCCAGGAGGTCTGGCTTGCGGCAGGCGCCCAGGGCATCATCGAGCCCCGGCTGGGAGCCGCCGGGTTGCAAGTGCTCTCGGCCCGCAGCGCCGCGGCGATCACGGCGATATTCGCTCGGCAGGGTCCGGCCCTGGCGAGCGTGCTGTTCCTGGCCGACGCGGCCGCGGCGGCCCTGCTGGCCGCGGGCGCGGCGATGCTCGGGCTGTACCTGTCCGCCCGCAGGCGCCGCTACGAGTACGCGGCACTCTCCGCATCAGGCGTGCCGCGCCGGACACTGCGCCGCGCGGTGCTCACCGAGCTTGCCCTGGTGCTTGGCTTCGGCAGCATCGTCGGTGTCGCCACGGGCCTGACCGCGGCGGCCCTGGCCCTGCGCAGCGTGCCCGAGTTCATCACCAAGCCGGCGGCGCCCCCCCTGTCGTACACCCCGTCCGCTGTCCCGCTGGCCCTGCTGCTCGGTGCGGCGGTCGGGCTGCTGATCATCGCCGCGATGACGGCGAGCGTCACCCTGATCCGCGGGGTCAGCCTCGACCAGCTACGGGAATCGGCGCCTTGACCGGGTCAATGGTGCGCTGCGATGGCCTGGTCCAGGTCTACGGCACGGCCGGGCAGGAGGTGACCGCGCTGCGTGGCGTCGACCTCGTGGTCGGCGAGGCCGACACGGTCGCCCTGCTCGGCCCTTCAGGAGCCGGCAAGTCGACACTACTGTGGCTGTTCGCGGGACTGCTGCGGCCCACCGCCGGCGTTGTCGAGGTCTGCGGCCGGCGGCTCAGCGACCTGACCGCGAGGTCGGCTGCCGAGATGCGGCTGCGCGACGTCGGCGTCGTGATGCAGAACCCCGGCCGCAACCTGCTACATAACCAGACCGCGGTGGGCAACGTGCTGTTCGCTCAGGGTCCGACGCGCCGGTCCAGGGCCGCCAAGCGCCGCCGGGCCGCGGACCTGCTGGATTCGGTCGGCCTGACCAGGGTCGCCCACCGGCCCGCCGGCCGGCTCTCCGGTGGCGAGCAGCAGCGGCTCGCGGTCGCCGTCGCCCTGGCCAACGGGCCGCGGCTGCTGCTGGCGGACGAGCCGACCAGCCAGCTCGACCACAGGTCCGGCGCGGCAGTCATCGACCTGATCCGGGCGGCCAACGACGACCTGGGGACGACCGTGGTAGTGGTGACCCACGACCCGGCGGTCGGCAGTTCGCTCGGCCGCACCGTGACGATCCGCGACGGCCGGGTGGGCGCAGAGGGTCACGCCGGGGAGGATTACCTGGTCGTCTCCCGCGATGGCTCCGTCCAGCTGCCCACTGAGGTGCTGGAGAGCGTCCTGCCACCCGGCTCGCTGGCCAGGGCGGTTCCGACAGCTGACGGCGTGCAGCTGCGCCGGGTCGATGTGGAGCGGGGCTGACATGCTCAAGGCGCGCGGGCTCCGTTACGTCCGGGACAGCCAGCCGATCCTCTCGGGCGTCGACGTGTCCGTGGAACCGGGCGAAAGCCTCGCCGTGACCGGCCCGTCCGGATCAGGCAAGACGAGCATGCTGGCGCTCATCTCTGGCCTGACGGCTCCGACCGCCGGCGAGGTATACATCGACGGAACGCTGCTCACCGGGTTCGCGGGGCCTGCGAGCGGCGTCGCGGTCGTGCTCCAGGGCTATGGCCTTGTCTCGCTGCTGACCGCGGCCGAAAATATCGAGGTCGCGCTGCGCGCTGCGGGCCGCCCGGCGCGCGCTGCGCCGCCAGCTGCCCGCGCCGCGCTGGGCCAGCTGGGACTTGAGGCCCACGCGGACCAGCTGGTCGAAGAGCTCTCCGGCGGCCAGCAGCAACGTGTCGCGGTGGCCCGCGCGCTCGCGCTCGAACCCCGGCTGCTGATCGCCGACGAACCCACCGCTGAGCTTGACCCGGCGGCGCGTGCCGTCGTGCTGGCGCGGATATTCGACGTGGTCGCCAACGGCGGAGCGCTCGTGATCGCCACGCATGACCCGGAGGTGGCCGAAAGGTGCGACCGGACTCTCGATCTCCGGACGACGATGAGCTAAGCGGGGGTCGCGAGCGCGACAACCGTCACATTGTGCGGCCGGTCCACGTAATGGCTGCCGGGATGTCACGTCCAAGAGCCCGGCGGCGCAGGAACGAAGCGGCGCGAATTAACGCGGCTGATACAACAGGACGCATTTCGTGTCATCTCAACAGCCTTGAATGTCTCCTGACTCACCAATGGTGAGGCGCGCCTAGGGTTCCGCCGGCGCGCTCAGTGCCTCCGGCAGGAGGGCGGACGCCCTCCTGCAGGAGGGCGGGCGCGGCGGGCCTGGACCGAGAGGCGAGGCGGGCGCGCGTGCGCGCCCGTTCCACGGCGGGACAAAAGCCCGGGAGGTTAGCCACGCCCGGCTGCCTCCGGCCGGGCCCCGTCATCCGGAGCGCGCGTGACCGATCACCCGCACCCGCAGCCAGCCCGCGGCCAGCCGGGCAGGCCGCACCATCATCTTCCTGGCGACTTCTCCGCTGATGACCTGCATGAGGGCTATGGGCCCGAGGCCCGCTATGCGGTCGCCGCCGAGGCCCGGCTGCCGTCGGCCCGCTGGGAGGAGGAGGTAGCCCGGGGACTGGAACTTGGCCTGCCGGGCGCCGACTCGATCAAGGACCGGCGCATCCCCACCTTCTCCAGGGGCGAGCTACCGCACTTCGCCGGGATCAACACCTTCCTCAAAGCGCATTTCGTCGAAGACGTGCGCCGCTGCGGCGAGTACGACGTAGCCATCCTGGGCGCCCCCTTCGACGGCGGGACCACCTACCGGCCCGGCACCCGGTTCGGGCCACAGGGCATCCGCCGGATCTCGGCCCTGTACGGCCCGTACAGCTTTGAGCTCGGGGTGGACCTGCGCGAGTCCATCACGATCTGCGACCTCGGTGACGTGTTCACCATCCCGGCGAATATCGAGAAGACGTTTGACCAGATCACCAAGGCGGTCGGGCACGTGTACAGCTCCGGGGCCTTCCCCGTCGTCCTCGGCGGGGACCACTCGATCGGTTACCCGACGACCCGGGCGGTCGCCGAGCACCTCGACGGCAAGCTCGGGATCATTCACTTCGACCGCCACGTGGATACCCAGGAGACCGACCTGGACGAGCGGATGCACACCACGCCCTGGTTCCACGCGACCAACCTGCCGAACGTGCCCCCGGAGAACCTGGTGCAGATCGGCATCGGCGGCTGGCAGGCACCCCGCCCCGGGGTGAAGGTCGGCCGGGAGCGCCAGACCACGATCATGACGGTCACCGACTGCGTCGAGATGGGCATCGAGACCGCGGCGGAGCGGGCCCTGGAGGTGGCCTGGAAAGGAGCCCAGGCGGTCTGGCTGAGTTTCGACGTTGACTGCCTGGACGCCGCGTTCGTGCCGGGCACCGGATGGCCGGAGCCGGGCGGGTTCCTGCCCCGCGAGGTCCTCAAGTTCATCCAGCTGATTGCCGAGCGCCCGCTGGCCGGGCTCGAGGTCGTGGAATGCTCGCCGCCCTACGACAACGCGGAGATCACCGCCCTCATCGCCACCCGCGTCATCTGCGACACGCTGGGCTGCCTGGTCAGGGCCGGGCACCTGCCGGCCGGCCCGGCCCGGGAGGGCCCGCCGTGAGCAAGCAGTCAGTCCCGCCCGCAGCCACCCCGTCTCCGGCCGCGGCATCGCATCAGGCCACTGCCGCGTCCGCTCCGGGACAGGCGGCCGGACTGGACCAGGTCGCGGAGGTTGAGGACCTTCACGTCACGTTCCGGCGCGGCGGGCGGGACATCCACGCGCTGCGCGGCGTGAGCCTGCAGATCCGCGCGGGCGAGATACTCGGCCTGGTCGGGGAGTCGGGATCCGGCAAGAGCGTGCTCGGCCTGTCGTTGCTGGGTCTGATCCCGCCCGAGTCCCGCCCCGTAATATCCGGCCGGGTGGCAGTGCACGGCCAGGACATGCTGAACGGCCCTGCAGACCTGCGGCGCAGGATACGGCGCGAGCACCTCGGCGCCGTATTCCAGGACCCGATGACGTCGCTCAACCCGACGATGCGGGTCGGCCGCCAGGTCGCGGAGGCGGCTGGCTCGCAGGACGAGGCCGTCCGGCTCATGCGGGCGGTCGGCATCCCGGACGCCGCGCGCCGACTGTCCAGCTACCCGCACGAGCTTTCCGGTGGCCTGCGGCAGCGCGTGATGATCGCGATGGCGGTGGCCGGGAATCCGTCGCTGGTCATCGCCGACGAGCCGACCACCGCGCTGGACGTCATGGTGCAGGCGCAGGTGCTCGGACTGCTGCGGTCGCTTCGGGACGAGATCGGCTGCAGCGTCCTGATGATCACACACGACCTGGGCGTGGCGGCGCAGGTAGCCGACCGGGTGGCGGTCATGTACGCGGGCCGGCTGGCCGAGCTCGGGCCTGCGGCGGCAGTGCTGCAGTCCGCGGCGCATCCCTACAGCCTGGCCCTGACGCGGGCCCGGCTGTCGGTGTCCGCGGAGCGCGGCCGGGCGCTGGCGACCCTGCCCGGCGAGGTGCCAGACCCAGCGGACCCGCCGCCCGGGTGCCCGTTCGAGCCCAGGTGCGCACTCGCCATCAGCGAGTGCGTGACCAGCCTGCCCGATCTCGTTCTGGTAGATGAAGGTCATTTCAGCGCCTGCATCCGGTCGCCGGCCGAGGTCACGGCGGCTGCGCAGGCCACGCCCGCCGGAGCAGACCTCACGACGTCCGGGCCACCCGGCGACCGGGCCGCCGTGGCGGTGCGGGATCTCACCAAGACCTTCCGGTCATCGCGGGGCTGGAGCATGCCGATAGCGGCCATGTGGCGCTTGGCCCGGGGGCCAGGCCGCAGATGGTTTTCCAAGATGCCGGAGCGTCCCTGACCCCCTGGCTGAGCGTGGGAACCCTGATATCCGAGCGGCTCCGCGGGGCCGGCTCCGACGGGGCGGCTTCCGAAGAGTCGGGCGCCGAGCGGGCCGGCGCCGAGCGGGCAAGCGCCGAAGGGGCGGGCGACGAAAGGGTGGGCGCCGACGGGGCGGGCTCGGGCGGGACGGCGGGCCGGCGCGGCATCGGCCGGAACGCGGCGGGGCGGCGCCAGCGGGTGACGGATGCGCTGGCGCACGTCGGCCTGCCCGCGGAGGTCGCCTCCGCCAAGACGGCGCAGCTGTCCGGCGGCCAGCGCCAGCGGGTGGCACTCGCCCGCGCCACGGTGATCACGCCGGAGGTGCTGCTCTGTGACGAGCCCACCAGCGCGCTCGACGTGTCGCTCGCGGCGGGCGTGCTCAACCTCATCGGGCGCCTGCGGCGCGAGCTCGGGATGGCCGTGCTGTTCGTCACGCACGACCTGTCGGTCGCCCGGGTGGTCGCCGACCGGATCGCGGTGATGTACCTGGGCCGCGTCGTCGAGCTTGGCGATGCGGCTGAGGTCGTCGCCCGGCCCCGCCATCCGTATACCAAGGCACTGGTGAGCGCCGTTCCCGAGCTCGGCGCGCCGCTGGCGGCCGCGCCGGGCGAGTCGGCCAGCCCACTGGATCCGCCGCCCGGGTGCGCCTTCCACCCGCGGTGTCCGATCGCCGAGCCCGCGTGCGCCGACCCGGCCCTGATCCCTCGCCTGGTGAGACTCCCGGGCGACACGCCGCACACCGTCGCGTGCATCCGTTCGGAGGTGACCTGAGATGGCCGTCGCGGAACCGTACCTGGCCCCGGTCCGGGCCGCGGACCGGCAGCGGATCCTGCCCGCGGGCAGCAGAATGCTCGACTGGGCCGCGGCCGGGCTGCTCGTCCCGGTGACCGTGATCGCGCTGCTCGCGCCGGTACTGGCCCCGCACGACCCGATTCAGCCGGTCGGCCTGCCCCAGCTGCCGCCCGGCTCGGGGGGCTTCCTGCTCGGCACCGACAGCATCGGCCGCGACATCCTGTCCCGGGTGCTGATCGGCTGGCGGTCAAGCTGGTTCGCCGCCCTCGCCGTGATCGCGTCAGGCCTGATCATCGGGGGCCTGATCGGCCTCGCCGCCGGCACGCGCGGCGGGCTTCTGGACACCATCCTGATGCGGATCACCGATGGTTTCCTGGCCTTGCCCGCGCCGGTGCTGGCCATCGCGGTCGTGGCGGCGCTCGGCCCCAGCTTCGTGCACACGCTGATCGCGGTCGCGATCGTGTGGTGGCCGTTCTACGCACGGATCGTCCGGGGGGAGATCCGCTCCCTGGCCGCGCGGCCGCATGTGGAGGCCGCCCGGCTGGCGGGCGTCGGCCCGCTGCGGATCGCGTTCCGGCACCTGCTGCCTGGCGCTGTCCCGGCGGCCATCGTCACCGCGAGCCTCGACGTGGGCAACCTGGTGCTCACGCTGGCTGCCTTGTCGTTCCTCGGGCTCGGCCAGCCGCAGCCCGCCCCCGAACTAGGTGCGGACACCGCCCGGAACCTGTCCTATCTCCTCCAGCAGTGGTGGATCCCGGTGATGCCGGGGATCGCCGTGATGCTGCTCGCCCTGGCCGGCAACCTCGCTGGTGACGGGCTGCGCAACCTGCTCAGCGACCGGTAGCGAAGGAGCAGCGCATGATCATGCTTGTCGCGAAGCGGGTCGCCGCGGCCGTCGTCATCATCTTGTTCCTGAGCGCCGTGATGTTCACCCTGCAGAAGGTGTCCCCGGTCGATCCGGTGCACGCGATGCTCGGCGCGCAGGCCTCCGGCAGCCAGATCCTCGCAGAACGCCACCGGTTGGGCCTGGACCGGCCGGTGGTGGCGCAGTACCTCAGTTACCTGGGCGGCCTGCCCCGGGGCGACTTCGGGATGTCATTCCGCACGCGCCGGCCGGTCAGCACCGACCTTGGCTCCTTCGTCCCGGCCACCGCGGAGCTGAGCATCTACGCGCTGCTGTTCGCGCTGATCCTGGCCGCCCTGCTGGCCATCGGCAGCACCCTGCGCTGGCCCGGGGCGGGCCTGCTGCGGTTGATCCTGATCGCGGGCGCGTCGGTGCCCGCCTTCCTGCTGGCCATCGCCGGGATCCTGATCTTCTACCAGCGCCTGGGCTGGCTGCCAGCGACCGGGCGGACAAACTACATCGACGCCCCGACCGGGCCGACCGGCTTCCTGACCATCGACGGGCTGATCGCCGGGCGCCCGGCGGTGACCCTGGACGCCCTGCGCCACCTGCTGATGCCGGCCCTGGCCGTCGCGGCCGTCCCCGCCGTGTCGATCGGCCGGGTCCTGCGCTCCAGCCTGATCAGCGGGATGCGCAGCGACTACGTGCGGACGGCCAGGGCCAAGGGCCTTTCCGAACGCAAGATCGTGCTCGGTCACGTGCTCCGCAACTGCCTCGGCGCCGCCCTGTCCATGACCGGCCTGCAAGTGGGCCTGATGTTCGCCGGCGTGCTGGTCGTGGAGCAGGTATTCGCCTGGCCCGGCATCGGCCAATACATGGCCCAGAGCATCCCGGCGGCGGATTTCCCCGCGATTGCCGGTGTCACCCTCCTGCTCGGTGTGGTCTACGTCGCCGTCAACACGATCGTGGACATCCTGCAGGCCGTCGCGGATCCGAGGATCGATGCCTGACATGACAGACAGCGGCCTCCCGCCCCGGCCCGCGGGCCCTTTCACCGTCAGCCGGGCCGGTGACATGGCGTGGAGCGGCATCCAGACGTTCGCGAAGGTGCCGCTCTGCCTGACCCCGGCGGACCTGCGGGCGGGTAAGGCGGACGTGGCCATCGGCGGCGCCCCCTGGGAAGGCACGGCCAGCGGGCGGACCGGCACCCACCTCGGGCCGCGAGCGATCCGCGAGTGCGACTACCTGTCCCGGGGCTCATGGTCGCACCTTGATGTGCGCGTGGACCCGTTCGATCACCTGGCGGTCTTCGACTACGGCGACGCCGAGGTGCTGATCGGGAACACGGACGGCAGCTACGCCAACATCAGGGCGTTCGTCGCCGAGATGCTGGAAGGCGGGGCCATCCCCATCGTCCTGGGCGGGGACCACGGCATCACCTGGCCGGCTGCGACCGCGGTAGCCGACGCCTACGGTCACGGCACGGTGGGCATCGTGCATTTCGACGCGCACGCCGACACGGCGCCGGACATGCGCGGCACTCTCGCCGGTCACGGCACCCCGATGCGGCGCCTCATCGAGAGCGGCGCCGTGCCCGGCCGCAACTTCGTCCAGGTTGGCCTCCGCGGGTACTGGCCCGATCCGCCCATCCTCGCCTGGATGGAGGACCAGAAGATGCGCACCCACTTCATGGCCGAGATCCGCGCCGACGGATTCGATGCGGTGCTGGCCCGGGCGCTGTCCGAGGCGCTGGACACCGCGGACCACCTCTACATCTCGGTCGACGTGGACTGCGCCGACCCGGCGTTCGCGCCCGGTACCGGCACGCCCGAGCCCGGCGGGCTGACCAGCGGCGAACTGCTGCGGGCCGTCCGCCGCCTGGCCGCGGAGGTCGGCGCGGTCGGCATGGACGTGGTCGAGGTCAGCCCACCGTACGACGCCGGCAACAACATCACCGCGATGTTCGCCAACCGCTGCGTGATGGAGGCGCTCACCGGGACCGCGATGCGGCGGCTCGGCATGACCCAGCCCGACTACGCCGATCCCCGTTCGCTGGGACACGGCGCCCTGGAATAGCGAGGAGACCATGCCACTACAACCCTTGTTCGTCGGTGACCCGGCGCTGATCGTGGTCGACATCCAGCGCGGGTCCGCGTCGCCGGGCCAGGAGTCCGGCATCCCGCACATGCCCGGGGCGCTGGATCGCATCGCTCGCGCCGAGCGCATCGTCGCATCAGCCCGGGCCGCGCAGGTTCCGGTGATCTTCTTCCAGGAGGCGCACCGGCGCAGCGGTGTCGATTTCGGGCGCGAGCTCGATGGAACCGAGGATGTGCACTGCCTGGAAGGCGACCCCGGCACCGAGCTGTGGCCGACCCTGCGGCCAGCCGACGGGGAGTACCACATCGTCAAGCGGCGCTATTCGGGGTTCATCGGGACCGAGTTCGAGCTGCTGCTGCGCGGCCTTTCGGTCGGCACGCTCGTGCTCATCGGTGGTCTCACCGACGTGTGCGTCCACTACACATTCGCTGACGCCCACCAGCGGGACTACCACGTCCGGGTGGTCGAGGACTGCGTCGGCGGGTCGACGGAGGCGCGGCACCTGGCCTCGCTCGACGCCATGGAGTACCTGCAGACGGGGGCACGCCGTAGCACGCAGGAAATCATCGACGCGTTCGCGGCCCTGTCCACCGGGCGCGCCCTCACCGCAACTGGAGCAACCCGATGATCCGAACCCACACCTCCCTCGCCGCGGCAACGGCCGCCGCCACGGCGGCCGTCCTCGGCCTCGCCGCCTGCGGCTCGTCCACCGGCAGCACCCAGGCGAGCGCTCCGCCGAAGAGCCACACGCTCAGCCTCAGCTTCCTCCAGGACCCGGGCAACGGCGCGGCCGACCCGGCCATCTACTACGCCGGCCAGGGCATCATCCTGCAGGACAACATCTACCAGGGTCTCCTGCAGTACATGGGAGGCACGGCCACGCCGACGATCATCCCCGACCTGGCGACAAGCTGGAAGGCATCCAAGAACAACACGGTCTACACCCTCACGCTGCGCCACGGCGTGGTGTTCCACGACGGGACGCCGTTCACGTCCGCGGCCGTGGAGCCGTCGTTCGCGCGCGACCTGGCGGTCGGCCAGGGGCCGTCCTACATGCCAAGCGAGGTCGCCTCGGTGACCACCCAGGGCAAGTACGGCGTGACGATCACGCTGAAGAGCCCCAACCCCAACTTCCCCGCCTATCTCGCCTCCGCGTACGGCCCGCGGATGATGAGCCCGCCCGGCCTCGCCGCCCATGCGGGCAGCGACCACGACGAGACCTACCTGCGCACCCACGACCTGGGCACAGGTCCCTACGAGCTGACCGAGGCCAGGGTGGGCTCGATGTACCAGCTGAAGGCCTTCAGCGGGTACTGGGGGCCAAAGCCGTACTTCACCACCGTGAATCTCCCGGTCATCACCGACTCGGCGACCCAGCAGCTCGAATTCGACAAGGGCTCGCTGGCCGCGATCATGCACGACCTGCCCGAGTCGGCGGTCCGCGCGTACCTGAAGCAGTCGTCGGTCCGCAGCTACTCGCTGCCCACGCTCAACTCTGACTTCCTGTACGTCAACCCGGCGGTCGGCTTCCTGACCACCGCGGCGCACCGGACCGCCCTGCTCGAAGCGGTCAACGTCAAGAGCATCTACCAGGAGGTCTTCACCGGCCGGGCGACGATCGCCAGCCAGGCCTACCCGGCGCACATGATGAGCGCCGGTTTCGCCACCCAGAGCATCCCCTACCGGCCGTCCGCCCTGGCCACCTTGGTCAAGACCCTGCCGTCAAGCCAGCGGACGTTCACCATCGGCTACGACTCGTCGTCACCGGACAACCAGCTCGTGGCCAACCTGCTGTCGGCCGAGCTCACGGCGCAGGGGCTCAGCGTCACGGTCCAGTCCTACCCGACCGCGCAGATCTACGGCTGGACGCCGCCCGCCAAGACCGCCAAGGGAGCGCCCGACGTGCTGCTCGATGGGGGCTGGCCGGACGCCGCGCCGCCCTACATGTGGGCCCGCATCAGCTTCGACCCGCACGGCGGCCTGAACTACCTGCACTGCTCGACCCCGCAGATCACCAGCCTGCTCACCCAGGGCCTGGCCACCGGGAGCGCGCAGACCTTCTCGCAGATCGGCGTGCTGTCGGTGGCCACCGGCTGCTGGGACAACCTGGTGAACCAGGACGACTTCATGGTCGCCCAACCCTGGCTCAAGGGAGTCGCCGCGGCCCACGTCGTCACCTACCCCAACTCACTCAACCTGTTCGCGCTGTCCGTAGGTTAGGGCGGCAGGGCCGGCCACCTCTGAGTCTCGGGGGTGGCCGGCCGCCGTCCCTCGTTAGGAGGCGTGCATGAGTGCCGGGGTACGCAGGATCGTGCCGCTCACGCTCGGCTGGGAGGACCTGCCGAAATCGGTGTCGGTGGAGGGCGCGTCCGGGGAGGAGATGCTGCGCGAGCCGGTGCCCGGGGTGCTCCTGGAGTGCGACGGCGGCTGGCTGCTGCTCGACACCGGATTCAACACGGCCCTGATCACCGACCCGGCGCTGCGGCGCCGGTTCCACGGTGACCCATTGATCCAGCCGGTCCTGCCCGGCCCCGGCGAGCCGCTGGACGAGGCACTCGCCGGAGCCGGGGTGGATATGGCCGAGATCTACGCCGTGGCCGTCAGCCACCTGCACAACGACCACGCGGGCGGTCTGAAGCACTTCGCGGGGCAGGTGCCGGTGCACATCCAGCGGGCCGAACTGGACTACGGATTCTCCAGCCCGCCCGGCCCGGAGGACAACGGCATCTTCCGGGTAGATTACGACGACCCGCGGATCGACTGGCGCGCCGCCGACGGCGACGCGGAGATCGCGCCGGGGGTCAGCGCCGTGCTGACGGCCGGGCACACGCCGGGCCATCAGAGTTTCGTGGTCAGCCTGGATGACGCCGTTGGCGGGGGCGGGTTCGTGTTCGCCTTCGACGCCGCCGACCTGACCGAGAACATAGAGCGTGAGGTAGCGGTGGGCGGCCGGATCGGGGCCGGCCCGGAGGTGAGCGAGGAGCAGATCCGCAAGCTCAAGCGGATCGCCGCCGAGCGCGGCTACCGCCTGGTCCCCGGCCACGACCCAGTCGCCTGGCCGGCCCTCACGGCCGAACTCCGCCCGTGACCTATGCTGGCCGGGCGCCGCTGGCTGGTTACGCGGCGGACACCGGGTCGGGCGGGAGCGAGGAGGCGCCGTGGCGTATGGCTACATCGGGTCAATGAAGGCCCAGCCCGGCCACCGCGATGATGTCGTGTCGCTCCTGCTGAGCGGCGTTGACGGGCTCCGCGAGGCAGGATGCCAGCTCTGTGCCTGCCGGGCGCAGTCAGCCATCTTTCCCAGCGGAGGTACCGATTGCTGCGTGCCGTTTTCGTGCGGACCTTGAAGCCTGGCGTGACCTATGAGCAGTTCAAGAACGCCTGGCTTCCCGAAGACGTGGACGGGAACTACCCGGCAAAGGTCAGCGTCGGGCGCAACGTCAACAACATCCGCCAGGTCATAACGATCCTTGAGCTGGATATGTCCAAGGCAGAGTTCGAGCAGAAGCGCGGGGCGCTGACCCGCCCTGATGCACTCGAACGGCTCGCCGGCATCGTGCACACGACGGAACTGGAAGGCCTCTACGAGGAGGTATTCGATAACACGAGCCTCTTGAACGCCTGTGAGGAGTAACAGCCAGGCAGGCGGGCTATCGCGACAGATCCGGCTGGCCGAGTTCGCGGAGCACGGCGATATGCGCGGCCATGGCTTCAATCATCAGTTCTTCGGTCTCCTGACGCGTAGCCCCAGCAGCGACGACTGCGGGCAGGTCGGGAGAGTACGCCGAGTAGCCCGACTCGTCGTCGCCCTCGAAGACCACCACGTAGCCCTTCACGACCGCTCCCTCTCTTGACGGCACAGAGGCCCCCAGGCGAGACTCAACTGAGCGCAACACTTCGCAACTGGAGACAGGAGTTGACCATGCGCCTCACGTTAGTCGGCAAGGATCCGGACTCTAACCCGACCGGGTCACCCACCGTGTACCGCACAGACCGGGACACTTGGGTCGTCCAAGGCTGGATCGTCACGGACCCAGAAGCCCTCGCACAGATGAACATCCCCGGAGAGGAGACTGCCGTCGAGATCCCCGACAGGATCGTGCATCTCTTCAGGCAGTGAACGTGACCCCAGTAACTAACGGCGAATTCGAGGAGTTGCTGACCAGCTTCGAACGTGAAGCCATCCATTTGGAGGCCCGCGACGCATATGGGACAGCGACCGAACTCCCTTACATGGCCAAGTGGGCAGCCGGTGAGCCAGACGACCTGGAGTGGCTGCAGGGTTGGTGCGCCACCCTCCGCCAGGCCGGGAAGGCTGGCAAGTCGGTGCGCCGCGCGCGGATCGTGTCCGAGCCGCTCAGTGACTACCAGCGCTGGTCATATAGCATCGCCCAGCCGATGGTCGACGCGGGAGAGGACATCCGGTGGGTTCCTCGCAGGCTGCTGTCGTCAGTCGCGATCCCAGGGAATGACTTCTACCTATTCGATGACCGCCTGGCAGTGTTCCTGACCTATACAGGAAACGGCCTGGCCGCAGGAATGTTCTGTTCAGGTGAGGCCGCCGACATTCGGCTCTGCCGGTCATCCTTCGAGGCAGTATGGAAGCTGTCAGTACCTCACCGTGACTACCATCCCCTCTAGCTCGGCCAAGCAGGCGCAAGAGGCGCTGGGGGCGCGTCTCAGGGAACTCCGCAAGGACGCCGGCCTCACGGGCCGCACCCTGTCGGCCGCGACTGGCCAGCATTTCACCCGGGTGAGCAAGATCGAGCACGGGGTGCAGACCCCCGGCGACGAGGATATCCGTGGCTGGTGCCGGGCCTGCGGCGCGGACGACCAGATCCCCGATCTGATCGCGACCGCCAGGGCCATTGAGTCCGCTTACCTTGAATTCCGGCGGCAGGCCCGGGCTGGCATGAAACGGGTCCTGGGACCCCATACCGTTGCGTTGTACGAGCGGACCGAATTGTTCCGCATTTACGAGCACAACGTCATACCCGGCCTGTTCCAGACAGCCGAATATGCCGCCGCCATGCTCACGTTCTGGATCAAGTTCCTCGACACTCCAAATGATCTTGAGGCCGCAGTCGCGGCCCGCATGGAACGTCAGCGCGTCATCTACCAGGGCCGCAGGCGGTTCGCCGTCGTGCTGGAGGAGCAGGCGCTGCGGACGTGGTTCGGCACTGCTGAAACGCAGGCTGGGCAGCTGGATCGCCTGCTTGCTGTGATGTCGTTGCCGGCCGTCTCATTGGGGATCATCCCGATGATGACGGAGAGGACTGCGGTCGGTTCCGCTGGCTTCTGGATCTTCGACAACTCCCTGGTCGCACTGGAGACGCCCACAGCGAGTATCGAAGCCACCAGGCCGCAAGAGATCGAATTGTACGCCAGGATGTTTGGGCACCTCAGATCGGCGGCCGTCTACGGGCGAGCCGCCCGGGTGCTCATCATGAAGACTCTGAGCGAGCTCAGTTAGCGCAACTTTTCGCAACACTGTAGCCATCGCGTCAGAGTCTTCCTACCGTCACACTCATGGACAACCTCGAGGCTGCCAATGACGACGGACCCGGCGAACTGGCTGGCTTGCGGGAGGAATTTCGCGGGTTCCGTATCTGGCGGGAGATCACTGGAGACCGGGTGCGGTATGTAGCGCGTAGCCAGTTTCCGGGCCTGAACCCGCATACGGTCGTGACCGCTGATGCGGCCGAGTTGCGGGCTGCGCTGGAACCGGCACGGGAGGCGGCGCTGGTCCCATTCAGCACCACCACGGCCAGCATCGCGCGGATCTACGATTACCTGCTCGGCGGCAAGGACAACTACGCCGCGGACCGAGCTGCCGCCGGGAGGATCCTGGAGACATTCCCCGAGGCTGGGCAGATCGCCCACGCCAATCGGGCGTTCCAGGCCCAGGCCATCCGGCACGCCGCGAGGCAGGGCATCGGCCAGTTCCTCGACTTAGGGGCCGGGCTGCCGGCTTCGCCCAGTACTCACGAGGCCGCCCGCCGACTCTGCCCGGCCGCCCGCGTGGTGTATGTCGACTGCGATGAGCTCGTCCTTGCGCACGGCCGGGCGTTGCTGGCTGTCGACGAGCAGATAGCCGTCGTCGGGGGTGACATCCGTGACCCTGGCGGACTTTTAGCCGATCCTGCGCTGACCGGCCTGATCGATCTCGCTGAGCCGGTTTGCGTGCTGCTCGTCTCGGTCTTGCATTTCATGTCGGCCGACGAAGCCGACGCGGTGGTGGCCGCCTTCCGGGACTGGATGGCCCCTGGGAGTTGCCTAGTGATCAGTGCTGGTACGTCCACCGGTACCGACCCACAGGTCATCACGGCCTTGCAGGAGGCCTACCGGGGCACCGCCCTCGTCACCGGCCGCTCCGAGGCAGCAATAGCTGCCTGGTTCGGCGGGCTTATCCTGGCGCGGCCCGGCCTTGTTGACGTATGGGCGTGGCGGCCGGACAGCCTGCCGCGCCCGGCCCGCCCGCCGTCCACGCGGGCCCGGTTCCTTGGAGGCGTGGCCCACAAGCCCATGCGCAGCGTCCCGTGGCAGCCGTGACCCCGGGCCCGGCCCTCGCCAGCCTGCGTGCCGCCCTCGCGGCGTACGGCATCACCACCACCGGGATGGCCCTCGCCCGCCTGTCGGGAACGCTCTACCCCGGACACGGCCCCGCCATCGGCTACCACCACGGCCTGTACTGGTGGCCAGCCCGCCGCCCGCACCGCGCCCGGCCCCTTTACGCCATCCATGACGCCAGCGACCCCCCCGGCGCAGCCCGCCGGATCGCCGCGAGCCACCAGCCAGCCACCGCAGCGGAGCAATAACAATGCCTGACACCATCCCCAGCGGCCCGCCCGCCAGCGACCCGGCAAAGGCGGCCGCCGACGCCGGCGCCGCGAGCCTGACCGGCCTGATGCGCGACTACGGGGCGCTATGGAACATCACCAGGACCCCGCACGGCTTCACCGCGCAGCGCCGCCCCCCG
>WNFC01000610.1_pt1 | contig 36111 bp, 33 predicted proteins | sample 5400541 | NCBI WGS metagenome assembly WNFC01 (sample SAMN13153342, study PRJNA577476) | soil metagenome | isolation source: 120 cm saprolite under Douglas fir tree site 2 hole 2 replicate 1 | place: USA:California | collected 2015-04-18
GATTGCCTCCGGCGAACTGTACAGAATGACTCTCGGTTGCCATATATCACCTCACATGCATGGTAGAAATGCTGCGGAAAGCACAATCGCGAACGCATACCAGAGTCTACGGCGATCGGCGTCAGGAAAAGCGCGCCTCGCACGATGAAATACCGCTGGAGGGGAAGCGCCAACCCGGGTGCGATTGCGATGGACGTAAGTGCAAGAACGTAGCACGGACCAACGGGTAGAGGACCACGATGGAGGAGCCGTGATGCGTCATGGCTCGCCTCGCTTGGATCGCGTCAGAGGTCGATTCCGCGACCGGCTTTCCGAACGGAAACATCATACCGCAGAAACCTCGACCCGACGAGGGTCGGGAGTGTTGGCTGGACGCTGCGTACTCTATCCGCCACAGTCCACGCGGTCACTCCGGCCTGACAGCATAGTGTTTACCGAACTGGTCTACTCCCGTATTGTCGCCAATCCGGAAGTTTGCATGGTTTGGCTGATTAGATGACGGCGTCGGCTCCTTCGACCGAGTAGACTTGGTTGCTGTACGACGAGCAAGGCTCGGGAAAAGGAGCCGAGCAATGCTGATTATCGGTTGCGATTTTCATTCACGCTATCAACAGATTACTATGGCGGGCGACCGCGCCAAAGATCTCAACCAACCATCAGTTCTACCTTGGTTCTCCGCATCCCCCGCTCGGGTCGGGGCGTGCGGAGAATTCTTCTTCCCTAGACTTTCAACTTTTAACTTTCGACTATCGACCGTTCAACCCACCCCCGCAGCCGTTCAACCCTCAATTTCGACCATTCCCTGCAAAACACTTAACAAGTTGATATCTGCGTGCTATTCTTGCCCCGTGTTCGTCGCCACGCGGCCTCGCCGATCTCTTGATTCTTTCTCTGGCCTAACCCCTACTCCCTGCCCTCTATCCCCTAACTCCTTTCCTTGCCACACATCCGAAAATTCACCCGTAAGTCCAATCATTGCCACACTTCCGAAAATGCGTGTTTCTAACCCCTGTGTTTGCCACACATACGACACCCCCCGGGGGTCTTGGGTCTCTCCGGCGTTCGGATTTTCAGATGCGCATTTTGCATTCCGGACGCATCAACGGGACCTGCGAACCTCCCAACGCGTTTCCGATCTGTCCCCTGTCTGTTCACACTCTTGCACACTCTTTTGCACGCACCAAAAACATAACTCATTTATTTTCAAGCGATTCCGCACTCTTTGCGAAAAACACCCGGGGTGGGGCAGGGGCAGCAGTGGTATTCCTAACGAAGAACTTTAAGACCGTGGGAATCGCCTTGGACTCCGGGCACTTGCTCAATGCTCAACCGACAGCGGGGGCGCCGATCATCACCAGCAGCCTGCTGGCTTCCTCTTCACTAACATCTGGCAACCGTAAACTCAAATTAGATTTCGTTACTTCCCTACCTCATTACCTCGTTACTTCAATCGAGCGCCGGAACCGCGTTGCGCTCCTGCCGCCGCCGATGCAAATAGTGCATAGCAATGTTCAGGTAGATCTCTCCGCACGGCGTCTCGATGCAAATCACCAGCGCTTCGGTGTCCGCGCTTCCGGCAAGCCCCGTGTCGTTCATATGAATTTCCGGCGGAAACACTTTGAAGTGGAATCCCTGATCGTTCAGCAGCGTTACCGAATTTCCGATGACCATGTTCGCCAGCTCGCAAACTGTTTCTTTCACCACTTGTTCACTGGCTTCAATTTCCGTCCCTGCAAGCTGGCTCGCCACCTTCATCGCCACTTCCGGCGAGAGATCGAGAATCACCCGCCCTTCAATGTCTCCCTTGATGGCGATGAGCGCCGCGATTCCCTTCCGGCGATACGCATCCTCATCCATCGAGAGGTCCATGATTTTCGTCGGCGCCTGCAGCGACTCCGCGAAAACCGCATCCGCGGCATTGATGAACGGCTGGATCAGTTCCATTCTCATGAGTGATGTTCTCCTGCCATCGCCACCGGCGCGCCAACGGCGTTGGGATCGTCGCTGAGCACGTACCGGAGAATCTCGTACAGCACTTCCGGCTTCACCGGCTTCTGCACGAAGTGCTTCGCGCCCTTTTGCAGCGCGGCCAAAATATTCTCCTGGTATCCCACGGACGAGACCATGACGATGCGCGCGCTGGCGTGCTGCCGCACGATGCGCTCCACCGCTTCGATCCCTTCCATCTGCGGCATGGTGATGTCCATGAGCACGATGTCCGGACTGATGCGGTTGAATTCCGCGATGGCGGTCAGGCCATCTCCGGCCTCGCCGGCCACTTCGCCGCCGAACATCTCGATCATTTTGATGAGATTCTTACGCGCGAAGACGGAATCGTCCACCACAAGGTAGCGAACCGGCTGATTGTCTTTCCGAAGTAGTGCGGCAAACTGTTTCATGGCCTTCTCCTTATCCCGGCACTCGCTTTCACGAGCGCCTGGAAGAAACGGGGGTCCTTTCGTTCTTGTCGTTCTTTTCAAGCTTCTCGTTCTTTTCGACTTTGTCGGTGGCGCCGCGTTCCGCGCCGTAATTGCTGATCAAGTACGCGCCGAGTCCATCGAGTGGAACAATCTTGTTCGCATATCCTTTAAGAATTGCCGCGCGCGGCATGCCGCTGACGACGCAGGTATCTTCGCTCTGCGCGATGGTCATTCCCCCCGCCGCCTTGATCGCACCGAGCCCCTCTGCGCCATCATCCCCCATGCCCGTCATCAGTATCCCGACGGCAGTGAGCCCAAACTCCTGGGCCACGGAATGAAACAAGACATCCGCGGATGGACGATGTCCATTGACGGGCGGCCCATCGGAGAGAATTGCCATGTCACCACGAGGCATCCTTCGAACCATCATGTGGCGATTTCCCGGACAAATCAGAACGCGACCGGCGAGGAGGAGATCGCCGGAACGCGCTTCGTGAACTTCAAGAGGGCAGCATTCGTCGAGGCGCTTCGCGAACATTTCGGTGAATCCTTCGGGCATGTGCTGCACAACCAGGATTGTGGAAAGAAAATCCGCCGGGATTTGCGACAAAACAAACTGCAATGCGTTCGGACCGCCCGTTGAAATTCCGATCGCGATGACGCGGCGCGGAGGCAGCGCCGCGCGGGTTCCTTTTTTCGGCGCGGCGTTTTCTTCGATGACGGCGGGCGGAAGTTTGCGGCCAGCGGCGCGCTTGGCGACTTTTATTTTTGCAATGAGCTGGTCGGCAATGTCGTCGAGGCGGCCGGCGGCAGCGTCTTTTGGTTTTGCGAGAAAATCGACGGCACCCATCGCAAGGGCCTTGAAGGTGGCGTAGCCGCCCTCTTTCGAATGAGTGCTGAAAAGCACAACCGGCAAAGGGGCGCGCCGCATGATGAGACGCAAGGTTTCCATGCCGTCCATACGCGGCATCTCCAGATCGAGCGTCACGACATCGGGCTTCAGCTCTTCAATTTTTTTCAACGCGAATGCGCCATCCATAGCCGTGCCGACCACTTCGATAGAAGATTCGCGCTCAAGGATCGCGGGGATCAGTTTCCGCATGAGAGCGGAATCATCGACAACGAGGACCCGGATGCGTTCGCTCATGCGATCGCTCCAAGCGGGGTAGCGCGAGAGAGGCGCGAGAGTACCGCGGGAACATTCAGGATGAGGACAACCGTTCCGTCGCCGAGGATGGAAGCGCCGCTGACCAGGTCGCTGGAGACGATTTCCCCGGGTAGCGCTTTGATCACCAGCTCTTCCTCTCCGACCAGGCTATCCACGAGTAGACCAAAACGTTTTTCGGCGGCCCCAATGACGATGACGAAATGTTTCTTTCGAACCGGCTGGGTGTCGATGCTGCGCAAACGGCTAAGGTGGTCCAACCGGACGAGGGTGAGAATCTGTTCGCGAAGACGGAGCACTTCACGCTGATCCACGCGGTGAATCTCGTGGTCCGTGATGCGAGTGATTTCCACGACGGAAGAGAGCGGGACAGCGAAAAGACGGCCGCCGACGCGGAAAAGCAAAGTCTGAATACTCGCAAGAGTGAGCGGCGCGCGGAGTTGAATCGTTGTTCCCCGGCCTTTTTGCGAAGAAACGTGTACGGTGCCCTTGAGGCGGTCGAGGACGGTTCGAACGACATCCATGCCGATGCCACGGCCAGATACTTCCGTTACTTCGGAAGCGGTGCTGAATCCCGATTCGAAAATGAGATTGAGAGTTTCCTGATCGGTCAGGCGCTTCGCCTCTTCGGGTTTCAAGATTCCTTTTTCAACGGCGCGCGCACGTAATTGAGCAGTGTCGATGCCGCGGCCGTCGTCGCGGACTTCAATGACGACCTGCGTGCCCTGGTGAAAAGCGTTGAGATAGACGGTGCCACGTGCAGGCTTGCCGGCAGTCAGGCGCTGGTCGGCCGGTTCGATGCCATGGTCAACCGAGTTGCGGACGAGATGCATGAGGGGTTCGGCAAGAGCGTCAAGAATGCCCTTGTCGAGATCGGTGTGCTGGCCAGAAAGTTCCAAGGCCACATCCTTGCCGCACTGCTTGGCAACGTCGCGGACGACGCGAGGGAAGCGGCGGAAGAGCTGCTCGACGGGCACCATGCGGATTTTCAGGACGCACTTGTGAAGCTCATCGAGGATACGGGCCTGAAAGGCCATGGCGTCCGCAAGTTTGGCGCGCAAGGGATCGCGAGCGTGCTTCTGGTCAAATTCGGTAAGCGAGCGATTGAGCATGGACTTTCCGATGATCAATTCGCCGACAAGATTCATGACCGCATCGATGCGGGTGGCATCCACGCGAAGAGTGCTTTCGGCAACCACGGCCGCGGCAGAGCCGGACTTTGCGGCCTTCGAGGCGGCGCCGCTTTCGGCGGTCTCGGAGGCCCCGGCGGCAAATTTCGCGGCCTGGGCCTCCAACAAATCACCGAGTAATTCATGTTCCGGCGTTTCCGGGGTCGCGGCACGTTCGAGACGGACATCGGAAACAATCGAAGGAATCCGGCAGCGCTGGAGAAGCCTTTCTTCGGGCTGTGAACTTGCCAAGGCCGCTTCGACAATTTCCACGGTTGCGGCGGCGACATTGTCTTCGGGCCGCAAGGCGATGACGGTACCGCTGCCGTGAAGAACGTTTCGAATGAGCTGGAAAGCCGCGGCGCGCATCAAGCTTTTGGGATCAATCCGAAGAGCGACGTTGTAAACGGTCTCGCCGCGATGCACGGCTTCCGAAATCATGAGCTGTTCGTATTCCGTCCAGGCAAATTGCGCGGGTAATTGAGGCGCAGCAGAGCCAATACTCATTGGGGAAGCGGGCTCCACCAGCAACTTTCGAATCATGGCGTGGAGCGCTTCCACGGCGGGCGGCTCGGCCTTCCGCTGATAGGCGGCGAGCATCGCGCCAAAACTATCCGCGGCAGTAAGGACCAGTTCCGCGAGGTCCGCGCCTCGCGCCGTAGCAATCTGCGGAGTGAGGACATCCTCGAGTTCATGGGCCAACTCACTCAGCTTGTGAAAGCCACAAGCCGCGGAATCGCCCTTCAAGGTATGCACAGCGCGACGGACACGCCGGATCACTTCCTCGTCAGCGGGGCGCGACTCGAGTTCGAGCCCAGCCTCGTTGAGCGATTGAAGCAACTCGTTGGCGCTCTCAAAGAAGAGAGCGCGCAACTCGCCGCCGCGATCCTCGGGAGGACGACTCACGTATTGACCTCGTTGCGCTGGTAAGCGGTGCCGTTGTTCTCGTGAACCATGCGGAATTTCTGGGTCAGGCCGAAAAGGCTTTCCGCATGCCCAACAAAGAGGTAACCCGTGGGATTCAAGCAGTGCCAAAACTTTTCGATCAAGCGCTTTTGTTCGGCCTCGTCGAAATAAATCATCACGTTGCGGCAGAGAATAATGTCGTTGCGGCGAGGCAAGAACTCCGTTTTCAAATTGTGAAAGTCGAACTGCACGAGTTCCTTCAGTTGCGGCTTGACGGCATACTTGTCACCGGATTTTTCGAAATAGCGAAGGCGGCAGGTGTAGTCCACGGGTTCCATCTGCTGCTCGGAGTAAAGGCCTTCCTGACCGGCGCGAAGGCTGGCATAGCTGATGTCCGAAGCAACGATTTCCACCCGCCATGGCGGTGGAATGAGCGGTTTCGGCGAAGGCATTTCGAACGGAAGAGGATTGCGCAGGTAGTAGTAAGCGAGGGCATCGCAGATCAAAATAGCGACGGTGTAAGGCTCCTGGCCGGAGGAACAACCAGCACTCCAGACCCGGAGGGTGTAATCGCGGCGCTCCTGCTTGCGGCGCAGAATATCCTCGAGAACGGATTTTTGAAAGAGATCGAGCTGCGGGCGATTGCGAAAGAAACTCGTTTCATTGACGGTTAGATTCTCAAGCAGGAGAGCCAGTTCGGCGCGTCCTTCCCTGCTGGTGAGCAGGCGGTAATAAGCGTAGAAAGAGTCGAGCTGGCAGGCCTTCAGACGGCGCTGCAGGCGATCTTTCAGGAAGTGAGAGCGGCGCTCATCGAAAAACATGCCGCATTCCTGATAGACCAGCGTCTGGAGGAGCTTCAGCTCTGCTTCGGTGAGTTGGACCTGGGCAGTAATCGTTCCCATCGTATTTTGGTGAGGCGGACCCGCAGTTCGGCTGTCCAAGTTGCAAGCCGGAAAAAGCGTTACCTTGCGGTAGCAACGGGTTCCGCGGCCTCCTCGAGTCGTTTGAACTCCGGGCGATGCAAGAGTTTCGAGATGTCCAGCAGAATAATGAGACGTCCCTTCAGTTTGCCGACGCCAGTGACGTATCCAGATTCGCCTTCCGCAAAGACACTGCCCGGGGCTTCGATCTCGGAGGGCGGAATCTTAAGCACTTCCGAAGCCGCGTTGACGATGAGGCCGATCAACTTGTTGTCCAGCTCCACGACGAGAATGCGGTTCTTCTTATCGTGATGAATCTCGGTCTGGCCGAAGCGTTTGCGGAGGTCCATCACGGGAATGATTTTTCCGCGGAGATTGATCACGCCCTCGATCAGCTCGGGAGCGCTCGGAACCGAGGTAATCTCCGGGACACGCACAATCTCCCGGACGGCAGCGATGAGGACGCCGTAGGTTTCATTGCCGATGCGAAAGCCGACGACTTGAAGATCTTTTTCCATCGAGAGGTCTCCAGCCCTCTAGGAACGCGCCATGTCGGCGTATTCAAGTTCTTGCGCGCGGCCGGACTCCGAACCACGGCGATGGCCGCCGAACGATTCCCCGCGACGCGGGCGCTGCTGATTGGCACGGTCGATAACAAACTTGTCCATTCCGTCGAGCAAGTTGCGGGAAAGCTTGAGCATCTGTTCGGCGGCAGCGGAAAGCTCGGTGGAACTGGAAGCGGATTGCTGCACCAGTTCGCGCATCTTGTCCATGGCGCGGACAACGGCCTGGGCGCCGGAAGCCTGTTCTTCAACAGCGGAATTGATTTCCTGGGTAATTTCGGTGAGGCGGCTGGTGGCTTTGGCGATTTGCGAAGAACCAACGGATTGTTCGTTGGTGGCCGCGCCGATCTCCTGAGAGAATTTGTAGACTTCGGTGACGACGTTGGAAATCTTATGCAGCGCGGAACCAAGATCGTTGCCGAGGGTGAGGCCTTCCTCGACGATGCGCGTGCTGCGCTCCATGTTTTCGACGGCCTGGCGGGCTTCGCGCTGAATACTCTGAATCAAGTCGGCAATTTCCTTGGTGGATTGCGTGGACTTTTCGGCGAGTTTGCGAACTTCATCGGCGACTACGGCAAATCCCAAACCGTGCTCACCGGCGCGGGCCGCCTCGATGGCAGCGTTGAGGGCAAGCAGATTGGTCTGTTCGGCCAAGTCATCGATAACTTCAATGATCTTTCCAATGTCATCGGCGCGATGACCGAGGATGTTGATGATTTCCGCGGACGACTGGATGGCCTGGTTGGTGCGGTTGAGGCCGTCGGTGGCCTTCTCCATGGTCTGAATGCCGGTGACGACTTCTTCGCGTGAACGGTTGGCGATATCGAGCAAGACCTTGGCGGTATCGGCCACGCGCTGAATGGAAGTGACCATCTGATCGATGGAGGCGGAGGTTTCCGCGACGCTGGAAGCCTGGACTTGCGTATTCTTCACGACGTTCTGCACGTTGATGCTCATCTCATGCATGGTGCTGGTGACCTCTTCAATCGCCGAAGAAGCCTGGACGCCGACCTTGGCGGATTCATCCGCAGCGCCAGCAACTTGATTGGAGCCAGCAGAAACCTGGCCGGCGGAATCCCGGGTGGTGCGAACAAGTTCCTGCAAACCGTGGGACATGCGAAGGAAGGCATTGCCGAGGGTGTCGCGCTTGGAACGCGGTACGACTTCCACGGTCAGGTCGCCTTCGGCGACGGACATGGAGACGCTGGCCATTTCCTTCAGATAGGCGACCATGTTGTTGAAGGTAGTGGCCAGAGCACCGATTTCGTCGTTGCGGTGAATATCAATGTTCTGGTCGAGGTCGCCAGAGTCACCAATTTCGCGGGCGACAGTGATGAGATGGGTCAAAGGTTCGGTGATGGACTTGGCGGTGTAGATGGCGATGAAACCGCCGGCGAGAAGAGCAAGAAACGTGCCGCCCGTTGTAATCCACGTGCTAAACGTGCTCGAGCGGCTCGCGGACTTTGTGGTTTCCTCGAGAAACTTGGAAATATCCACATTGCTCTGATCAAGAACGACGGATGACTTGGTCAGCCAGGAAGAGGGATCTTTCTGCAGGTAAAAAATCTGAAGGTCGGAGACGGTGGCATCTCCAGAATCGACCTGATGGCGCTTGGCGATCAGCGGTTTGGCAAAGTTGTCGGCCCAGCTGGCTTCCGTACTCTCGACCTGGATGAGAGCAGTGCGAACGGCTTCACTGGAGGCTTGCGATTCGCCGCGCTTGATCTGGTCGATGATGTCCGTCAAACCCTTATTCACTTTCTCCTCATCGCGGGGATCGCCGCTGAGGAGGAAATTATTCATGTTGAGGCGATTCAACATGATCTGATAGCGCACGGACTCGACGGTGCGAACGCTGTCCAGAGCCATGCTGGCATCGGCGCGCGCCGTTCTTTCCCTCCACCCGGCGATGATATTCACGACAAACAGCAGCGACAGGATGGCCAGGATCAGGCCGAAACCCGCGTAAAGTTTTTTTCCGATGGTCATTGCGAAATGCCTCCGCTCACCTCAGCAGGGCAGCGTGGAGCTAGCCGCTTCTGCCGGAACAACGCTTCCTCAACGGTTTCCCCTAATTGCTATGAAATTCAAATTCAACAACCTGCGTGCTCTCTTCGGGAGCAGGCACAAACTTCCATTCCTTCACGGCGTCCTGGCAGGCTTGGACCAGCAAGGGGTGTCCCCCGACGACCCGCGTGCTTTTCACATGTCCGTCCGGCATGATGACGACTTCGATTTTGACTTTGCCTGAAACGTTCATCCGTCTTGCGAGTTCCGGATACACAGGCGCCGTCTTGGTTTTGACCTTGCGCTTGGATTCGTCCGTCGCACCAGACTGGGCAAAACCATAAGCGCCCGAAAAAACGAGCACCGCAGTTGTAACCACAGCCCACTTCCTCCACCGGCCAGTTTTCATCGACACTACTCCTCATAGGATTGGAAGACGCCCCGCGTAAGAGAAGGCACGTGGGATGCCATGCCGGAGGGGTACCGGAATAATCGAATCGGAAGCAGTCGAGCATCGGTAAGTGACAGAAGAACGGCAAGTTATGGAAGATTTAGAGAAAGATGGCGATCTGGGCCTAGAGTACGATTTGTCTCAGTCATCCGAGAGTCGCCAAGTTGAGGTCTCAGGCTGAGACGGAGAGAGAAGTGGAAGCACTTCCGCTGTAGGCGATTTCGCTACACGATGCAGCCCGGCAATTGACTCACATTGAGACTCCCCGGTAGGGTTGGGGGAAGAGCGACGCCTCGCCACTCGAGACGCGTGGCGCTTCCCTCTCGTCGATGCGAAGAACAAAGACAAGACCGTCGCACCGTTCCACGCCAGAGCGCGGAAGGGCGGAGCCGCGGCTGCCGAGATCGAGGCACGCTGAAGAGTTAATGGAATTGGCCGTTGAGGCGGCGCAGTCCCGGCATCTGCCGGATTTTCTGGAACAGTTTGCACTGCGTTCGACGCGAATGCTGGATGCCCTCTGGGGAGGCGTGGCCGTTTACCGCGGGCGCGAAACGGAACTTCACACCATGCCGGGGGGACCCGCAACAGCGGAAGCCGCCGCAAACTGGCTTATTACGCGCGCGCGGGCCAGCGAGAACGATGTGGAAACCCGAGCGATACCCAAGGAGATTGCCGCGGATTTGCCGTTTCCTGAAGAGCCGGGTGCGGTTGTCTTCGTGCGGATCGCGGCGAGCGACAATGAAAAGCTGGGAACGCTCTGCCTGATCCGTAACCGAAAGACGCTGGGCGCGGATGAGAAACGATTGCTGCATGCGCTGGCGAGTCATGCGGCGCTCTCGCTGGAGAATATCCGGCGATTCTCGCAACTGGAGCGGTCCAAACGGCAGTGGGTGGAAGACATCGACGCGATCAGCGATTACATCGTGGTGCATGACCGCGCGTGGAATATCGTCCGAACGAACCGGTCACTGGCGTCCCATGTTGGAGTGCCGCCGGTGGCGCTGGTGGGCGAAGCCATGAGCAGCTTGAGGCAGATCGCGGAAACGGGAAGCGAACTCCCCTGCCCGTTCTGCCGCGATACGCAGCGAGCGAAGGAAGAGTACGTGGCTGCGTCGGCGGAGCGCATCTTTCTCGTTTCGACTTCGCGTACGCCGGGGGTCTCTGACGACGATACCCGCACCATCCATGTGCTGAAGGACATTACCGACCGGCGGGAAGCGGAACGGCGGTATCGCGAACTGTTTGACAGCATTCAGGAAGGATTGTTTTTCGCGACGCCGGACGGGAGATTTCTGGATGTGAATGACGCGATGGTACGCATGCTGGGTTACGCGTCGCGGGAGGAATTGTTGCGCGCGGACGTGAGCCCGCATCTGTATCCTGTGCCGGAAGCGAGGGAAAAATTCCTGCGAGCTCTTTCGGAAAGAGGAGTGCTACGCAATTACGAAGAGACGCTGCGGCGCAAGGATGGAACTCTGCTGCACACGCTGCAAAATATCACCGCGGTGCGCGATGCCCGCGGGCGCATTGCGCAGATTCGCGGGCTGATGCTGGACGTTACGGAGCAGAAGACGTTTCAATCGCAACTGCAGCGGGAGCGCGATTTCAATCAGAAGATCCTGAATACGACGCAGAGCATGATTCTGGTGCTGGATACGGCAGGGCTGATCAGCTACGCGAACCGGCGCTGCTATGAAGCGGGCTACCAGGAAGGCGAATTGATCGGGCACCGGCTGGTGGAGTGGGTGGAGGCTTCACACCGGGAAGATTTCGACGCGGCGCTGGAAACGACGGCGCACGGGCATCAAGTGGAAAACCTGGAGCTGCGGGTGCGGCGGAGCGACGGATCGATGGGACATTTCTCGATCAGCCTGAGCCCGATGAGAGACGAACAGAATGCGGTGAACAGCGTCGTGGTGGTGATGACGGATATTACCGACGCGGCGCTGCTGCAAGCAAAGCTGGCCCATAGCGAAAAGATGGCCACCATTGGACGACTGGTTTCCGGTGTGGCGCATGAAGTCAATAACCCGCTTGCGGCGATTCTCGGATTCACGGACCTGCTGCTGGAGAATCCGGAGGTGCCGGGGTCGGCGCGGGAAGATTTGCAGATCATCCTGCAGGAGACGCAGCGAACGAAAGATATCGTGCAGGATTTGCTGAGTTTCGCGCGGCAGAGGCCGGTGCAACGAGAAGTCGTACAGGTAAACAGCGTTTTGAGGCAGACGATCAAGCTGCGGAGTTATGATTTCGCGAGCCATGGTGTCGAGGTGGTCGAAGATTTTGAAGAGGCGCTGGCAACGGCATTGGGCGACTCCCAGCAACTGCAGCAAGTCTTTCTGAATATATTGAACAATGCATACGATGCGGTGCAGGATGCGGGGCAGCGCGGGCGCATCAGGATTCACACGCGGCGGCAAGCGGAGATGATCGAGGTGACGATCAGCGACAATGGAACGGGCATTACCGATCCGCAGCGCATCTTTGATCCTTTTTATACGACCAAGCAGGCGGGCAAAGGCACGGGGCTGGGATTGAGCATTTGCTACGGCATAGTGCGGGCGCATGGCGGGGAAATTCAATGTTGGAACAATGAAGGTGGAGCGGGGAGCACCTTTGTGGTGCGGATTCCCGTGGCGACGGAAGCCGCGCTCTCGGCCGCGGCCACGAAAGAAGCGGGGCGATGAACGCGCAACAGTCGTTGTGGACGGGAGGGCCGATCCTGCTCATCGAAGATGAGCCGTCGGTAATCGCCTTTCTGCGGGCGGCGCTGGAGCGCAAGGGATACGCGGTGGTGAATGCTTCGTCGGGAGCGGAAGGATTGCAGCGGCTTTCGAATGGGAGGTACGCGGGCGTGATTTCCGACATTCGAATGCCGGGACCGGTAAATGGGGCGGAAGTGCACGGGTGGATTCAGAAGAATCGGCCTGAACTGAAGACCCGCATCATTCTGATCAGCGGTGACACGGCAAACAGCGATACGCAGGCGTTCCTGGCGCAAAGCGGGACACCGTGCATCGAGAAACCTTTTCGGGTGCAGCAATTGATATCAATGGTGGAGAAGACATTCGGGAAGCCATGAGCGACGAGATGAAAACACGACTATTGGTAGTGGATGACGAACAGAGCATCCGCCGCCTATGCATGACGATCGGAAACACTCTGGGCTATGTCTGCGCGGAGGCGGAAAGCGCGGAGGCAGCGCTGGCGCGGCTGGATTCCGATACTCCGGACCTGCTTCTCACCGACCTGAAACTACCGAACATGTCCGGGGTCGAGTTGCTGAAGCAGACGAAACTGCTCCTCCCGCACACCGAAGTCGCCATCATGACCGGCCACGGATCGATCGAATCCGCAGTGGACGCGATGAAACTGGGGGCGTACGACTACATCGAAAAGCCGTTTCGCGTGGAGAAGATGCGGCTGCTATTGCAGCGCATGGCCGAAAAGGTGCGTCTGGTCACGGAAAATGAGTTTTTGCGCGAGCGGGTAACGACGGAAGAAAACCTCGACGGCATCATCGGCAGTTCCGCGAATATCCAGGACGTGCTGCGCATGATTTCCCGGCTTAAAGATACACGCACTCCGGTACTGATCTCCGGCGAGAGCGGTACGGGAAAGGAACTTGCCGCCCGCGCGATTCACTTCCGCGGGTCCATGGCAAAGACGCCGTTCGTTGCCGTCGATTGCGGCTCGCTGGTGCCAACGCTTATGGAGAGCGAACTCTTCGGATACGAGAAGGGCGCTTTTACCGGCGCGACGAAATCGAAGGCCGGTCTCTTCCAGGCAGCAGATGGAGGGACGATCTTCCTGGACGAGATCGGGGAGCTGCCGCTGGAAATGCAGGCGAAATTACTACGTGTATTGCAGGAAAAAGAAGTGCGGCCAGTGGGCAGCAACGAGAAGGTAAACGTCGATGTTCGCGTGATCGCGGCGACGAATCGCGATCTGGAGGCCGCGTATCGCACGGGAACCTTTCGAAAGGACCTTTATTTTCGATTGAATGTGGTGACAGTGCACCTCCCTCCCCTGCGCGAGCGCCGGTCGGACATTCCGGTTCTGGTTCATCATTTTCTGGATCGCTACGCCAAGGGCTCGCACATTCAGGTCACGGCTGCGGCGATGAAAAGCCTGCTGCACTATGACTGGCCGGGGAACGTCCGCGAACTGGAGAATTGCATCGCGCGCGCAGTGACGCTGGGTGACGGGAAAATCATTGACGTTGCCGATCTGCCGCCTGCCATTCGGAGCGAGCAGACAGATTCGGGAATCGTAACATCCCAGGACGGCACGACCTTGTCCACTACGGCTCTGGCGGAGATGGAACGAATGACGATTCTGCGCGTATTTGAACAAGCGAACGGCGACAAGGCCCTGGCGGGAAAGATGCTGGGGATCAGCCGCGCGACGCTGTATCGAAAACTGAAGCGCTACAACATTGCCTTAAAGGCAGGTTCGACAGCTGGCGGAGCTGACCCGCAAGTAGCGCCCCGGTAGCAAGAAAAACGTCTCAAGCAAAATACTCCGAGAACCAACGATGCGTCACGCAGTGAGACGGAAACGTTTCACGGTGAGACGGGTGAGCCGACTAAACGCGCCGAGAAAATCTTAAGCTTCGCCATTTCTATAACTTGCAACAGCCGCACCTTTCTGGTCCTTTGGCGTCCAGCGTGCATCTCTGTCATCGGAAGTCTGCGTCTCTTGCGGCGAGTAGTGTGTCTCGCCACGAGAGAGCGGGTGGAACCTGACGGGTAGGGCGAGAGGCAACGTGGGAAAATCCGGCGGCCTGGCACTCACATCGCACGAGCAAGACTGCGCAGAGCAGTTGGCACGATTCTTTCCGCAGGCAAGACCCGTTCGAATACCAGTGCAAGTGACCGCGTCGCGCAGAAGTAGATGCATTCTTCGCGAGGCCGCGATTGTGGAATATGGCGGCCCGGAGCACGCTATTTTTCTTTCGACCTTGCCGCTGGAGTTTGACGATCACGTGCGGATTGAGGCAACTGGAGAAGGGCGGCCGGCGGAGGCAACCGTCGTCGGCGTGCAATATCACGAAGGACGCAAAGCAGTGGCCGTCCGATTCTTGCAAGGCCCCTGCGACTGGGTGGTGACGCAGCCGTGAACAAGACGACTCCAACGCTGAATATCCCCGCTCCAGCTCGATCGGAAAGCCCGCGGCAGGCGCAATGGAAAGAAGCGCGCTCGGTGTTCCCGATCTATCTGGCGCTCGCGAAGCAACTGGAAATCGAAATCCCCTTTACACAAGCAAAACGCAACCTCCCTGAGAAACCGGATCTGGAGATCTTCAGCCAAGTGCATGAGTGGCTGGATTCGATGGATCAGCGCGTTCAGGTGCATCAACTTCGCCACCTCCTGCAGATGACCACTCTCAATGACAGCGAGAGCGGGCTTCGCGCCTTGATCGCGCGGCATTTGCGCAAATCCAAGAAGAGTAGCGTTGACCGCGACAAGATCGACTTCATGCTCGCCCAATATTTTGCCCTTGAGGTGCCGCCGAAGATCTACCACAAACAGATCGAGCTTTTGGACGTCGCGCAGGTCATGCAGCCGGTGCTCGGAGATGTAGATCCGGACCCGCTCGCATGGTGCGCGCCACTGGAACAAATGATCGAAGCGCTGCGGGGCTTCCGCAGCCTTCGGGAGATCCTGAAGACAAATTTCATCGAACAGGGCCGTAAGGTGAAGGAAACGGCCGGCGGGATGTTCTATGATCCCGCAGCGCTGGTCGCCTTCATTCGGTTTAATTTCCTGCTCCGCCGGACGCTGATTGAACTGATGCATGCAGACTTGATCGCCATCCGAGCCGGACTCGGCCAGCTGCAGTCCGCCGGCGCACGCATCATCGACTGCCACCATCTTGGGCTCTCGGCGACTGAACCACTCACGAAGATTAGTGCGATAGCCGACGAGTGGAAACAGCCTTTCCAGAAGGAGTACACGGAACGGTCGGTCAGCCAGGCTTTCGACAAGTTACTCGGGCTGCGCACGGACGTGGAGCAAGCGCTCGAAAAAGCACTCGGAAAGTCTGGCGAAAGCAGTCCTCAATCGACAGTAACACAAGCTGCAAAACCTCTCCCGGCGGCGACGAAGCCCGCAGCGGAATACACCGCTTCCAATACCAACGCAAAATCGAAGGAGCGTTCTGCCCCACCAGCGGCGGCGACGCCGGATGCCGCTGTGGTGCTGGATTTTGAAAACTGCATGGAGCAAATCTGGGAGCAACTGATTGCGACGCCGCCCTCGCGTGGAAGGTCGATGACCACCGTCAAGATCGGCGGAGCGCGAATTCTGATGTCTTCCTGGGAAGTAACGGCATTCGTCAGCGAGGACGGGCCGTCCGCGGAGGATTTGCGGCGAGCCGTTGTAGCCCGGGTTCTGGTCACCGCGGCAATGGAATCCGCCAAGGAAACGGGGAATGCCACGTCGCTCGACCGAGCGATGAACATGGCGCGCGTGGAAGTCACTCGATTGCAGGAGCGCGTGGATGTGGCCAAGCAAGCAAAGGATACGGAAGCAGCAGTAAACCTCGGGATCAGTACGAAACGTCTGCTCTCGGCGCTGGACGAAGCAGAAAAGCTGTAGCCGATAACGAACCTGTCCGGCGACCCCGGACAGGAACTTCAGGGAGCGGGTTTTCATTGCGACACGCCAACGTAGTCATCCTGACCGATGAAACCGAATTTGCCCGGCTGCTGACGGCCTGCTGGCAGGCCGAACGCCAGGCCCCGAACATTACGGTCCTCAATAGCGATTCGTGGCGTGAACAAGATGCGCCGGCTCACGACCTGGTCGTGGTGGGACCTGTGCGCGATGGAAAAATGACCAGTGTGTTGCGGTCGCTCGAGCCGGCAACCGCGGTCATTCTTTGTGTTCCGGCAGATTCCCAGGAATTCGGGCAGTTGCGCACCAAGTATCCAAGGCTGGTGCACATCCCGCTCCGCGAAGATTGGGCGCAAACGCTTCTGCTCGTTGCCGGCGAATCGTTGCGCCGAGCGAAGGCTTTGCAGATCGCACGGCAGGCGGAACGGAACGCCGCCAGGAACGAGAACCACGCCACACTCGGGCGTTACATGCTGGAGATGAAGCACAGCGTGAATAATGCGCTGACTTCGATGCTGGGGAATGCCGAATTGCTTCTGCTGGAGCCCGGGCAACTTTCCACGCAGTCGCTGGCGCAGATCAAGACCATGCACAGCATGGCGCTAAGAATTAATGAGGTGATGCAACGTTTCTCATCGCTTGCGAGCGAGATGCAGGAAGCTGAGAATGCATCTCAAGCTGAGACAGAAGAGACGGCAGCGCCGACCTGGCGGCGGCGCTGAAATCCTCGGGCATCGCTGCAACCTGCTCATTTATAAGCGCTTAATCTAACGCGGCACTAGGGCACGCAGATTACAAAAGCTGGCTGCTGACGTGCACCTCTGCTCTATGGACAAGTATGGAGAGAGCACGGCTGTGCACAAAAAAGTCTTGATCGTTGATGACTCGCCCGCAGAGGTCAAGCTGATGCAAGGCTTGCTGGAAAAAGAAGGCTATTGGCCGATTGGGTTGCACGACCCCAAGCGCGTCGAGGAAACCATTACGAACGAGCGGCCCAGCGTGATCCTGCTCGATGTGGTGATGCCGGACCGCAACGGATTTCAGATTTGCCGCGATCTGAAGGGAAACGCCGAGTTCAACATGATTCCGGTGATCCTGGTGACCTCGAAGGACACAGCGAGTGACAAGTACTGGGGCCAGCAGCAAGGCGCCGACGGCTACGTGACGAAGCCCTTCACACGGGAAGATCTGCTTCGCGCGGTGCGGCGGTTCGCATGAGAGATTCTGAGCGAGTGAAGAGGCAATGAGCGAAGACTTCCATCTTGAGCCTCTCCCCGCGGACGCCGATACCGGCGATCTGCTCGAAGCACTGGGGCCGATCGAAGAGCGGCCGCCGGAGTCACAGTATTGCGTCTTCCGCAGCGGGCGCGAGCGATTCTGCCTTCCGGTTCTGGACGTCGAGGAAGTGCTGGATTGGCCGTTGTTGACAAAGCTCCCGCTTGGCCCTGCATACCTTGTCGGAATATTCAATTTGCGCGGCGCCATCGTGCCGTTGATAGACATCGCGATTACGGAAGGTCGCCGGCCAGGACTGCTGCCAAAGCACGTGGTGGTCGCTTCCCTGCGCAGCGAGAACCATCACGAGGACATTCGAATCGGCATTGCCGCCGACGAAGTCATCGGAACCTATTCGGTGAACGCCGAGGATTTGCTCGAGCAGGCGCCGGAAAACGTGCCGCATTGCATCGGAATGTTGCGGCATGACGACCGCCTGGCGCTGGTGATCGATCTGCGCCGGCTGCTCGAGGTTTTTCCGGGGCCCAGCATTTGAGATTTGTGGAGACGACGCCGTTCAATGGCGCGGGCTCCGCGGAAGAGATTTGGAGGATGGCATGAAATCGCGACTGAGTTCCACAATCTGGACGCTGGTCCTGCTGAACGGAGTGGTCGGCTTCATCGTTCTCGGACTTGCCTTCAGCGCCGGCAAGAAGGCAGGTGACGCGTCCCTGTTCGACTTCGGCTCGCCAGCCGGGGGAACGGTGCTCTTCGCCATCGTACTTGCGCTGGCGACAGCGGTAATCCTCGCGTGGCGGTTCGGTTCGTTGCTGGGGCCAGTGCAGGCTCTCGCGGAATTCTCCGAACGCTTTGCAGCCGGGGACCCGCGCGCACGCGTGGAGGTCAATTCCAATGATGAGCTGGGCTACATTGCGGAAAACCTGAACCGCGCCGTCACCAAGGTCTCCAAGGCCACCAGCAACCAGGACGCCAACGACGCGTTGCAGCGCAGCATCACGGAATTGTTGAGCGTCATCAACCAGGTCGCGCGTGGTGATTTGTCGCAGCGCGGCAAGGTGACCAACGACGCGCTTGGAAACGTGACGGATTCGATCAACTACATGCTCGATAACTTCACCAAGGTTCTCGAGCGCGTCCGCAAAGCGGCCATGGAAGTGACGGCATGCTCCAACAACATTCTGGTGGCCGCCGATGAAATGCAGGCGGGCGCCACGCAGCAAGACCAGGAAATCACGAATACGTCGAGCGCCGTCGAAGAGCTGACAGTTTCCATGAAACAGGTGTCGAATAACGCCGAAGCGAGCGCCGAAGCAGCACGCCGCGCGCTCGATGCCGCCGAACAGGGCAACCGCGCGGTGCGCGACACACTCGAGGGCATGCAGCGCATCCGCGCATCGGTGCAGGCGACCGCGAAGAAAATCAAATCTCTCGGCGACCGTTCGCTGGAAATTTCGGAAATCATCAACGTCATTAACGACATCACGGAGCAGACAAACCTTCTGGCGTTGAACGCGGCCATCGAGGCAGCACGCGCGGGCGAAGCGGGACGAGGCTTTGCGGTCGTCGCCGACGAAGTTCGCAAGCTTGCCGAACACAGCCGCAGCGCAACGAAGGATATCGCGGCGCTCATCAAAGCGATTCAGGCGGAGACGAACGAAGCGGTCGTCGTCATGGAAGAAGGAACCAAGGAAGTGGAAGGCGGAGCACAACTTGCCGATCAGGCAGGGCGCGCGCTGGACGCCATTTCCAACGTGGTGCGCCAGTCGGCGGAACTCGTACAGGAAATCTCGTTGGCATCGAAACAACAGGTGCGCGGAACAGAAGGAGTAGCGCACGCCATGCAGATCATCTCGAGCATTACGCGGCAGACGTCGCAAGGAACGCGTGGGACAGTGGCAACGGTAAGCCAGCTCGTCAAGCTGTCTGATCAATTGAACGAAGCGCTGGCGCAATTCCGCGCGTCAACCAAAGCGGCGGCGGCGCGTGAAGACTCCGAGCGGCCCGTCCCGGCAGGCGCTCTTCGTTAGGCAGTGACGCTCTTTTTCGCCAATGAGCGGAGGTAAGAGCGAGGCCCAGAAAACGGGAGCACGATGAGCGAACGTCAGGGACATGGGCAAGGGCTGAGCGAGCACGAGCTGAGCGAGATTCGCATGTTGATCGAAGAGCGGACGGGAATTTGCTTCGATGAATCGCGCGAGCGCTTCTTCTCCACGCGCGTGCGGGAGCACCTTCGCGCAAAAGGAATGGAGCGCGGCACGGAACTGCTGCGCGCCATGCGCAAATCCAACGTCGAATATGAGGGGCTGCTCGAGCGGCTGCTGACGCAGGAGACGAGTTTCTTTCGGTATCCAGGGGTGTATGAAGCATTCGAGAAGCGCGTGCTGCCCGAGTTGCATACGAAGAAATTCTGGAAGAATCCTCGCACGCTGAGGATTTGGAGCGCCGGTTGTTCAACGGGTGAAGAGCCCTATTCGATCGGCATTACGATCGCGGATTCGCTGTCGTTCGCCGATGCATGGGACGTGGAAATACTTGCAACCGACGTCGGACGGCACGCCCTGAAGCACGCCGAACGCGGGATCTACAAGGGCCGCAGCATCGCCAGCGTGGGCGAGAAACAGATGGCAAACCACTTTACGGAGGTCAGCGGCGGGCATCAGGTAAAGCCACGGCTCCGCAAGATGGTTTCGTTTGCGCAGATGAACCTGGCTTCGGCGGTGTACGTCGGCCGCATGGACATGATTTTTTGCATGAACGTGATGATCTACTTCTCGGAAGAGCGCCGGCGCTCGCTGGTGCAACGGTTCTACGACACCCTGGAACCGGGCGGCTATCTGTTCCTCGGGCACTCGGAGTCGATCTCCAAGATGCCGGTGAAGTTCCAGGCCATCGTGTTGAACGATTGCATTCTCTACCGGAAACCCACAGCGGAAGAATTGCAGAAACCGGAACTCGTGACGGAGGGACGAGCGTGAGTGCGCTGGACCGCGAAGCCGTCGAGATGTTCCTCCAGGAAGCCTCGGAGAACCTGCAGTATTTGCGGGAATATGTGAGCGTGCTTCAGGACGTTGAGCCGCGCCGAGAGGATCTGGAACGGCTTTACATCTCGGCCCACACGCTGAGCGGCACTTCGGCGAGCTATGGGTTTCCTCGATTCTCCGAAATTGCCGGGAAACTCGCGCACGTCTTTCAATACGCGCTGAATGCGCCTCTCGGCAGCGATCTACATGGGCCGTTGACCGAATTTCTTTCCGACGGAATTTCGTTGCTGGAAACGGATCTTCTGGAAATCAGCGACACGGGCAAAGAGAGCGTCGATGATATTGCCGTTTTCAAGGAGCGCTATCGTTTCGCGTTTCCCACGGAACCCCCGCCGCTGAACCTTTCCCAGCCGGAATCGCGTGAGCGGTTCGCTGCGGACGAGCCCGATGAGCCCATGGTCGCTGCGGCGACGGGCTCTTACTTCGACGCACTGCCACTAGACGAAGAGGTGCCGGACGAGATCCTTGAGTTTTTCCAGCCGGAAGCGGAGGAACATCTCCAGGTTGTCAGCGATTGCCTTATTTCGCTGGAAGGCAACAACAATCCGGAAGAGATCAACAAACTGTTTCGCGCCATTCACACGGTAAAAGGTTCCGCCGCGCAAGTCGGGCTGAAGAGACTGGGGGCTATTGCTCACCGCGTCGAGGATTTGATCGGCCGTTTGCGCGATGGCGAGATTGAACCGTCGCCCGCTGTGGTGGATCTGTGTCTTGAAGCAGTGGACGTTCTGAAGAAGACGCTCCACCGGCAGTGGGCTGACGAAGTCGAGATGCGGACTGGCGTCGATTCCCTGCTGGGCCGGATCGCGGAGTTTGCTCCGCTCGAACCAGAGGAGGCGGAGGCTACGGCCGAGTCAGCCGGTGCAGCCGAACCTCAGCATGCGAAAGAATTCGAAGCCGCGTCGCAGACCGCCGCACCTGCGAAGAAGGCCGCGAAACAATCTGCAAGCGGAACTTCGACGGTTAAGTCGGTTCGCATTGCGCTGGCCCGGCTCGACCGCATGATGAATACGGTCGGTGAACTAGTCATCAACCGCACGCGAATGGTGGGCCGCGTGGCCGAGCTCGAAAAGCTCGTCGATACGCTGAGCTTCTCGAAAGAGCGGCTACAGGGAAAAGTTACCGAATTTCAGGAAAAGTACGAATTCAACCGCATCAGCAATAACCGCACAGCGCAGGGACCCTGGAACCCTGAGCCGACGCCACAGATGCTGACCAGCGCGGCTGCGGGCGACACCTCGTTCTGGTCCGAATTCAGCGAACTGGAAATGGACCGCTACGACGATTTCAATATTTTGTCGCGGTCGATGGCCGAGATTTCAGCAGACGTCAACGAGGTGCTCTCGCAACTGGAAGGGTTCATCGGGCGCGTAGAAGGGGACATCGACGAATTCACGAAGCTGGCGCATCACCTGCAAGACGAGATTACGGCCGCGCGGATGGTCCCGATCGGCACGCTATACTCGCGATTGTCGCGGGCCGTTCGCGATGCGGCAAACTCGACCGGCAAGCACGTCGAGCTGGATCTCTCCGGGAGTGAAACCGAGCTCGACAACAACATCATTCAGCAGATTTCCGATCCGCTTGTGCACCTGGTACGCAACTCGGTGGCGCACGGCATCGAGCACAGCAGTGACCGCACCGCTGCGGGCAAATCGCCCGCTGGGAATATCATGCTGCGCGCCTACCACCGCGGCAACCACATTTACATCGAAGTCGAAGACGACGGCGGCGGAATCAATTACGAGCGCGTAAAGCAAAGCGCGATCGAACGCGGACTTGTTTCCGAGGAGACCGCCGACCGCCTTACGGAACGCGACCTTCGCGAAATGCTTTTCCATCCGGGGTTCTCCACGGCCCCCGTCAAAACGGAACTTGCTGGACGTGGTGTCGGGCTCGATGTAGTGCGGGCAAACCTGAACGCGCTCAACGGCGAAATCGATATCCAGAGCACGAGCGGCAAGGGCACGAAGTTTACGCTCAAGGTGCCCCTCACCCTGATTATTTCTCCGGCCCTGTTTGTGCGCTGCGGCACGACGAATTTCGCTCTGCCCTTGGCGGTCGTCGAGGAAATTCGCCGCCTGCGCGCGGATGAAATCGAAGACGTCGGCGGAAAGCTGCTGACCAAGGTACGCGACGTGGTTACCGAGGTAGTCCGTTTGGATACCTATCTGGGTTTGCCGCCTCTCGAACCGATCAATGGGTACTTCCGCATGGTGGTGGCAAATGCCGGAAACCGGAAGATCGGACTCGTCGTGGAAGACGTTCTCGGCAAAGACGAAATCGTTATCAAGAACCTGGGCGAATACCTGCGTCGGGTGAAACTCTTCCCGGGCACGACGATCGCGCCCGATGGCAGCCTCATTCTGCTGATTGACTTGAACCGCATGGTAGCGACAGAGCCGAGCGAGCGCCGGCCGATACAGGCCAGTGCAAGCGCTGCGCGAATCTTTGCACCGGGCTCGACGGCGATTGCGCGCGGAAGCATTCCTTCCGAGGCCATCGACCGCGTCGAGCAAGAGCGCGTAATCGTGGTGGCGGACGACTCCATCAGCGTGCGCAAATTCGTCGGCCGGATGCTGGAAAAGAACGGATACCGCGTGAAATTGGCAGCCGATGGATTGGAGGCCGCCGAACTGGTGACGCAGCACGGCTGCCATCTGGTCATTACCGACCTCGAAATGCCGCGCATGACTGGTTACGAATTGATGGTGCAACTGCGCCAGAGCCCCTCGACGCGGCGAATTCCCGTGATGGTCGTTACTTCGCGCGCGGGGGCGAAGCATCGCGATCGTGCGATGAAGGAAGGCGCCACCGCATTTCTGACCAAGCCGGTGCAGGAGGATCAACTGATCGCGGCGGTCGAACAACTTATAGGAGCGGAGGCGCCGCGTCCCGTCGCGCCGGTAGCGTAAACGAACAATGGCGACCACCAACAAAAAGTTTCGCGTGCTCGTCGTGGAGGATTCCGCATTCATGCGGAAGGTCCTTGAGGGGATTTTCAACGCGGACGAGCAACTCCAGGTCGTGGGCAACGCCAAGGACGGCCGCGAAGCCGTTGCGCTGGCGGAATCACTGAAGCCTGATGTCATCACCATGGACATCAATATGCCTCACGTAGACGGACTGCAGGCCACCGCGGAAATCATGACCACGAATCCGCGGCCGATCGTCATCGTCAGCTCGGAATCGCGCGAAGGCGCCGCAAGCACTCTTCGAGCGCTGGAACTCGGCGCAATTGAATTTGTAGCCAAGCCATCAAGCGCCATCGACCTCGATATGCAGAGCGTGAAAGAAGAGCTTCTGCGCAAGGTGCGCATGGCAGCAAAAGTGCGCGTGGTGCGCACGGCTTCACGCCTGGCGTCGACGATTCAGAATGCGAACGGCTCCAAGACTCCTCCGCCCACGCCAGTGAGCGTCCGCCCGGTGCCTACTTCCGGGCTCGATCAGCGCTTTCCGGTAGTCGTACTGGCGGCGTCCACAGGCGGGCCAGCTACCGTGATGCGTATCGCTCCAGGCTTCACGGGAGACTTCCCTGCCGCAGTGATTCTAGTGCAGCACATGCCGGCGGCGTTCACGACGCAATACGCCGCGCAGCTCGCGGAATTCACTGGCATCCGCGTGAAGGAAGCGGAAGCCAATGAGTCGCTTCAGCCCGGAACGCTATATATCTGTCCGGGCGGTCAGCATCTTCGCGTTACACCGACGGGCCGAATCCAGCTCGACGGGACCAGTGGCCGCATCAACGGCTACTTGCCGAATATTGATGCCACTATGGAATCCGTTGCCGCCTTCGCCGGGCCACTGAGCATTGCGGGCGTGCTTACAGGCATGGGTAACGATGGAGCCACTGGGGCTAAGGCAATCAAGGCGGCGGGCGGCTTGGTGCTAGCCCAGGACGAAGCAACGTCCGTGATTTTCGGCATGCCTGCCGAGGCCATCAAAACTGGCGCGGTCGATCAGGTGCTCGGGATCGACGACATTTATGCCGCCATTGAAAAGCGCGTGCTGGGAATATGCCGCACGGCACCCGCAGGAGTTCGCTAATGCGGTTGGCGGCTCCAGTGAAGCCGAGTCCGGCAAAGACGGAACAGATCATTCTCTTCCGTGTCAGCGGCCAATTGTTCGCCATCTCTTCCGCTTCGGTACAAGAAGTCCGGAGCGCGGATAGCATGTCAGGCGCTGCGACCGAAATCAGCGCCCCGGGGCTTCGAAAAGTGCGGCACGTCGTGCGGCGTGGGGATAGATCTCTTTTCATCGTCAACGGCGCCATGCATTTTGGATTGCATACGGCGGAGGGAGCACTGCTATTCGTGCTGCGCAAGACGCGCACGGCCCTCTTGATCGATGGCATCGACAAGATGACCACCATGACGCGATTGCAGGCGCTTCCACTCTCCTTCTGTCACGAAGAGCGGCAATGGTACCGAGGGCTGACGGCACTCGATCAGACGGTCGTACCGGTGGTGCATCCGGAAGGTTTTTTGTCACCCGAAGAACTGGCTTTGCTCGATGCGGCTCTTTTGCAATCGGACAAAACCGCAAGCGAGGACCTAGAGGGGACAGACTCCGCGCAATGACGGTATCGACCGAACTCGAACTGCAGTCATTCGTCCTGCTCCGGTTGGGCGAACGGCGGTTTGCGGTCTCGGCGAACCAGATTGCCGAACTAGTTGCTCCGAGCCGGGTTTTTCGCTTTCCTCACCGGACACAGAGATTGGAAGGCGTGATCCTGCGACGAGGCCGGATCGTTCCGGTATGCGACGTTTCGGAAATGCTGCTGGGGAAACGCCTGACGTCGCGCCGCTTTTACTTGATCGCCGTGCGCAACTACGGAGCGCAGAGGGAATGGGTGGCGATGCCGGTCACGGGTGAATGCGAATTGATCAATGCGGAGATGATGGCGGCGGTTGAATCCGATGCGCCTCACGTCGCGGGGTGGCTATCGCATGACGGTGACGTGATCGAAGTCTTGAATCTCGACGCGCTCACTCCCGGCCCGGAGCAGGCTCTCGCAGGAGCCGCGGCGCGGCAAAGAGCGGAGGCGCGGCCGTGATCCCCGCCGGACGTCCCGTCAAGATTCTTCTCATCGACAGCAACGTCTATTTTGCAAAGCGACTCGGCGATGCGTTGAAACGTGAAGGCTTTGAGGTCGTGTCCAGTACCCAAGCGGCTTTCGCGCTCACCACGCTCGAATACGACGCGCCATCCGCAATTCTCTGCGCGACAAATATGCGGGAGATGGGTGCTCTGGAGATTGCAAGAATCATTCACGCCGACTCAAAGAACGCCAATCTGCCCATAATCGCGCTTGGCGATGGAAGCCAGCGCGCGTTGATGGACGCATTTCAGGCCGGCTGCGACGATTACATCGACCGGAACCGGCAGCCGGCGGTCATTGCCTCCCACGTGAAGCAGCTCATCGTCAGTAAAGCAGAGGGCTTTCAGCCCACGCAGATGCTCGCCCAGTCCGACACAAGTCTCAGCGGCAACTTGACGCACCACGACCTCACGGGCGTGATGCAGATGCTGGGACATGCGCAACAGACGGGCGCATTGCACATCAACGCCGGTGAGACGGACGGCGTGCTGTTCTACGACGCCGGAGCGATCACGCACGCGGAATGCGGCACCTTGTTTGGCGATGAAGCCGTCATTCACATTTTGAAGAGCTGTGGAAACAGCAATGAGGGCGTCTACAAATTCGCCTACGGGACCACGTCGACACAGCGCACCGTGCTGCGCTCGGCCACCGATCTTATGCTGGATGCCATGCGCGAATACGACGAAGGAACGCGTGACATGGCGGACAAGGAAGCGTTATGAGCGAAGCGATGACCATTCCGCCGCTGGGCGAAGCTCCGGCCAAGCGGACACCTACCGTCTACTTCATCGACGATAGCGCCACCATGCGCGAAGTCATCAAGATCGCTTTTCGCCGCGAGAACATCAACGTGATTACCTGTGCCGACGCGGCCTCGGCGCTGGCACAGTTCGAACAAAACCGCCCCGACGTGGTGATCACCGACGTGATCATGCCAGATCAGGATGGCTATTCCGTCTGCAGCCAGATCAAACAGCACCCCGATTTCAGTGAAACACCGGTCGTGCTGATGTCGGGCGTAGTGAATAAGAGCGTCGCCGACAAAGCGGTTTCGGTGAAAGCGGATGAGCTGATCCGCAAACCCTTTCAGCCGCAGGAATTGATTGGGCGGGTAAAGAGCCTCCTGGAGCCGAAGTGTGCAACACCTGCGCCGGTGGCCGAGCGCTCAGCGTCTTCGAGCGCTTTGAGCAATCTTTTTTCGCCGCCTCCGGTTCCGGTAGCGCCACGCCACGCTGCGCCTCCACCGCCAGTGCCTGCCACGCTCGAATCTGCCTGGCCACGAGCACTCGCCGAGGCGTTCACCCCGCGGCAACCTTTGCCGGCACACCACGATCCCCAGCAATCGATGGCCTCCCCGGCTCGGCCCGCCCCGACGGCGGCCGACGTCCAGAAACTCCGCGTCGAGATTGCCCATTTGGACCTGCTCGTAAAGAAGCTACAAACGGAGCTTCAGATCGAGCGGCAATACAATCAAGCTCTGGAAACGCAAATTCGCACACTCACGGAAGTGAGCTAGTTGTGCGAAAGCCGGCCTGCTACTTCCTCTAAGCCGTCTATCACGAGGCACGAAAGCACACTCTAATGGCCGGACAGATTTAGTTCGGAGACGTTGTGCTCCGAGACTGTCAGGTGTACAGTACGGGCGGATTGAAATATGAAACGAGGGTCTCGAATTAATGCTGTCGTTCAGAGCTCATTCTACGGCGAAACGTGTCTTCATCCATCTGATAGCGCTTTTTTCTATAGCCCCCTTCGCAGCGGCTGGGCAGAACAACACAACAAAGTCCGGATCGTGGTCCGGCATCCTTGTGTCCAGCGGCTGCAATGCAGACGAAGCCTTTGCCGAATCTCCCGAGTGCACCAAGAACGTGCCGGGCGCGAAGCTGTCGCTCTATGACGATACGAACAGGGTCATGTACGGCCTTGAGCCGCAGGTATCGGTAACCGCTCATCTGGGGGACACTGTCACCGTCCGGGGTACACTCGATGACGATACGATTCACTTGGCTTCCCTTGAGTTGATGTCGATTGGATTGGCGATCGGTCAGAAGGCCCCTGCTTTTTCGGTTCGCGACCAGTTTGGCCGGGTACAAACTCTCGACACCTTGAAAGGAACGAACGGCACCGTTCTTCTCTTTTTCCGTTCCGCGGACTGGTGACCGTTCTGCAAAGGGCAGCTGGTCCAGCTGCAAAGCGCAATCCCGCGATTCGAAAAGCAAGGGGTCAAGCTGGCGGCCATCAGTTATGACTCGGAAGAAATCCTGAAATATTTTGCTGACCGGCACAAAATCGAATACCCAATGCTCGCGGACCCTGCCTCGAAGACCATCCAGGCTTATGGCGTCTTCAATCAAGAAGCTACGGGAATGCAGAAGGGCTTTGCTCGCCCCGGATATTTTTTCATCGATACTAACGGCATTATTCGAGAAAAGTTCTTCGAAGCGAAATATCGGGAGCGGCTTACCGGAAACAGCATTATTTCCAAGCTATTCCCGGAATTAGGCCAGGAAGTTACAGAAACTGTCGAAGCCCCGCATCTTCAACTGGCCCTCGAACAATCCGATCCCACCGGCGTTCCCGGTACTCGCATCACCCTCGCCGCCGAGGTGCGGCTGCCACCGGATGTGCATGTGTATGCGCCCGGCACCCAGGGATATAAGTCCATTAGACTCGTGATTGAGCCTGTCCCTCAGTTGGAGCTCAAACCGGCAGTTTACCCGCAGTCCAAAACCCTCTATTTGCCCGCGATCAAGGAGAAGGTGCCCGTCTTCGATGGAACGTTCCGCATCAGCCAGGATGTGAAAGTGAACTCCGGGTCTGAGTTCTGGGGCTCGCTCGGTAAGGATGGGAAAATATTCACGATTACGGGAAAGCTTGAGTATCAGGCTTGCGACAAAACCATCTGCTATGTGCCAACGTCCATTCCGGTCAAATGGCAACTGCAAGTTTTTCCCCTGGATCGGACCCGAGCTCCCGAGGAAATTCGACACAAATAGGCATGCCATTTAGACATCCGGGACATACTCTGCGGCCAGTTGACGCGCGAACACGGATTCAGTAGCCTCAGTCTGCGCCCTTCATTTATTGTCTTGCACTTCTTGTTCTAATCAAGGGGGCCCTCGATGGCCAACAAGAGCGATTCGGCTATTTCTCGCCGCGAATTTGCGCGGCGCGCAGCCTTTGTTTCCGCGGCTGCATCGCTGGCACCGTCAAATCTTCTTGGCTCGGAATCTATCGCCGCACCGCTACCGGCGCAGCAGCCCGCAAGCGCGCCAAAGCTATCACCGGAAAGCCAAGCCGAGGTCGAAGCACGGATTCAGTCTATCTTCGCCCAATACGGCAACCGGCTCTCTGAGGCGCAGAAAGCCGATATTCGGCGGCTTGCCACCGAGGCGCAGCCGCCGCTCGATCGTCTGCGTGCGTTTGCGACGGGTAACGGAGAAGGGCCGGGTCTTTATCTGAAACCCTTGATGGAGCGGGAAAAGAAGCCCTCGCCGATGCCGGCAACACCAAAATCGGCAACCACGCCGAAGAATTCCTGAGGAGCGTCCCGAATGGCTGGCGAAGAGATTTTCTATCTCTCTGTAAGCGAACTCGCGAAACGCATCGAATCGAAGAAGCTCTCGCCCGTCGATCTGACGGCGGCATATCTCGACCGCAGCCAAAGGCTCGGACCGCGCTTTAACGCTTACGCCCGCCTAACACCGGAGTTCGCCCTCGAACAAGCCAAGGCAGCGGAAAAAGAGATCCAGCGCGGCCACTACCGTGGCCCGCTGCACGGAATTCCGTACGCCGCGAAGGATCTGCTGGCGGTAAAAGGGCTGCCGACCACCTGGGGCGCGAAGCCCTATGCGAACCAGGTATTCGATTACAACGCGACAGTGATCGACCATCTGAACCGCGTGGGCGCGGTGATGCTCGGCAAAGCGTCCATGATCGAACTCGCGGGCGGGATGGGTTACCGATTTGCCTCCGCCTCCTTGCAGGGCGAAGCCAAGAACCCCTGGGACGCCTCCTGCTGGACTTGTGGCTCGTCTTCCGGCTCAGGGGCGATCGTAGCCGCGGGTCTGGCTGCGTTTGCTATCGGCACGGAAACTTGGGGCTCCATCATCTGTCCCTCGGCCTTCTGCGGCGTGAGCGGTCTTCGACCGACCTACGGCCGCGTCAGCCGTTACGGCGCGATGGCGCTCGCGCCTTCGATGGACAAGATCGGCCCGATGGCCCGAAGCGCGGAGGACTGCGCGCGCATCTTTGCCGCAATCGCAGGTCATGACCCAAAGGATCGCGGAACGGTGCCCATCGATAAGGGCGCCTTCACCTATTCGCCGTCCATGGAATTGCGTTCACGGCCGCTAAAAATCGGCTGGCTCACCAACGCGTGGAAATCGCTCGAAACTGGCCTTGCGAAGCCCATCGAAGCCGCCAACAGAATCCTCAGGAAATATTTTTCGAGCGTAAAGGATGTCGCCTTGCCCGTTGGTCCCTGGGAGGAAGCGGGCAATATCATCGTCGCGGTGGAATGCGCCGCCTCTTTCCGATCCCTGATTCGCTCCGGCCGAGTGAGCGAATTGACAGATCCGTTGGGGCAAATCGCGGGCTACGTGAACGAGCAGTATTCCGCTGCGGACTATCTGCAGGCCCTTAAGGTAAGAGAAATCGCTCAGAAAAAAATGGATTCCCTGTTTGATACATTTGACGTCATCGCGACAGCAGCGCAACCTCTTCCAGCGACACCTCTAACATTGAATCTTGAGACCGATCTGGCTTTTCCCGATCCTCTCGGAGGCATCGGCAATATCTGCGGGCTTCCGGCAATGTCAGTTCCCTGCGGATTCACGGAAAAGAATCTCCCTGTTGGGCTGCAATTTGTGGGCAGGGCGGGTGACGATTTTGCGGTTATCCAGGCAGGGCGCACCTTCCAACAGCACACCGACTGGCATAAGAAGCATCCGAAGATACATTGAGAATCGTTCTGCGATCTAGATTGGCGGAGGAAATGCCGGCAACTTCAGGATTGTCTCAGGATATCGTGAACCGTGCGAAGAAGCGCCCAGCGGCTAAATGGTTTCGCTAGCAAACGCATAGAGGAGTCGCCGCGCGCAGAGTCTACAGCGGCCCGCTCGCTGTAACCCGACATATATAGAACGCGAATTCCCGGGCGACTCTGCAACAGTCGCGCGGTCAGTTCCTGGCCGGACATTCCGGGCATGACCATGTCCGTAACGAGCAAGTCGATGGCGGCTTCGTGCTTCTCCACCCTATTCAGCGCCTCCGCACCGTCACGCGCTTCGATCACGGTATAACCGCCGGATTCCAGAAACTCTCGCGCCACTTCGCGGACGTCCTGTTCATCCTCGGCAAGCAGGATCGTTTCCGTTCCTCGCGGCGCCTCCGCCACCGATCGCACTGCCCCAACGCGCTCGACGGGCTGGTCAACTCGCGGGAGATATATTTTGAAAGAGGTCCCTCTCCCCACTTCACTGTAAACCCAGATAAATCCGCCGCTCTGCTTCACGATGCCGTAAACCGTTGCCAGGCCGAGCCCCGTGCCCTTGCCTTGAGGCTTGGTCGTGAAGAAAGGCTCAAAGATATGTGCCTGCGTTTCTGCATTCATTCCCGTACCGGTGTCCGATACCGCCAGGAGAATGTAGCGACCCTGACGGACAATTGGATGCACAGTGCTGTATGTGCTGTCCAGGTCCGCGTTCGAGGTCTCAATAAGCAGCCGCCCTCCGCCCGGCATGGCGTCCCGGGCGTTGACGGCCAGATTCATGATCACCTGTTCCATCTGGCTGGCGTCCGCCCGGATCGCGCCCAGATCCTCGGAGCCGCGGATAACAAGCTCGATGTCCTCGCCGATTAACCTGGGCAGCAGCCTGCCCATTTCTTCTACGACCTCATTCAGATTCATGACGTGGGGTTGCAAAACTTGCAAGCGGCTGAAAGCGAGAAGCTGGCGGGTTAATGCGGAGGCGCGATCCGCTGCACGGTCGATCTGTTCAATTTTTCTTGTATAGTGTTCGGAGGGAGGGAGGACATTAAGCAGAAGCTCCGTGTGTCCTTTGATCACCATCAAGAGATTGTTGAAATCATGGGCGACGCCGCCCGCCAGGCGTCCCACCGCCTCCATTTTTTGCGACTGGCGGAGCTGCTGTTCGAGAAGTTGGCGTTCGCTGATGTCCTGCGCCACCACAAGGCGGACTCGCCTTCCTGCATATTCCAGTTCGTGAGAAATGGTTTCAACCTGAATCACCTTGCCGTCTTTCTTGCGATGCTTCCAATGGCCATGATTGAGACCTTCGTTCGGGACCTGCTTCAATTGATCAGCATACCTTGCTCGTTCCTCCTCTGGGCGAAGGTCGAGAACGCTCATTCTCTTGAATTCATTCAGGGAATATCCATACTGACGAACGGCCGCATCGTTCACTTCCAGGAACCGCAGCGTTTCTCTGTCAATAACCCAGGTGGGGAGCGGATTGTAGCTGAAAAGCAGCCGGAACATCTCTTCGTTCTTGCGAAGCGCGTCTTCCGAGCGACGCCGCTCGATAGCAAGAGCGATGTGACCGCCGACGGAGCTTAGAAACTCCAGATCGCGAATGTCGTATGCATTTTCATTTTGGTAATGCTGAACGACGAGTACACCGATGGTTGCTGTGGGTGTTTTCAGGGGAACGCCGAGCCACGAAGGTGATGGCGAGCCAACGAGCTCGACTTCACCTTCGGCCGCGAGCCGGTCGAATTCGCACTGCGAAATCAACATCGGAGATCCCCTGCGGAAAACAAACGCAGTGCAGCTGCGGCCTACTCTTTGCGGTGCAGGCGCCAGATCGACCTGGTCGGCGAAAAAGGGAAACGTAAAGGCGTCCGCCTCCTGATCATGGAGGGCCACGAAGCAATTCTCCGCGTAGAGAACCTTTTTCAGTGCTTGATGGATGCCCCGCAACAGATCGTCCAGGTTTGCCGTTTGGTTGAGGGCATGCACGATCTCGGAGATGACCTGGCGCTCCTCTTCCATCCGGTGAAGTTCGGTGACGTCCCGGAAATGAACGACAACGCCTTCGATCGCAGGCAGGTTTGCATGATCGCGAGCTGCAGCATCGAACCAGCGCCAGCTCCCGTCATTGCTTTGCAACCGGCAGCGGCCGCCGAACGTCCCACGTCCGCTGGCGGAGAGATCGCGAAGACGTTCGCGAACTTCGTCCGCATCGTTGACATGAAGGAGGTCAACAATCGGTCTTCCGACAAGATCCTCGGTTCGGTGGCCAAGCACACGGGTAAAACCTGCGCTTGCAAATTGAATGATACCGTCCGGGCTGACAATCGCGAGTAGCTCCTGGACAGAGTCCAGTAGCAAGGAGAGTTGCTCCGGGCCAATGACGGTGCCTTGCGCGAAGGGGGCACGTTGGGGCATTTGGTCGCTGCTCGCGACACCAGCCTGCGCAATCGTTCACCGCGGGCGAGGGTGAGTCCTGCGTCCTCCGTTTGGACTTGTTTCTTACGTACTGCACCGACTTCTCAAACTGGGGTGTAGCTAATTGTTTCAATCATACGAAAACCGGAGACTCATGTATGCAATCGGATGGGAGAGTGTCGCCAATAAATGACTGTACCAAAGGACAGGACGGCCTCCCAGAACAGCCCGCTTTTACTGCGATTCCGTGCGTGTTACCCTGCCCCCGTTCTCTGGCAATGAGGACCTCCCGCCTTTGTCACAATCTGCGCGGGCACCCCGAGGAGGCGATCCTGTTATGCACGATACTTGGAAAGATATGTTCGTCATGGGACTTCCCCTGGCGGAAAAGATCCTTCGGCCGATCATCGTTTATGCGTTCCTGGTGGTCAGCCTCAGGCTCTCCGGGAAGCGTGAACTCGTCCAGCTCAATCCATTCGACCTGGTCGTATTGCTGACACTCTCAAATACGGTGCAGAACGCCATCATCGGCGAAGACAACAGCGTCCTTGGCGGAATCGTCGGCGCTACTTCCCTGCTCGCCACCAACTATCTCGTCGTTCGCTTCCTCTACGATCACAGGAAACTCGACCAATTGGTCGAAGGCAGAGCTGACGTTTTAGTCGAAGGCGGCAAGGTGCGCATGCGAAATTTGAAAAGGGAGCTAATTACTATGCCGCAGCTCGAAGCGGCTGCACGGAAGCAAGGCTTCGAGTCGCTTTCCGAAGTCGAGCAGTGCGTGCTGGAGCCCGGCGGGACCCTTACATTTCTTGGGAGGAAGCCAACCGTCGAGGACGCGCGCCACCAGGAATTGGTTGGGAAGCTGGAACGCCTGGCGCAGGAAATCGCCTTGTTGAGGGGTTCGCAGCCGCCGGCACGCGCTTAGTTTAATGAAGAAAGAAACCTGTCGCTGCCAAGGCGATACCCAAAGCACCGATGAGCACGCCGCCAAACCAGAATCCCTTTCGCTTGGTCAGAAGCGTGATCGAGCAGATGACCAGCCCTATTTCCAGAAGCGCCTCTCCTCCATCAAATCGGTCGGCTTGCCGAACCGTCAAATCGCGCTCATCTTCCAAGTTCTTCGCCTCTTTGCTGACATCGACCTTGTCGCCTTCGTAGTGCTCGACTTCCTTGGCATACTTCTCTTTCAGTTCTTCGCCCATCCCCTTGTTCAGCGGCGCCACGAGCCTGACCACGTCGGAGAACCCTTGAGCTTCGTGGAGGCGGACGCTTTTCGCCTGGTACTGTGTCCAGCGGCTGGCGGCCTGTGTCTCAAGGCGCAGTGCTTCGGTATGCGACCGGTGGCCGAGCAAGGACGCACCAGCCACAAATATCGCCATGATCGAGATCGTAATCGAAACGGGGAGGACCAACGGATCATCCTCGTGCACGTGATGACTCTCAGGAAGTTCGATGCCCTCGCCCATTCCTCTACACTCCTTTTTTAGGATTAGACCGCAGGATCAGCAGTAATGACCTGCAGCGACTCGTGCGCCGCCACCAGCGTTTGGTCAATATCCTGGGACGCGTGCGCCGCGGAGACAAAAGCAGCCTCAAACTGTGACGGCGCCAAAAATATGCCCCGATCGAGCATCTCGCGAAAAAATCTAGCGTATCGCCTGGTGTCGGAGCGCTTGGCATCCGCGTAATTTCTTACCGGCCCGGGTGTGAAGAAAACCGTTGCGAGCGAGCCGATGGCATTGATCTGCGCAGGGATTCCGGCATCTGCTAGTTCCGCGCGGAGGCCGAAGACTAGCCGCCGCGCCAGTTGCGTCATCTCTTCGTACAACCCGGGCCTTGTGAGTTGTTTGAGCGCGGCAATGCCTGCTCGCATGGCCAGCGGGTTTCCTGCAAGCGTGCCCGCCTGATACACCGGGCCGAGCGGTGCGACTTGGTCCATCAAATCGGCGCGCCCGCCATAAGCTGCCACGGGAACCCCGCCACCGATGATTTTCCCTAGCGTCGTAAGATCTGCTTCAATGCCGAGAAGTTCCTGCACAGAACCATTGTGCAGACGAAATCCGGTGATCACTTCGTCGACGATCAGCAGCGCGCCGTTCTTCTTACTGATTTCATGCAATCCCTTCAAGAAGCCAGTCTCCGGCGGAACAACCCCCATGTTTGCAGCGATGGGCTCGACGATGACCGCCGCGATCTTATCTCTATGCTCGGAAAATACGCGCTCGACCGCGTGGAGATCGTTGTAGGGCACGTTCAACGTCAGCGCGGCCAGTGCCGGAGGAACCCCCGGGCACTCGGCAATTCCAAGCGTAGCAAGGCCGGAACCCGCTTGCGACAGGAAGCTGTCCGCGTGTCCGTGGTAACAGCCCTCAAACTTGACGATGAAATCGCGCTTCGTCACTCCTCGCGCCAGCCGCACAGCGCTCATCGTTGCTTCCGTGCCGCTCGACACAAATCGAATCTTCTCGATAAATGGAATCGCCCGCGTAATCAGCGTGGCCAGTTCCAACTCCAGCTCGGTCGTCACCCCAAAACTTGTGCCGCGGCGCGCCTGGTCGGCAATCGCCTCGCTAATGGCTGGATTCGCATGTCCCAGGATCATCGCTCCCCAGGAGCACACATAGTCGAGTAGCTCGTTTCCGTCCGCGTCGTAAAGATGCTGCCCGCTGCCGCGCTCGATAATCAGCGGCTCTCCACCTACGGACCGGAATGCCCGCACGGGACTGTTCACGCCACCAACCAGCACCTTCTCGGCGCGTTCGAAAATCTCTCGCGAACGCTTGCGCTCGCGCTTCAATCTGGGTTGCGCTGTACTCATGTTTTCTCGATTAAATTATCACGCCTTCAGCCAGCGTGCGACATCCTTGGCATGGTAGGTAAGAATGATTTCCGCTCCGGCGCGCTGGATGCCCGTCAGAATCTCCAGGACAACTCGCTGCTCATCCAGCCAACCCTTCTGCGCCGCGGCTTTGACCATGGCGTACTCTCCGCTGACGTTGTAAGCACCGACAGGAACATCAAACGCATCACGCACCCGCCGGATGACATCCAGGTACGCCAGCGCGGGCTTAACCATCACCATATCCGCGCCTTCTTC
>WNFC01000611.1_pt1 | contig 36109 bp, 38 predicted proteins | sample 5400541 | NCBI WGS metagenome assembly WNFC01 (sample SAMN13153342, study PRJNA577476) | soil metagenome | isolation source: 120 cm saprolite under Douglas fir tree site 2 hole 2 replicate 1 | place: USA:California | collected 2015-04-18
GCGAAGGCCGTCGCCGCCACGTCGCACTCGAGCGGCGTCTGGCCCTCTCCGTTCACCACCAGCCCCAGGCGCGTGAAGGCGCCCAGGAACTGGACGACCGTGATGCGGGCCGTGAGGCGATTGTCGCCCTGGAGCGCCGCGGGACCGACGGCGATCTCCTCCGGCCTGATCGCGAGAGTCAGCGCTCCGCCCGGCACAGCTTCGAAGCCCGGCTGATGACGCAGCTCGACGGCGCCGACACGCGCCCAGCCGCTCCGCGGGGCGGCGACGGCGGAGAGGAAGTTCATCTGGCCGACGAAGCGCGCCACGAAGGGCGTGTTGGGCCGCCGGTAGACTTCCGTCGGCCCGCCCACCTGCTCGACCTGGCCCGCGTTCATGACGACGATGCGGTCGGCCATGGCGAGGGCTTCTTCCTGATCGTGCGTCACCATGATGGTCGTGACGCCGAGCCGCCGCTGGAGCCCGCGTATCTCGTGGCGGAGCGACTGGCGCACCCGCGCGTCGAGCGCCGAGAGCGGCTCATCGAGCAGGAGAAGCGCGGGAGAAGGCGCCAAGGCGCGGGCCAACGCGACACGCTGCTGCTCGCCGCCCGACAGCTGGGCCGGGTACTTGTCCTTGTGGCGGGCTAGCCCTACCAGCGCGAGCAGCTCGTCTACTCTCCGCGCAATGGCGTCGGCCGCCGTTCGCCGGGTCTCGAGGCCGTAGGCCACGTTGCGGCCGACCGTCAGGTTGGGAAAGAGCGCGTAGGACTGGAAGACGATGCCGTAGTTGCGGAGAGCCGGGGGCAAGGCCGAGACGTCGCGCCCGGCCATTTTCACGATGCCCGCGTTCTGTCGCTCGAGCCCCGCGATGATCCGAAGCAGCGTGGTCTTGCCGCAGCCCGAGGGGCCGAGGAAGCAGATGAACTCGCCGGCACCAACCGAAAGTGAAATGTCACGGAGTGCGACATAACCTCCGAACTTCTTGGCGATACCCTCCAGGGCGACAGCGGCCTCATTACTCATGAGCGGGCGGCCTCCGCGACGACGCGGAGGACGGCCTGGCCGTAGCGCTCCGCCTTCTGGCGGCCGATGCCGTACGCCAGCGCCAGCTCGTCGGCGTTGCGCGGGCGCAGGCGTGCGATGTCGCGGAGCGTGCGGTCGGAGGCGACCATGAAGGGCGCTATCGCCGCCTCGCGCGCAACGGCCAGACGCCACGCGCGGAGAGCCTGGAAGAGCGCCTGCGCGGCGGGGTCGAGCTCGTCCGCTTCAGGTGTCCTTGGCGCCCCCGCTCGCTTCGGTGCCCGAGTGCCCGGAATGGCAGCGCGCTCAACGGCGGCGGAGGGGAGCAGGAGCCGCGCGGGGTGATCGCCCTTCATCACCGCGCGCCCTTCTTCGGTCAGCGTCACCACGGGGCGGTCCGCGCCTGTGAAGCTGACCCAGCCTGCCGTCACGCAGCGGCGGAGGAGCCGCGTCAGCCACTCGCGCGGATGCTCGCGCAGGTTGCCGAAGGTGGGCGTGGAAGAGAGCCGGGCTCGCTCGAGGCGCTCGTCTGCATCTCCATGGATCAGGGCGACGGCGGTCTGGAGGCCGAAGCGGCCGTGGACGCGCGCCACGCCCGACAGCGCTTTCCTCACGAAGAGCGTCGCCGCCTCCGGGTCCTGCGCGGGCGATTCGTCGCCGAGCGCGCGGCACACGTCGCACCGCCCGCAGCCGTGAAGCGTCTCGGCCTCGTCGCCGAAATAGCGCAGGATGGCGTCGTGACGGCAGCTGCCCCCCTCGGCCCAACGGATCAGCTCGAGGAAGAGCCCCCACTTGTGCTCGACGACGGCGGGGTCGGGGGCGGCTCCTTCCGCGCCTCTTTCGATGAGCGCCCGGCGGAGCGGCAGGTCGCGCGAGGAGATCAACAGGAGGCCGAGCGCGTCGGCGCCGTCGCGCCCGGCGCGGCCGACCTCCTGGTAGTACGCCTCGATCGAGCCGGGCGGTCCCAGGTGAATGACGGCGCGCACGTCGGCCCGGTCTATTCCCATGCCGAAGGCATTGGTGGCGATGATGACCTCGGCGCGGCCGGCTGCGAACGCGCGCTGGGCCTCGTCGCGGGCCGCGGACGAAAGGCCGGCGTGGTAGACGTGGGCGCGCCAGCCCAAATCGGTGAGGCGCGCGCCCTCCTCCTCGGCCCCTCGCCGCGTGGGCGAGTAGACGATGGCCGCGCCGCGCGCCAGCCTCGGCGAGCCCAGCGCCTCGGCGAGAGCCGCGTCCACGCGAAGCGCGCGCTCGCGCCGGCTCTCCACCTCGACCGCCCTCAACGCCAGGTTGGGCCGTGCGAAGCCCTGTACCACCTGCGGCGTGCCCGCGGGCAGCCCGAGGCGCGCCAGGATCTCGTCGCGCACCACCGGGGTGGCGGTGGCCGTGCAGGCCAGCACGCGGGCGTCGCTGAGATCGGCGAGGAGCCCGCCGATCTCGAGATACTCCGGCCGGAAGTCGTGCCCCCACTCACTGATACAGTGGGCTTCGTCCACCGCCACGAGCGGGCAGCGCAGGTCCTTCATGAGGGCTCGGAAGCCGGGGAAGGTCAACCGCTCGGGGGCGACGTAGACGAGCCGACAGCCGCCGCGCGCGATCAGACCCATGCGCCGGCGCATCTCGCCCGCGTCGACGGTGGAGGCCAGGTAGGTCGCCGGAACGCCGCGCGCGTTGAGGGCCTCGACCTGGTCCTGCATGAGGGAGATCAGGGGCGAGATGACGAGCGTGGTGCCGGCGAGCAGCGTGGCCGGGAGCTGGTAGACGAGGCTCTTGCCCCCGCCCGTGGGCGCGACGAGGAGCAGGCGACCCGATGCCAGCAGGGTCTCGATCGCCTCGCGCTGACCCGCGCGAAAAGCAGCGTAGCCCAGCCGGTGAAGCCCCGTCTCGAGGTCGACCCCCGAGGGGAGCGCCGGCTGGGCCGCGCCGCGCGCGATCACCTTACTTCGCGTAGCGCTTCTGCCACTCGGCGAGGATTCGGTCGCGGTTCTTGGCCGACCACTCGAAGTCGTTCGGGTACACGACCTTGCTGATGTCCTTCGGCAGCCCCTCGGGGACTGGCATGCCGGCCACAGCGACGGCGGCGAAATATTTCGCGTACAGCGCCATGGCCTCGTCGCTCGCCGCCCAGTCGAGGAACTGCTTGGCGGCCGGATTCTTCGCGCCCTTCTTCGTGAGCGCGTTGGCCTCCATCTCGTAGCCGGAACCCTCCTTCGGCAGGACCATCTCGACCGGGCTGCCCTTCTTCTTCATCTCGAGCGCGACGTACTCGAACGAGACGCCGATGGCGCGCTCGCCGGCCGCCGCGTCCTTGCACGGCTTGGAGCCCGACTTCGTGTACTCGGCGATGTTCTTGTCCAGCGCGTCGAGGTACTTCCACCCCTCGGTCTCGCCCATGCGCTGCAGGATCGAGGCGACGGAGAGATAGCCGGTGCCCGAGGATGCGGGGTTGGGCATCACGACCTGCCCCTTGTAGACGGGCTTGGTCAAGTCCGCCCAGGACGCAGGCATGGGCAGGTTGTTCTTCTTCGTCACCTCGGTGTTGACGCAGAAGGCCGACATGTAGATGTCGATGCCGACCCACGACGGCGGGTTCGCCTTGTCGCGGAAGAGCGGTTGGATCTTGTCGAGACCCTTGGGCGCGTAAGGCTCCAGCAGCCCAGCGTTCTTGAAGATCAGGATGTTCGTCGCCCCCACGCCCCAGATCGCCTCGGCCTGCATGTTGTCCTTCTCGGCCATGAACCGGGCCGAGATATCGCCGGTCGAGAGCCGCAGGATCTTGAGCTCGATGTTGGGCAGCGTCTTGTTGAGCGCCTTCATGTAATCGGCGATCTGCTCGTTCTCGATCGCCGTGTAGACAACGACGGTCTGCTTCTGGGCCAGCGCGGGCGGCGCGGAGAGCGCCACCACCGCCAGAGCCGCGAGAGCGGTGCGGACGATGCGTGTCAGCATGGGTGCCTCCAGGAAGTGGGTTATTGGGCCATGAAGCCGCCGTCGACGACCATCTCGGCGCCCGTCATGAAGGACGACTCGTCCGACGCCAGGAAAAGCGCGGCGTTGGCGATGTCCCGGGGCTGGCCGATGCGTCCCAGCGGTATGCCCGTCTTGAACTCGACTCTGAGCTCGGGCGTGAGATACGGCGCCTGCAGCGGGGTCTCGACGATCCCCGGGTGGATGATGTTGGAGCGGATCTGGTCCTTGGCGAACTGGATGGCGAGCGACTTGTTGAGCGAGATCAAGGCGCCCTTCGCGGCCGTGTAGGCGTCCTGCGCGCGGGTGAAGCCGGCCAGCGCGGAGACCGAGCCGACGAGGATGATGGACCCGCCGCCCGCCTTCTGGAGGTGCGGGATGCCGTGCTTGGTCACCCAGAACACGCTCTTGAGGTTGATGGCCATCACGCGATCCCACTGGGCGCCATCGGTCTCCAGCACCGAGCGGTCCCTGTCCTTCCACAGGACGCCTGCGTTGTTGTAGAGGATGTGGAGCGCGCCGAAGCGCTTCACACCCGACTCCACCATGCGCTTGACGTCATCCTCGATGGCCACGTCGCCGACGGCCGCCAGCGCCTGGCCGCCTGACTTCTCGACGAGCGCGACGGTCTCGTCGGCCGCGCTCTTGTCGATGTCGCACACGACGACGCGGGCGCCTTCCCCGGCGAAGAGGACGGCGGCCTCGCGGCCCATCCCCATCCCCGCGCCGGAGATCAGCGCGACCTTGCCCTCCAGCCTGGTTGGCATTCTTTCCTAGATTCTCTCGAACAGGCGTACCAGCTCCCAATCCGTGACGGATTGGTCGAAGGCCTGCTGCTCGAGACGGCCGTGGTGGAGGTAGTGCCTCACGACGCCTTCGCCGAAGGCCTCGCGAGCCAGCTTCGACCGCTCGAGCTCGTCGAGCGCCTCGCGCAGCGTCTTCGGGACCTGGCGGAGCTTCGGGTCCTCGTAGGCGTTGCCGTCGTAGAGCCTGGGCGCCTTGAGCTTCTTGTCGATGCCGTGGAGGCCCGCGGCGATGGTCGCGGCGAAGGCCAGGTACGGATTGGCGTCGGCGCCCGGAATGCGGTTCTCCACGCGGAAGCTCGGCCCTTCCCCGCACAGGCGGAAGCCGCAGGTGCGGTTGTCCCAGCCCGCGGCGATGCGCGTGGGCGCGAAGGACCCCGCCTGGTAGCGCTTGTAGGCATTGATGGTGGGCGCGTAGAAGTAGGCAAACTCACGCGCCATCGCCATCTGCCCCGCCAGCCACTGCTGGAAGAGCGGCGTCCCCTGCCGCCCGCGGCCCGCGAAGAGGCTCTTCTTGCCCGCGCGGTCCCAGAGGGAGGAGTGGAGGTGGAAGGACGAGCCCGCGGCGCCCATGTCGTACTTCGCCATGAAGGTGATCGAGCTGCCCTGCTGCCACGCGATCTCCTTGACGCCGTGCTTGTAGAGCACGTGGCGATCGGCCATCTCGAGCGCCTCGGCGTAGCGGAGGTTGATCTCCTCCTGCCCCCGCCCCCACTCACCCTTCGAGAACTCCACCGGCACGCGCGCCGCTTCCATCGAGTTCCGGATGGCGCGCACCAGCGGCTCCTCCTTGGACGTCTGGAGGATGTGATAGTCCTCGAGGTAGCTGGAGACCGGCGTCAGGCCGTGGTAGCGCTTGGCGCGCGCCTCGTCGAAGGACTCGCGGAAGAGATAGAGCTCGAGCTCGGAGGCGGTCTTCACCGTGAAGCCACGCTTGCGCACCCGCTCGATCTGCCTCTTCAGCACCCAGCGCGGTGACTCCTCGATGGGCTGGCCCTCTTCGGTGTAGACGTCGCAGAAGACCAGCGCCGTCTGCGGCAGCCACGGGATCAGCCGCCAGGTCGCCAAGTCTGGCACCATCTTCATGTCGCCGTAACCACGTTCCCATGACGTGAGCGTGAAGCCGGGCAGCGGCTCCATTTCCATGTCCACCGTGAAGAGATAGATGCAGGCGTGCACGCCGTCGCCGAGCACGTGATCGAGGAAGTAGCGGCCGACGACGCGCTTGCCCATGAGGCGGCCCATCCCGTCGGGAAACACCGTGAGCACGGTGTCCACGGCGCCCTTGCGGATGAGCGCCTCGAGGCCCTTCGGGTCCGCCGGGTCGGCCACTAAGATCTCCTCCATGGGGTCTGCAGGAGCCAGCGGGTCCGCGTGGGCCGGCCGCGAGGCTGACGAATCTTAGCGGGGTTCCCGGCGCGGGGCAAGGGCCGCGACTACTGTATGGCGATGGGGACGGGCGGGATCAACAGGATCAACAGGAGCAGGCAGAGGAAGCCCACGGCGTAGCGACCCGGAGAAAGCGGGGAGAGGTCGTCGAGCGGCGGCTGGTGGTGAAAGCCCATCACGAACAGGAGCAGGAAAGCCCAGACGAACCAGTTGCCTGCCCCCGTCACCGCGCCCAGCGCCAGGAGGCCGAGAAAGGTCGCGATCGAGATCTGCCTGTGCCGGGCCCCGAAGAGCGCATAGGCTATCCGCCCGCCGTCGAGCTGGCCGACCGGAATGAGGTTCAGCGCGGTGACGAAGAGCCCGACCCAGCCCGCGAGCGCCACCGGGTGGACGAAGACGTCGTGCCCGGGCGGCAGCGGGCCGAAGGCGAGCCACGTCATGAAGCGCAGGAGCAGCGAGTCGCCGAACGACACGCTCCCGCCCGACGGGACCGCCGCCACCTTCGACCAGCCGAGGCCGATCCAGAGCGCGGGCAGCGCCACCACGAGCCCCGCCAGCGGTCCGGCGGCGGCGATGTCGAAGAGGGAGTTTCTGTCGCGAGCGGGCGAGCGCATCCGGATGATGGCGCCCAGCGTGCCGAAGAGCAAGGGCGGCGGCGCGGGAATGAAGTACGGCAGGCTGACGGAGGCGCCGTAGGCCCGCGCGGTGAAGTAGTGGCCGAACTCGTGGGTGCCGAGGATGGCGAGCAGGGTGAAGGCGAACGGAACACCTTCCAGCAGCCGGCGGGGCTCCACGAACGGGTTGAAGGCGAAGAACGCCTGCGACCCGGCCACGATCGTGGAGAGCACCGTGAGCAGGAAGAGGACGATGTTCGTGCGCGGCTTCGACGGCATGACGACGTCCACGAAGGGCAGCGCCCGCACCCACGTCAGCCCCTGCCCCGCCTGGAGAAACGGCGTGTACCCGAAGGGGCGGAGGCGCCCCACGAGCTCGGTCACGGCCGTGGCCGGCTGCATGAGGAGCCGCCCGCCGAAAGCCACCGCGTGCCCTTCGACGCGCACCTGGTCCACCGCCAGCACGCCGGCCAGCTGCGGACCGAGCTCGGCTACCGTGAACGCGGAGGAATCGGCGGATGGGACGGCGGCGCGGCGCCGTCGGAAGGGCCAGAGGCGCATGGCTTCACGTTACCACAGCGCCAGAGAGGCCACCGCGCGACGGGCCGCCTCGAGCCCGCCTTCGAGATACACGACGGCCAGCACGGCCTCGAGCGCCGTGGCAAGGAGCGATTCCTTCTCGCGCCCGCCCATCTGCTCTTCGCCGCGGCCCAGGCGCAGGTGGGGCCCGAGATGTATCGCGACGGCCCAGCGGCCGAGATTGGCGCCGGAGACGAGCTCGGCGCGCTTCGGAGTCAGCACGCCCTCGGCCTCGTCCGGGAACGCGCGCCAGAGGTGCTCGGCGACGACCAGGGCGAGCACGGCATCGCCGAGAAAGGCAAGCGCGCCGTTGTCGCGGGTGCCCGGATGCTCGTTGGCGAAAGAGCTGTGGGTCAGCGCCTGCTCGAGCAGCGCGGCCTCACGGAAGGCGTGCCCCAGACGGGCGCTCAGGAGGTGAAGCGGGTCGGGTTCCGCGATCACCTATCCTCGATACTTCTTGAAGGCCAGCGTCGCGTTCGTGCCGCCGAAGCCGAAGGCATTGCTGAGCGCGACCTCGATCTCCTGCTTGCGCGCCTGGTTCGGGACGTAGTCGAGGTCGCAGTCGGGGTCGGGCTTCTCGTAGTTCATCGTGGGCGGGAGCATTCCATGATGCAACGCGAAGGCGGTCGCAATGGCCTCGATCCCGCCCGCGGCCCCCAGGAGATGTCCGGTCATGGACTTCGTGGACGAGATCGCAAGCTTCTTGGCATGGTCGCCGAAGACGCGCTTGATCGCGATGGTTTCGAACTTGTCGTTGTAGGGCGTGGACGTGCCGTGCGCGTTGATGTAGCCGACGGACGAAGGCTCGAGCGCGGCGTCGCGGAGGGCGGCCGCCATGGCCCGGGCCGCGCCGTCGCCCTCGGGATCGGGCGCGGTCATGTGATACGCGTCACCCGTCATGCCGTAGCCCACGATCTCGGCGTAGATGCGGGCCTCGCGCGCCCGTGCGTGCTCCAGCGACTCCAGGACCACGAGGCCCCCGCCCTCGCCGCAGACGAAGCCGTCACGCTCGGCGTCGAACGGGCGGGATGCCTTCGTCGGATCATCGTTGCGCGTGGACATGGCTTTCATCTGGCAGAAGCCCGCGATGGTCAGGGGGATGATGATGGCCTCCGCCCCGCCGGCGATCATCACCTCGGCGTCGCCACGCTGGATGATTCTCATGGCGTCGCCGATCGCATGGTTGCCGGTGGCGCACGCGGTGACCACCGACGAGTTCGGCCCCCTGGCGCCGAAGCGCATCGAGATTACGCCCGACGCCATGTTGACGATGATCATCGGCACGAAGAAAGGGGACACCCGGTCCGGCCCCTTCTCCGTGAGGATGGCGTACTGCTCGAGCAGCGTCTCGATGCCGCCGATGCCGGAGCCCACCAGCACGCCGAAGCGCGTGGCGTCCACGCGATCCGTCTTGAGCCCCGCGTCCTCCACGGCCATCACGGCGCAGGCGACCGCGTACTTGAGGAACCGGTCGAACTTGCGGTCGTCCTTCTTGTCGATGTACTTGAGCGGGTCGAAGCCCTTGATCTCGCCTGCGATGCGCGTCGGCATCTGGCTGGCGTCGAATCGGGTGATCGGTCCGATGCCGGACCGGCCCGCGAGGAGAGAGACCCAGAACTCCTCGGCCGTGTTGCCGACGGGGGTGACCGCCCCCGCGCCGGTCATCACTACGCGGCGCTTGTCCATGGCCATGGGCGGCGCCGGTGGTCCGGCTACTGGTTCTCCTTGATATAGCTGATCGCGTCACCCACCGTGGTGATCTTCTCCGCGTCCTCGTCGGGGATCTCGAGGTCGAACTCCTCCTCGAAGGCCATGACCAGCTCGACCGTGTCGAGCGAATCGGCGCCCAGATCCTCGATGAACTTTGCGTTGGGGTTGACCTCGTCCTCTTCGACCCCGAGCTGCTCGACGATGATCTCCTTCACCCGCTCCTCGACCGGCTTTGCCATGAACACCCCCCGCTTCCGCATAGATTGGACTCACACCACCGATCCCCTGATCCCCGCGGAGACGTCCTACATGTAGAGACCCCCGTTGACGTGGATCGTCTGCCCCGTGACGTAGGCGGCGCCGTCGCCGGCCAGGAATCGTACCACCTCGGCTACCTCACGCGCCGCCCCGATCCGCTTGAGCGGCACCTGCTGGAGCAGCGCCTCCCGGGCCTCGCCGGATATGCCGGCCGTCATGTCCGTCTCGATCAGGCCGGGCGCCACGGCGTTGACCAGGATGTTCCAGTGCGCCAGCTCGCGCGCGGCCGCTTTCGTGAGGCCGATCACGCCCGCCTTGGCCGCCGAGTAGTTGACCTGGCCGGCGTTGCCCATAGCCCCCGCGGTGGACGTGATATTGATGATCCGCCCACTCTTCTGCCGCATCATCGACTTGGCCGCTGCCCGCGTCATGAGGAACACGCCCCGGAGGTTCGTGTCCATGACCTGGTCCCAGTCGTCGTCCTTCATCCGCACGAGGAGCTGGTCGCGCGTGATACCGGCGTTGTTGACGAGCACGTCGATGCGGCCGAAGCGCTCCTTCGCCGCATCCACCAGCCGGTCGCAATCCTCCCGCTTCGACTGATCCGCCGCCAGACCGATCGCCGCTGCGCCCGACGCCTCGAGTTCCACGACGGCGGACTCGAGCCGGGCCGCGTCGCGGCCAGAGACTACCACGGAGGCGCCGTCCTCCGCCAGCGCACGAGCGATGGCCAGCCCGATCCCGCGCGTTCCGCCAGTCACCACCGCGATGCGGCCCGCCAGCGCCTTGCCTGCATTCACGCGGTGGGCCCTCCGGCGAGCGCGGCGGCGACCTTCTCGAGCGAATCCGGGTCCTCGACCGCCTGCCCTCGGGCGCCTTCAACGGTGCGCTTCAGGAGCCCCGTCAGCACTCGCCCGGGCCCGACCTCCAGCCAGGTAGTGGCGCCCTCACGCGCGAGCACGCCGAGGCAGTCCGTCCAGCGCACCGGACTCGCCACCTGGCGGACGAGAAAGGGCTTGACGTCGTCGGCGGTGGTGGTGATCCCTGCGTCCACGTTGCGCACGACGGGCACCCGCGGGGCGTGAATGCTTACCCTCTCGAGCTCGCCCGCGAGGCGGTCGGCGGCAGACTTCATGAGCGCCGAATGAAATGGCGCGCTCACAGGCAGGAGCACGCCCTTCTTGCTGCCGAGGGCCGCCGCCGCCGCCACGGCCCGCTCGACGGCGGCCCGATGGCCAGCGATCACGATCTGCCCCGGCGAGTTGATGTTGGCGACGTTGACGACCTCGCCCCGCGCCGCCTCGGCGCAGGCCTTCTCGGCCGTTTCCACGTCGATCCCCATGAGTGCGGCCATCGCGCCCGTGCCCACGGGCACGGCCTCCTGCATGAACTCGCCGCGCTTCCGGACGAGGCGCACGGCGTCGGCGAAGCCGAGCGCGCCCGTCACCACGAGCGCGGAGTACTCCCCCAGGCTGTGTCCGGCGCAGAGGTCGGGGGCAATGCCGCGCTCGGAGAGCACCGCCGCCGCGGCAACGCTCGCCGTCAGGATGGCGGGCTGGGTGTTCGCGGTGAGGGCGAGCTCTTCCTCCGGCCCCTCGAAACAGAGCCGCGAGAGCCGGAAGCCGACCGCATCGTCGGCCCGGCTCCACACTGCCGCCGCCGCGGGCGAAGACTCCGCGAACGCCCGGCCCATGCCGACCGCCTGTGAGCCCTGCCCCGGGAAGAGGAACGCGATCTTCATCGGGTCCCTACCAACGCAGCAGTGCCGCGCCCCAAGTGAAGCCGCCGCCGAAGGCGGCCATCAGCACGAGGTCGCCTGGGTTGAGCCGCTTCGAGGCCCACGCCTCCTCGAGGGCGACGTACACCGAGGCCGCGCCGGTATTGCCGTAGCGATCCACGTTCACGAACACGCGATCCATGGGGAACTTGAGCCGCTTTGCCGCCGCCTCGATGATGCGCAGGTTGGCCTGGTGCGGGACGAAGAGGGCGAGGTCCTGCGCCGTGAATCCGTTCCGGGTGAGAATCCGCACCGCGCAGTCCTCGAACATGCGCACCGCGACCTTGAAGACCTCGTTGCCCTTCATCCTGGCGAAGTGCATCCGCTTGTCCACCGTCTCGTGGGTCGCCGGGTGGCGCGAGCCGCCCGCCGGTTGGATCAGGAGGTCGCCATAGCGCCCGTCGGAGTAGAGGTCGGTATCGAGGATCCCCGCCTCCCCATCGGAGGGGCGGAGCACCACCGCGCCCGCCGCGTCGGCCAGCAGGATGCAGGTGCCCCGGTCGGTGTAGTCGGTGATGCGCGACAGGCACTCGGCGCCGATGCAGAGGACGGTCTTGTACTTCCCCGTCTGGATGTACTGGGAGCCGACGGAGAGGCTGTAGACCGAGCCCGAGCAGGCGGCGTAGACGTCCATGGAGCCCGCGTTCTTGCACCCGAGCCGGTGCTGGACGATGTTGGCGGTGGTGGGGAAGGCCATGTCGCCGGTGGTCGTCCCGACCACGATCAGGTCGATCTCGCCCGGCTCGACCTGGGCACGCTCGAGGGCTTGCTGCGCCGCCTTGATGGCGAGATCGGAGGAGGCCTCGGTCTCGTCGACGACGTGCCGCTCGCGGATGCCGGTGCGCTGGACGATCCACTCGTCCGAGGTCTCGACCATCCGTTCGAGCTCCTCGTTGGTCAGGATGCGCTTCGGGGCATAGGCGCCGATGCCGATGATCCGTGCCCGGGTCATTCGCGGCCTCCCTCGCGCCCCTCGGCCAGCTCCGACTCAGCTTCGAGGGCGGTCTTGATGTGCTCGTTCACCCCGTTCTTGACCCACTCGGCAGCCACCCGCACGGCGTTCTTGATGGCCTTCACCGGCGAGGCACCGTGGCAGATGATGGAGGCGCCGTTGATGCCGAGGAGCGGCGCGCCGCCCATCTCCGTGTAGTCGACCCGGCGCTTCATGCGCGTGAAGGCGCGCTTCGAGAGCGCCGCCCCCGCCAGCGAGAAGACGTCGCGGCCGACCTCCTGCCGGATCATCTCCGTCAGCATCTCGGCCAGGCTCTCCGAGACCTTGAGGCAGACGTTGCCCGTGAACCCGTCCGTCACCACCACGTCGCAGCGTCCGTTGTAGATGTCGCGTCCCTCGATGTTGCCGATGAAATTGATCGACGAGGTCCTGAGCTCCTCGAAGGCCTCCTTCGTCAGCTCGTTGCCCTTCCCTTCCTCCACACCGACGGAGAGGAGACCCACGCGCGGGTTGTCCTTGCCCACGATGTCGCGCGAGTAGACGTGCCCCATGACGGCGAACTGGAAGAGGTGGCGCGGCTTGGGGTCGACGTTGGCGCCGGCGTCGATGAGAATGGTATAGCCGGACAGGCTCGGCAGCGCGGCGGCGATGGCGGGACGGTCCACGCCGGGCAGGACGCCCAGCACGTACATCCCGATGGCCATGGCGGCCCCGGTGTTGCCGGCCGAGACGAGGGCCTGGCACTCGCCCTCCTTGCACAGCTCGGCCGCGACACGGAGCGAGGAGTCGTGCTTGCGCCGGAGGGCGTGCGAGGGGGGCTCCGCCATGCCCACCACCTGGCTGGCGTGGCGCACGGAGATCGGCTGGTCCTGCGCCTTAAGGCGTACGATTTCACGCTCGACGGCGGCCTTGTCGCCGACGAGCACCGAGGCGAGTCCGAATTCCCGGGCCGCCGTCACCGCGCCCTCGACGACGACGGCGGGGCCGAAGTCCCCGCCCATCGCATCCACCGCGATCTTCATCGGCCGCGGGTCGCCCGTGCGGGCGCTACTCGCCCTCGACAGACAGGACTTCCCTCCCCTTGTAGAAGCCGCACTTGGGACAGATCTGGTGAGGCAGCTTCACTTCCCGACACTGCGGGCAGACGGAGCGCGTGGGCGCGGACATCTTGTAGTGTGTCCGGCGCTTGCGCCCGCGCGTCTTCGAGTGGCGTCGCTTTGGCAGCGGCATGAGCTGGTGGCTCCTCGGTCGGCCTCGTAAGCCCGACCTTGCGGGTTATTTCGACAGCCGGTCGGCCAAGCCCTTGAGCGGCGACCACCGCGGGTCTGCGGCCGGCGCGCACGCGCACGGGGCTGCGTTCCTGTTCGCTCCGCACGTGGGGCAGAGGCCGCGGCACCCCTCGCGGCAGAGCGGCTTCATCTCCAGGCCCAGAGTGGTCTCGGTCTCGAGCAGCGTGTTGAGATCGATCTGGTCATGGTCGTAGACATCCGTCTCGAGGTCGTCCCTGCCCAGCTCCCGCTCCTCCCCGCGCACGGCCGGCGCGGGCACCAGGCTCGTGTCCACGTTCGCGTCCACCGCGGCCTCGTATGCCTCCAGGCAGCGCGAGCAGACCTGCGGCACGCGCGACCGGACCCGGCCGTGGACGAAGACGACGTCGCCGTCCTTCTCCACGGCGAGCTCCACGTCCTCGAGCCGCCACGAGCGGTCCTGGAAGGGCTCCGGGAACGCCTCGGGGCCCTCGAACCTGAGCCCCTCCTCCGGAATCTCGGAGACCCTGATGACCATGACTCGACTCTCGCTAACCCTGTAAAGAATTTATAGAATTCCCTAAAACCGGGTCAGTGTACGAGCCCCCCTCCCGGTTGTCAACCTCAAAGGCCTCCCGGGCCCCTTTTCCAGCATACGGCCGAGAGCCCTGCCGCGCCCTATACTGATGACCCTGTGCACACCATCTATTTCGGCGACAACCTGGACATCCTGCGCCGACACGCTCTGGACGGCACGATCAACCTCATCTACATCGACCCGCCGTTCAATACCGGCAAAGCGCAGACGCGCACGCGCATCAAGACCGTGCGGAGCGCGTCGGGCGACCGCGTGGGCTTTCAAGGGCAGCGCTACGCGACAGCCAAGATGGGCTCGCGCGCCTTCCCCGATCGCTTCGACGACTACCTGGCCTTTCTCGAGCCGCGCCTACGCGAGGCCTACCGGGCGCTGGCCCCGGACGGCACGCTGTACTTTCACATCGACTACCGCGAAGCGCACTACTGCAAGGTGCTCCTGGACGGCATCTTCGGGCGTCGCTGCTTCCTCAACGAGATCATCTGGGCCTACGATTACGGCGGCCGGCCGACGCGCCGCTGGCCGCCCAAGCACGACAACATCCTCGTGTACGTCAAAGACCCGTCGCGCTACGTCTTCGACACGGGGGCCGTCGAGCGCATCCCCTACATGGCGCCGGGGCTGGTCGGACCGGAAAAGGCGGCGCGCGGCAAGCTGCCCACCGACACCTGGTGGCACACCATCGTCCCTACCAACGGACGCGAGCGCACGGGCTACCCGACGCAGAAGCCGCTGGGCGTCGTCACCCGCATCGTGCAGGCGTCGTCGCGTCCGGGCGACCTCGTGCTCGACTTCTTCGCCGGCAGCGGCACCACCGGGGAGGCCTGCATCGCGAACAGCCGCCGCTTCATCCTGGTGGACGACAACCCCGAGGCGCTCGAAGTGATGGCGCGGCGCTTCGAGGGCCTCCGGGGCATCCGCTGGGTCGGCTTCGACCCGCGCGCGGCGCTCGGCCGGCGCGGCGCGGCCGGCCCCGTTGCTTGACGCTCTCCGGAGCGGCTGCTACATTTTGCTCGGAGGCACCACGCCATGGGCAACCTGATCAAAACCTGGTTCCTTCTCACCGTCCTGACCTGTTTGCTGGTCCTGGCCGGCGGAGCCATCGGCGGGCAGCAGGGCATGGTCATCGCCTTCGTCCTGGCCTTCGTGATGAACGTCGGCTCGTACTGGTTCTCCGACAAGATCGTGCTGTCGATGTATGGCGCCCAGCCGGTGGACGAGGCCCAGGCGCCCGAGCTCTACCGCATTGTCCGCGAGCTGGCGGCTGAAGCGAAGATCCCGGTACCGCCGATCTACATCATTCAGGACGACTCTCCCAACGCCTTCGCGACGGGGCGGAACCCGAGCCACGCCGCGGTCGCGGTCACGGAAGGCATCCTGCGCATCATGAGCGAGGACGAGCTCAAGGGCGTGCTCGCCCACGAGCTCTCGCACGTCAAGAATCGCGACACGCTCATCATGACCATCGCGGCCACGCTCGCGGGGGCCATCACCTATCTGGCGCAGATGGCGCAGTGGGCGGCCATCTTCGGCGGCGGCCGGCGCAGCGATGAGGAAGGCGGCGGCGGGGGCGGCCTCATCGGCATGCTCCTGATGGCCGTCCTCGCCCCGTTCGCAGCCATGCTCATCCAGATGGCCATCTCCCGGAGCAGAGAGTACGAGGCCGACGCCTCGGGCGCGCGCCTCTGCCGCCGCGCCTCCGGACTCGAACACGCGCTCGCGAAGCTCGACGCGGCCTCGCGGCAGGTGCCTCTGGACGCCACGCCAGCCACGGCCCATCTCTTCATCGTCAACCCGCTGACCTCCGGCGGCCTCGCGACGCTGTTCTCGACCCATCCCCCGATCGAAGAGCGGATCGCGCGCCTCCGGGCGATGAGGCTTTGATCGCGGCGGGACCGGGCGCGGCGCTCGGCCTGACGGAGCCGCACCCCGCCTCCGATCTCATGATAGAGGCCGAGCACCTTCGCAAGACCTACGGCCTGACGGCGGTCCTCGATGACGTGTCGCTCGAGCTCGGTACCGGTCGGGGCCTGACCCTCCTGGGGGCCAACGGCACCGGCAAGACCACGCTCCTGCGGATCCTCGCTACGCTCCTGCGGCCCACCTCGGGCTCGCTGCGCATCGCCGGGACCGACGCCGTGAAGGAACCCGACACCGTTCGGGGCGCCATCGACATGGTCGGGCACGGCTCCTGGGTCTACGAAGACCTGACCGCGCTCGAGAACCTGCGATTCTGGGCAGTCATGGGCGGCCACGACGCCGGACGCGCGCGACTCCGCGCCGCTCTCGAGCAGGTCGAGCTCGACGCCTCGGCCGACCGGCGGGCGCGCACCTTCTCGGCGGGCATGAAGCGGCGCCTGGCGCTCGCGCGCGTGCTGCTGGGCCGGGCCCGCCTCCTCCTCCTCGACGAGCCCTTCACCGGCCTCGACCGGGCGGGCCGGAAGTGGCTGGGCGAGTTCCTGCTGTCCTTCAAGGCCGGCGGCGGGGCGCTGGTCGTGGCGACACACAGCTTCGATGCGGGAGTGGGAGTGGCAGATCGCGTCGCCATTCTCTCCGGCGGGCGGATCGTCCTGGACCGTCCCGCGGCCGAGCTCGGCCTGGAGGACGTCCGCCGCCTTTACGACGAGCTGGCCCTGGGCCCCGGGACGGCTTCGTGAGCGCCTACGTCCGCCGCGCGTGGATCGTGGTCTGGAAGGACGTGCTCAGCGAGCGCCGGAGCAAGGAGAGCCTCAACTCGCTCATCTTCTTCTCGCTCCTGCTCCTCTTCGTGTTCCAGTTCGCGCTGGGGCCCGAGCGCGCGCGGGTGGAAGCGGCGCTTCCCGGGCTCCTCTGGCTCGCCTTCATCCTGGCGGGGCTGCTGGCCTTCGGGCGGACCTTTCTCATCGAGCGTGAGAACGACTGCTGGGAGGGGCTCGTGCTCTCGCCCGGCGACAAGTCGGCCATCTATCTCGGCAAGCTCGCGGGCAACGTGCTCGTGATGATCGTCGTGGAGATGGTGCTCCTCGTGCTCTTCGCCGTGTTCTTCTCCCTGGACTTCACACCGGCTCTTCCCGCCCTGGCGGCGGTGCTGGCGCTCGGCACGCTCGGCCTCGCGGCGGTGGGGACGCTCTTCGGCGCCATCACGGCCCAGCTCCGCGCGCGCGAGCTGCTCTTCCCTGTCCTGCTCCTCCCTGCCGTGGTACCGGTGCTCCTGAGCTCGGTGAGCGCCACCCAGACCGTGCTGGCGGGTCAGCCGCTCGGCGAGGCCGCGCCGTGGCTCAAGCTGCTGGCCGCGGCGGACCTCGTCTACCTCGTGGTGGGCGTGGTGACCTTCGAATTCGTCCTCGACGCCGCGTGAGCCCCGGATCCAGGCCTCACCCCGGTCAGCCCTTGAGCCCGCTCATGACGACGGCACGGACGACCCAGCGCTGACACAGGAGGAAGATCACGAGGACGGGCAGGATGCTGACGACCGCGGCCGCGGTGACCAGGTTGTACTCGATGAAGTACATGTTGGTGAAGCCGACGAGGCCCAGGGTCACCACCTTCATCTCCGGCGAGTTGATCACGACGAGCGGCCAGAACAGCTCGTTCCACGTCCACATGAACTTGATGATCACGAGCGTCGCCATCGCCGGGGCCACCGACGGCAGGACGATTCGCCAGAAAATGCCGAGTTCTCCCCCGCCGTCGATCCGCGCCGCTTCGATATAGTCGGTGGGCACCATCTCGATCGCCTGGCGCATGAGGAAGACGCCGAAGACGCTCACGAGGTCGGGGGCGAGGATGCCGGCGTAGGTGTCGAGAAGGCCGAGCCGGTTAACCCACAGGTACAGCGGCACCACCACTGACTGGAACGGCACCATCAGGATGCCGATGATGCCGAAGAAGAGGACGTCCCGGCCGGGGAACCGGAACTTGGCGAAGCCGTAGCCGGCCAGTGAAGAGACGAGCAGGCTCGACACGGCCGACACCGAGGCGACGAGGGCGCTGTTGAGCAGGAACCGCCCAAAGGGCTGCCGCTGGAACACCTCGCGGTAGTTGTCGAAGTTGCTCCATCGGTCGGGCGCCACCTGGAGCGGGACTCGCTGGATCTCGGGGACTGTCTTGAGCGAGGTCACCGCCATCCAGAAGAAGGGGAAAAAGACGACCACCCCGCCCGCCGCCACCAAGCCGACCACCACCAGGTGTCGCCAGCCGTTCTTCAATACTCCACCTGCCGACGAAAGAGGTGCCACTGCAAGAGCGTCAGCAGGAGCAGCGACGCGAAGACGAAGACCGCGATGACGGACGCGTCACCGAGCCGGAAGAACTTGAAGGCAGTGTCGTAGAGCAGCATGATCACCGTCTGGCTGGCGCCCGCCGGTCCGCCCTGCGTGGTCGCGTACACCGTGTCGAAGACCTTGAAGTTGAAGATGATCTCCAGGATGGCGACCATGACGATCTGCGGATTCAGGAGCGGCAGGGTCACGCGGCCGAACGTCTGCCAGCGGTTGGCGCCATCGATCGAGGCCGCTTCGTAGTACTCGCCCGGGATGGCCTGGAGCGCGGCGAGGAAGATGAGGGTGTCGAACCCGAGGCGTGCCCAGACGTTGACCAGGGCCAGCGACGGCAGCACCAGGTCGAAGCTCTGGAGCCACTTGAACGGCGGGAGGCCCACCTGCGCGAGCAGATGGTTGAGGACGCCGTACACCGGGTCGTAGATCCACTGCCAGACCAGGGCGGCCGCCACCAGTGACACCGAGAACGGCAGAAAATACGTGGCAGTCCAGACGCTCCGCCAGCGCAGGCTCACGAGGCGGTGGAGGCCGAGGGCGACGGCAAGCGCCACCACGGCCGTCAGCGGCACGGACATGAAGAGCAGCGTCACCGTGTTCCGGACGGTGTGCCAGAACGTCGGATCGGTGAGGACCTTGACGTAGAGACGGGTCCCCACGAACTGGGTCGCTCCGCCCGACTGGGTCCGGTAGAAGGACCCGAGCACCGATTCGGCCAGCGGGACCAGGAACACGCACGTGAAATATGCGGCGGCGGGCAGGACGAAGAAGAGTCCGGCCCGCCGCTGGCGGTCCATGTAGCCGCGGGCACCGAGCATCCGTAGAAACGGCCGCACGGTCTGGCCCGCCGGTCAGTCGGCCAGGATCCTGTCCATCTTCGCCGCGGCCTCGTCCAGCAGGGGCTTGGGCTGCCCCTTGCCGTAGAGAGCGGCCACCACGGCCTCGCCGAAGGCGGTGGCGAGCTCGTTGGACTTCGGGTGGTAGTACTCGGGCGGCACGGGCTGCTTGAGCATCTCCTGCGTCGAGTGGTAGTCGGGGCGCGCCTTGACGTAGGCGGTCTCGAGGTTCACCGTCCACACCGGCAGGATGCCCTGGGCATGGTGCTGGTCGAGGTCGTCTTTCGGATTGCTGATGAAGCGCATGAACTCCCAGGCCGCCTGCTTGTTCGGGCTGTTCTTGTAGACCATGTTGGTCCACGGAAAGAGGTTGCCCGCGCCCGGGCACGCCTTCCCGCAGGGCAGCGCGTAAACCTTGAAGCTCACGTCGGGAGCATTCTTCTTGACCCAGCCGAAGAACCACGACTCCCGGAAGATCACCGCCGCGCGCTTCTGGCCGAACGCGTCCTCGGGCGTCGGGAAGGCCAGGCTCGCGACCTTCTGCTTCTGGACGAGGTCCGAGTAGAACTGGAGCGCGGCCACCATCTCGGGGCTGTTGGCGAACCCGGTCGCCTTGTCGAGGCCGGGCGACAGCATGCGGGCGCCGTAGGCGTGGGCGAAGGGGAGGAACTTGTCGGTGATGCCCACCGGATGACCCTTGTGGCGAAGCGCGAATCCCACCTGCGTGGGCTCGCCCTTCGGATCGAGCACGGTCAGCTTCTTCATCGCGGCCAGCCATTCGTCCAGCGTCTTCGGCGGCTGGTCCGGGTTGATCCCCGCTTTCTTGAAGAGATCGACGTTGATGTACATCTGCTGGAAATTGCCGTGCTCGATGGGGATGCCGTAGCGCACGCCCTTCCACTTGCCCACCGAGACCATGTACTTCGGCAGGTTCTCGTCCCAGACCTTGGCCAGGTCGGCGGGCATCCGGTCGCAGAAGTCATACTGCCCGCACCAGTGGTGCGTCATGCCCATGAAGATGTCGGGCGCGCCGCTCTTGCCCATCAGCGCCGCCAGGTACTTGGCCTCGTAGCCCTGGTAGGGGACGGTGACCACCTGGACCTCGTACCCGTGCTTCTGCGCGAAGTCCTTGCCGCGCGTCTCGTAGAACTTGTTGAACTCCGGGTTCTGCTCCCAGTGCGTCCAGAAGACCAGCTTCTTCGACTGCGCGGATCCCGCCGACGGGGCCATCACCACCGCCAGGGCCACCACCGCTATCGAGATCGTTCTCCAGATCTTGCGTCGCATCCTTGGCTCCTTTGCCATCAGAACTACAGGCTCTGCACGGGTCACGTCCACCGGGTGCGATACTGTTCCGGTAACCCTCCGCCCGTCAAGGCCGGACACGGGGGGGCGGGCCTGTTCAGTTGACGCGGCGGTGCCGTGCCTCTACACTCGGGCTCGTCCCGCTCATCGCAACGCGCGAAGGAGACCCGATGGTCGAGAATCCTCTCAGGCGCCCACCCAAGGCCTGTCCGGCCCGGGTTCGGAGCGTCGCTGCTCGCGGTGCCGCGCCAGGGCGCCGCCGCGCGGGCCGGCCCGCATGATGCGCGCGCTTGGATGGCTGTCCCTGCTCGGCCTCGTCGTGGGCCTCGCAGCCAGTTTCGGCTACTCGCCGCGCGAGGCCGTGCAGGGCAATGTCCAGCGCATCATGTACCTCCACGTGCCTGCCGTCCTCACCGCCTATCTCGCCTTCGCTCTCGTCTTCATCGGGAGCATCGGCTATCTCCTGACGCGGCAGCCGGCTTGGGACCGGCTCGCCCTGGCGGCGGCCGAGCCCGGCGTCCTTTTCACCGGCATCACGATCGCCTCGGGTTCGATCTGGGGCAAGCCGACCTGGGGCACGTGGTGGACCTGGGACGCGCGCCTCACGTCGACCGCCGTGCTCTTCCTCGTCTACGTCGGCTATCTCCTCCTGCGCGGCATGGTGGACGAGCCCGACCGCCGGGCGCGCGCCGCCGCCGTCGTGGGCATCCTGGGCGCGGCGAACATCCCCATCGTGCACTTCTCGGTCAAGTGGTGGCGCGCGCTCCACCAGCCGTCCACTATCCTGGGTCCCGAGCCCTCGCCAATCGCCACTCCGATAGCGGCCACACTCCTCGTCAATTGGATCGCCTTCACCTTGCTCTTCGCCTATCTGTTGACCGCGCGGATGGAAATCGCGCGGTTCGAGGAGACTCATGCCGGATAACTGGGGCTACGTCTTCTCCGCCTATGGCCTGGCGGCCGTCGCGCTGCTCGGTTACTGGCGACGCCTGGTGGGGCGAGCAAAGCGCCTCGCCGACGGCGAGGGCCGCACGAGCAAAGAGACCGGATGAGCCGGCGCGGCAAGTTCGTCGCCGGCGGGCTCGTCATCGTCGCGGCCATCGCCTATCTCATCTGGTCGGGCGTGAGCCAGTCCGTCGTCTACTTCGTCACGCCGAGCGAGCTCCTGGCCGCGCCCGTGCCGAGCAAGACCTACCGCCTCGGCGGCCTCGTGCAGCCGGGCTCGCTCAAGTGGCAGCCCAAGAGCCTGGATCTGTCCTTCACGCTCTCCGACGGCAAAGCGAGCGTCCCCGTCAAACACAAGGGCACGCCGCCCGATCTCTTCGCCGAGGGACGCGGCGCCGTGGTCGAGGGCTCGTGGACGAAGGAGGGCTATTTCAAGGCCTCGCTGATCCTGGCCAAGCACTCCGAGGAGTACAAGGCGCCCCACGACGGCGCCCAGCCGGGGTACAAGGAGCTGTTGAAGAGCCTGCGCGGAGAGGGCACCCGATGAGGGCGACAAGCCCGAAGAGGCCACGGCGCAGCGCGGGCTCCTCCAACGGAGCGCGACCACAATGAGGGCCACAAGCCCGAAGAGGCCACGGCCCAGCGCGGGCTCCTCCAACGGAGGGCGAACCGCGTGATCCCGGAGCTCGGGTACGGCGCGACCGTCGCCGCCCTCGTGCTTGCGCTCTGGGGCGCGATCGCGGCGGCGGTGAGCGCCCGCACCGGGCGCGCGGCGTTGCTCCGCTCGGGGGAGCGCGCGGCGGTCGGCGCCTGGGTGCTCATCACCGCCTGCATCGCGCTCATGCTCTACGCCTTCCTGACCTTCGACTTCTCGGTTCGGTACGTCGCCATCAACACGAACCGCGGCACGCCCTTCTACTACCGAATCACGGCGCTCTGGGGGGCCCTCGAGGGCTCCATCGTCCTCTGGTCCTGGATGCTGTCGATCTACACGCTGATCGTGGTCGTCCAGTATCGGAGACGCCAGCCCGAGCTCTACCCGTGGGTGCTGGCGGTCATGCTGGGCATCCTCGCCTTCTTTCTCCTCGTCATGACCATCCCGGCGCCTCCCTTCGAGCGTCTCACGCCGATCCCGGCCGACGGCCGGGGCCTCAACCCGCTGCTCCAGGACTCCGGCATGATCACCCACCCGGTCGCCCTCTACCTGGGGTTCACGGGCTTCACGGTGCCGTTCGCCTTCGCCATGGCCGCGCTGATCGTCGGGCGCACCGGCGAGGAGTGGATCACCATCACGCGTCGCTGGACGATCATCGCCTGGTATTTCCTCGCCCTCGGGCTGCTCATCGGCGGCTGGTGGAGCTACCACGTGCTCGGCTGGGGCGGCTACTGGGCGTGGGACCCGGTGGAGAACGCCGCCTTCATGCCCTGGCTCACGGCCACGGCGTTCCTGCACTCGGTGATGATCCAGGAGCGGCGGCGCATGCTCAAGCTCTGGAACCTCAGCCTCATCATCCTGACCTTCGGGCTCACGATCTTCGGCACCTTCCTCACGCGCTCGGGAATCATCGGCTCGGTGCACTCCTTCACGCAGGGATCGATCGGCATCTTCTTCCTGGGCTTCCTGGCACTCGTCCTCCTCGGCTCCTTCTCGCTGCTCGCCTCGCGTGTGGAGCACCTGCGCGCCGAGGGCGCGCTCGACTCCGTCGTCTCGCGCGAGTCCACTTTTCTGCTGAACAACCTCTTCCTGGTCGCCGCCACCTTCACCGTCTTCTTCGGGACGGTCTTCCCGCTCCTGTCCGAGGCCGCGCGCGGCGTCAAGGTCAGCGTGGGCGCACCGTTCTTCAACCTGGTCAACATTCCGGTCTTCCTCGCGCTGCTCTTCCTGATGGGCGTGGGGCCGCTCATCGCCTGGCGCCGAGCCTCCGCTGAGAGCCTCAAGCGCAACTTCCTCAAGCCCGTCCTCGCGGGCCTCGTGGCCGCGGCGGCGTTGCGAGCGGTCGGCGTGGGCAACGGGCTCGTGCTGGCGACGATGGCCCTCGTCGTCTTCGTCGCCGGCACCATCGCGCTCGACCTCTTCCGCGCGGTGCGGGCGAGACGGCGCACCGGTGACGGCTGGGGCGACGCCACCTGGGGCCTGCTGCTCCGGCAGAACCGGCGGTACGGAGGCTTCATCGTCCACCTGGGGATTCTCGTCGTCGCGCTGGGGGTGGCGGGCTCGCAAGCCTGGTCGGTGCAGACCGAAGTCACTCTCGACAAGGGGAAGAGCGTGGAGCTGGCCGGCTACCACGTGCGGTTCGACGGGCTCTCGGCCTCCGAGGAGTCCAATCACGCCAAGGTCACCGGCGCGTTCACGATCACCAACGGGCGCGCGGGCAGCGACGTGCTCTACCCCGCGAAGAAGTTCTACCCGCAGGACCAGAACCCCATCGCGGCGGTGGACTACCGGCTCGGTTTCTTCGAGGACGTCTACCTCGTGCTGGGCGACTTCGCCACTGACGGCTCCCACGCGACGGTCAAGCTCCAGGTCAACCGCATGGTATCCTGGCTCTGGCTGGGCGGCCTGGTGCTCACGCTCGGGGCGGCGCTGGCCATCCTGCCGGAGGCGCGGAGGACGGCGTGAGGGCATCCAGGCTGGGGTGGGCGATTCCCGCCGCCGTGGTGCCGGTTCTGATGCTGCTGGCCTACGGCTTCAAAACGGACCCCCACGAGATCCCCTCGCCGCTCCTCGGCAGGCCGGCAACGGCCTTTTCGCTGACGACGTTCGCCGGCGCACCCGTGAGCCTCGAGGGCCTCCGCGGTAAGGTCGTGATGCTGAACTTCTGGGCCTCGTGGTGCGTGCCGGCCTGCTATGACGAAGCGCCGGCCCTCGAGCGTACCTGGCGCGAGTACAAGGACAAGGGCGTCGTGGTCGTCGGCGTCGACATCCAGGACAAGGAAGAGGCGGCGCGAAAGTTCCTCGCCGAGTTCGGCCACAGCTTCCCGAACGCGCCCGACCCCGCCGGCCGGGTTGCCGTCAGCTACGGTGTCTACGGCGTGCCGGAGACCTTCTTCATCGACCGCAAGGGGCGCGTGCGCTTCAAGAAAGTGGGACCCCTGTCCGACGAGTTCGCCCGACAGCACCTGGACGCGCTTCTCAAGGAGCCATCGTGAGGCGGAGCCTGGCCGGGGTAGCCGCGGCCGCCGTGCTGGCCGCCGCGTCCGCGTGGGCCGCGCAGCCGCCGCGCGCGGCCGCCCCAGCGTCCGCGGCCGCTCGAGTCGACGAGCAGACGGTCCACGACGTAGCGTCCGAGCTCCGTTGCGTGGTCTGCCAGAGCCTCTCGGTGGCGGACTCTCCATCCGAGACCGCCAATCAGATGCGCGGCATCATCCGCGAGCGACTGGCCGCGGGTGAGAGCCCGGAGCAGGTCCGCGCCTACTTCGTCGAGAAGTACGGCGATTGGATCCTGCTCTCGCCGCCCAAGTCCGGCTTCACCCTCCTCGTCTGGGTCCTGCCCTACGTGGGACTCGGCATCGGCCTGGTCCTGATCACGGTCTTGGTCCGTCGCTGGAGCCGGGCGCCTCACCCAGCCGTTCCGGCACAGATCGACCCTGCCATGCGGGAACGCATCCGCCGAGAGATGTCGGAGATGGACAAACCATGACCGCGGCGCAGTGGATCGTCATCGCGGCGATCGGCCTGCCCGCGCTCGCGATCGTCCTCTGGCCGCTCCTGCGTGGGAGCGCGGGTCGCGAGGCCGCGCAGTCCGCGGCGCCACCCGACCGCCGGCTCGAGCTTGCGGAAGAGAAGGCCGCGACCTACCGTGCCCTCAAGGAGCTCAGCTTCGACCACGAGGCGGGGTCACTCTCGGACGACGACTTCCAGGGGCTGCGGGACAGGTACGAGGCACGTGCTGCGGACCTGCTCTCCAAGCTCGATGCCCTGGGCAACCTCCCGGCACCGCCGCCCGCAGCCGCGCGCCTGGAGGCGGCGCCCCGATCCTGGACCCGCAGTCCCGCGGCCATTGCCGTCGGCGGCGTGGCACTCCTCGGGCTGGGCATCGCTCTCGGAGCGGGCGTGAGCCGCTACACCACGCCTGACGAGACCGCGACTCGGCCGGGCGGCCTCATGCCCGGCCCCGCGCTGCCCGATCCCGGCCCGCTCATGCCGGGAGCGCCGGGCACGGGGGCTGCCGCCGGCAGAACCATTCCGCCCGAGATCATGGCCAGGATGCTCGCGGCGGCGCGCCAGAGCCTGATGGAGGGGCGCTATCAGGAGGCGATCGCGGCCTACCAGGCCGTGCTGGCGCGCGACACCAAGAACGTGGACGCCATGACGCACCTGGGGCTCATCGTCGCCATGGGTGGCCACGCCGACGCCGCGCTCGAGACGTTCGACAAGGCGCTCAAGATCGACCCCACGTACCCGCCCGCGCTCCTGTACAAGGGACAGGTGCTCTACGAGGTCAAGCGCGACTACGCAGGAGCCATCAAAGCATGGGAGCGCTTCGTCACGCTCACGCCTCCCGGCGAGGACCGCCAGCGCGTCGCCGTGCTCATCGAGGAAGCCCGCGGCAAGTCGAAGAGCCGCTAGCTCCCGCAGCGCGCGATGGTGAGCGCGGTCTCGGTGACGCCGGGATCCGCGGCCACGAGCCAGCCGCGGTCGAGCGACTGCACCACGATCACTCCATACGCTGCGAGCCCGCGCCCGGCCGCGTGCTGCTCCACCGCCAGCCACACCTCTTCGAGCCGCGCTATGCCGGTCGGCCTCAGCGCGTCGATGCGGGCCCGCGCGCCGGGGAGGAGGCGGACGAGATGGATGTGGAGCTGGTCCTGGGTGCGGAGCGCGGGCGGATTGATGAGGAGGGCGATCTCCCGCTCGTCCTGCATGCGACTGCGCGCCACGTCCCAGCCGAAGCGCCAGAGGCCTTCGGGCCGCCGCGGGTCCTCCGGTCCCCTGACGGGATAGCGCGGCATGGCGAGACCGTGGACGAAGCCGTCGGGGCAGCCGCACATCTTGAGGTCCCGGATCCCGACGTACTCCTCGGTCTCGGCCCAGACCTCGGTCGTACGAGTGCACGGGTATTGGAGATCGCACGTCCCGGCCTGAGGCGAGGGGCAGCGCGCGCAGTAGCGGGGCGCTCGCGTGTCGAGGCAATCGGTCACGATGCGCAGCAGCGCGTCGCGCGGGGAGCCGGCCGAGGCACAGGCCGCGGCCAGGACGAGCACAAGGAAGGCGAAGGAGGGGCGCATGCTGTCGGTTCCCGCGGCGAGAGTAGCAGAGTCCGGCGGGGCGCAAGATCCTCCACCGGAGGAGCGCCCGCGGACGGCGTGCTATCCTGAAGCTCGCCATGACGAAAGCCGCCGACGCCGCGGCCCGCATCGAGGCTCTCCGGGAGGCGATACACCGCCACAACTACCTCTACTACGTCGAGGACCGTCCCGAGATCGCCGACGCCGAGTACGACCGGCTTCTCCGGGAGCTCCGCGGGCTCGAGGAAGCGCATCCGGAGCTGATCACGCCAGACAGTCCCACCCAGGGCGTGGGCGGGCGGGTCGGCGCGGCCTTCGCGCCCGTCGAGCATCTGGTCGCCATGCTCTCGCTGGACAACGCGATGAGCCCGGAATCCCTGCGCGAGTTCGAAGCGCGGGTCCGCCGCGCCCTTCCCCAGGCCACGCTCGATTTCGTCTGCGAGCCCAAGATCGATGGTCTCGGCGTGGCTCTACTGTACGAGCGCGGGCGGTTCATGCGCGGCGCCACGCGCGGGGACGGGCGAATCGGCGAGGACATCACGCAGAACCTCCGCACCATCAAGGCCATCCCGTCGGTGCTTCACGGGCCGCTCAAGGACGCGAAACGGCTCGAGGTGCGCGGTGAAGTCTACATGCCGCGCGAGGCCTTCGCCCGGCTCAACGCCAGGCTCGAAGAGGCGGGCGAGACCACGTTCGCCAATCCCCGCAACGCCGCCGCGGGCGCCGTGAGGCAGAAGGACCCGGCGATCACCGCGACGCGGCCGCTCGAGATCTTCCTCTACCATGTGAGCGTCCTCGAGCCCGTGCTTTTCGACTCCCAGTGGGAGCGACTGGAAGCCTTGAGGAAAAGCGGATTCGCGGTCAACCCGCGCTCCGAGCGCTGCCGCGACATCGACGAGGTGATCGCCTACGGCGCGCGACTCGAGGCGGAGCGGGATGAGCTCGAGTACGACGCCGACGGCGCGGTCGTCAAGGTCAACGACCTCGCGCAGCAGCGCCGGCTCGGCGCCACCGCCCACCATCCCCGATGGGCCATCGCCTACAAGTTCGCCGCCCGCCAGGCGACGACCCGGGTGACGGGCATCTCGATCAACGTGGGCAAGACGGGGGCGCTCACGCCGGCCGCGCACCTCGAGCCCGTCGAGCTGGCCGGGGTGACCGTGAGCAATGTCAGCCTCCACAACGAAGACGAGGTGCGCAAGAAGGACGTGCGCGTGGGCGATACCGTGCTGATCGAGCGCGCGGGCGACGTCATCCCCTACCTGGTCCAGGTCGTGACGTCCAAGCGGCCCGCCGGCACGACGCCATTTCACATGCCGCGCACCTGCCCAGTCTGCGGCGCCCCCGCCGAGCGCCCGGAAGGCGAGGCCATCTGGCGGTGCACCAATGTCGCCTGCCCGGCCCAGCTCAAGGAGCGGCTCTTCCACTGGGGCGGGAGGCGCGCCATGGACATCGAACACCTGGGCGAGATCGTCATCAACCAGCTCGTGGATCGCGAGATGGTCAAGGACTTCGGCGACCTCTACGAGCTCGACGTCGAGCAGCTGGCCGGCCTCGAACGGATGGCGAAGAAGTCGGCGGGCAACCTCGTCGACGCCATCCAGGCTTCGAAGGGTCGCGGGCTTTCCCGCGTACTCAACGGCCTCGGCATCCGGATGGTGGGCGAGCGCGCCGCGCAGCTCCTCGCCGCGCGCTTCGGCAGCATCGACCGTCTCGAGAAGGCGAGCGGCGACGAGATCAGCGAGATCCCCGGCATCGGGCCCAAGATCGCCGAGTCGGTGGCTCGCTTCTTCCAGGAGGAACGGAACAGGAAGACCATACGGCACCTCCGCGGGGTCGGCCTCGATCTCACCGAGAAGGGCGTCTCCGACACGCCGGGTCCTCTCACGGGCAAGACTCTGGTCCTCACGGGCGGGCTGCGCGGCTTGACCCGCGACGAGGCCAAGGACGCGGTCCTGCGTCTCGGCGGGCGCGTCACGGGCACCGTCTCGAGAAAGACCGACTACGTGGTCGTGGGTGAAGACGCAGGGTCGAAGGCCGATGACGCCAAGCGTCTCGGCGTGACCATGCTGGACGAGGCCCAGTTCCTCTCACTCATCGGGCGCTCCGCGTGAAAGCGCTCGCGCCGGCTCTGGCCGTGATTCTTCTCATGCCGCTCCTCATGCCGGCGGCGGCCGCCGCCCAGGACAAGCCGCGCCCCTCGCGGCAGCAGGCGCTCCGCGATCTCACGAGCGCCGACGTCGAGGCGCGCCGTTTGGCCGCGGCCTGGATGGGCGAGCTCGGCACGCCGGCCGAGCTGCCCGCGCTCTTCAAGACACTCCGAGATCAGGACGACCTCGTGCGCGCCCTGTCCGAGAACTCGATCTGGCAGGTATGGAGCCGCTCGGGCGATCCCAAGGTGGACGGCCTCTTTGCCGTCGGCGTGGAGCAGATGAACCACGGCCAGGGCCAGGCCGCCATCGACACCTTCACCGAGATCATCAGGCTCAAGCCCGATTTCGCAGAGGGGTGGAACAAGCGCGCCACCGTCTACTTCTTGATCGGCGAGTACGACAAGTCCCTCCGCGACTGTGACGAGGTGGTAAAGCGCAATCCGCAGCACTGGGGAGCGCTGTCCGGCTACGGGCAGATCTATCTCCACCTCGACAAGCCCGAGCAGGCGCTCGCCTACTTCGAGCGCGCCGTCGCGGTCAACCCCAACCTCCACCAGCTCGAGTCCATGATCGAGCAGCTCAAGCAGGCGCTCATCGAAAAGCGGAAAGGAACCATCTAAGCCGGCCAACCGCAGGACAAGCCAGTCAACCGCGACAAGCCAGCCACCCGCAGGACAAGGAGGAACCGCCAGTGCCGCTCACGACCCAGCAGGTCGACGCGCTCAAGAAGATCACCAGCCCCAGCGTGGCCAATGCCATAGAGACCTTCAAGGTCAGGCCTCGCGAAGAGGGCAACGTCTCCTCGGAGATCCGCGGGCTCTTTCCCGAGCTCGGGCCGCTCGTGGGCCACGCCGCCACCTGCGTGATCCGGGCCGAGCACGGCCCCATCGACGGCCACCGCGCGAGCCTCTACGGCTGGTGGGACTTCGTCATGAGCATCCCCGCCCCGCGCGTCATCGTCGTCCACGACATCGACGAGCCGCGGGGGCAGGGCGCCCAGTGGGGCGAGGTGCAGGCGAACATCCATCGCGCGCTCGGCTGCGTGGGCGTGGTCACCGACGGGTCCGTCCGCGATCTCGACGAGGTGCGCGCGCTCAAGTTCCAGTTCGCCGCCGCGCACATCTCCGTCTCCCACGCCAACGTCCACATGGTCGACTTCGGCATCCCCGTCAAGGTCGGCGGGGTCTGGATCAAGCCGGGCGACATCGTCCATTTCGATCAGCACGGTGTCGTGACCATCCCGCCCGAGATCGCCGGCGGCATTCCCGAGGCCATCGCCAAGGTCGAGGCCGACGAGAAGAAGATCATCTCCACCTGCCAGGCCCCCGGCTTCACGCCGGACAAGCTCAAGGAGCTCTACAAGCAGATCCGCCCCGGTACCTATTAGCGGTACCTGAAGCCCGGGGCCCTGGGGTCTACTTTGCCAGCCTGACCGCCACCTGCACCGGGTCGGGGAGCGAGCCCGGATCCGACTCCAGCTGCCAGGAGCCGATCTGGGCAAGGCCGCGGGTCAGCTCCGCATAGCCCGAGCGCGGGACCACCAAGAGCATCGTGGAGGCCGATTCCGGGCGGAGACTCTTCCCGCCGATTCGGGCAAGCAGGGTTCTGACATCGCGCGCGGCGGCTCTCCGGTCGGGAACGGAGAGATGGACGACTATGTCCGTGCCGGGAGTCGCGGCCTCAGCGACCGATTCTACCGGAGGCTCGGCCTTGGCCGCAGGCGCTCGAGGAGCGCGCATGACCTTCACCACACCCGGCTGCTCCGGCTTGACAACCGCCGTGACAGGAGTTGGCGCCACCGGTTCAGGGGGTGCTGCTCGAACGCGCCTCTCCTCGGTCGAGACGGACGCGGTTGGCGGCGCGCTCTGAGGCTGAGCGAGCGAATCATCGTACCCTCGCTGCCAGCCGGGCGTGCCGGGCGATGCGCTCCGGACATTGGCGAGCCAACCCTCGTGCCCCCAGTGCCAGGCGTAAATACCGAACGCCATGAGCGCCACGAGGACGGCGGTGACGACCGCGAGCCTGATCGGCCTCCGCCGGAGTCCGGTCCGAGCGGAGCGAGGCACCCGCACCGTGGCCCCGGGCCGGCGCGCCTGATTCAGAGGTGCCATCTGGTAGAGATGATCCAGCATCTGACCACACTCCGCGCACTGACTCACATGCGACTCCACGGTGGCCCACTCCGTCAGGCTCGGGTTGCCAACGAGGAGCTCCGAAAATCGTTCGCGAGCTTCATGGCAGTTCATGTTCCAGCAACCTCCCGCCTTGAGCTTTCGTGAGACCGAGGGAGCCGCGACGCGAGGAGTCGACGCGCCCGCTCAGACCCGCCCCGCGGCATGAGACCTAGCAACTGGCATGCCCAGTCCCGAAGGCCCGAGTCGCAGGGAAGAACTCAGCGATTTCAGCGTGAAGACGTCGGGGCAGATATCCCAGAGAAAAAACAACCCAGTATCGTCGCGTTCTCCGGCAGTAGGAATTACACGACGCCCCCGGGCAGCGCCAGGAACACGCCCGGCAGCGAGAAGAGCCCGATCAGCCAGCCGAGCTCCGTATTGCCGATGCGGAGCCGCTCCATCAGCAGAGGCGAGACGGCGCCGACCGACTGGAACTGAAAGCCCATGGCCGTTCGGACGAAGGTCAGGACGGCGAGCGCGAGCCAGCGATTCCCGGAGGCGTCTACCGGCACGCCCGTTCAAGCGCTCGCAGGAACATGCCGTATCTTACGTTGCCGCCGGAACGCCGCCGGTGTATTTTCCATGCACGTTCCCATGATCGAGATCCGCCTGCCCCGCACCACCGATGCCACCGGCTGCGCCGAGCTGGCCGCGCTCGTCATCGGCGAGGACCGCGCCGGCCCCTTCATCAAATCGCACATGGAGCGCCACCACCTGATCGTAGCCGAGGCGGACAAGGAGATCGTGGGCTTCCTCGCCTACCGCACGGACTGGTTCCAGTGCACCTTCGTGAGCCTGGTCGTGGTGAGGGAGGACTTTCGTCGAAAGGGCATCGCCCGCGAGTTCTTCAAATCGGTCGAGGCCGTGTCACCGTCGCCACGCGTGTTCTCCTCCACCGAGGAGACCAACGCGGCGTCCATCCGCTTGCACACGGCGCTGGGCTTTCAACCCAGCGGCCACATCGACAACCTGCCCCAGGGCACGCGAGAGCTTCTCTTCTACAAGCGCATCCCGCCGCGCTCCATCCGCTGAAGGAGACATCCTGTCCATCCGGCGAACGCTGCGCGCGCGATGGGGCATCGTCGCGGCGCCGGCGCTCCTCTACATCTTCTCGTATTTCCACCGCGTCGCCCCGGTCGTGGTGGCGGGCGATCTCATGCAGGCGTTCGCGATTCCCGCGGCGACGCTCGGCACGCTCATCGCCGTCTATCCCTACTGCTTCGTCGTCATGGCGCTGCCCAACGGCACCCTGGCGGACACGCTGGGCCCCCGCCGGATGCTGGCGCTGGGCGGCGTGACCATGGCCGCCGGCAGCATGCTCTTCGGGGCGGCGCCCGCCTTCTGGATCGCCGTCGCGGGGCGCCTGCTCGTGGGCGTGGGCGCTTCGACCATGCTCATCGCCTCGCTGCGCCTGGCGTCGGAATGGTTCCCCCCGCGCGAGTTTGCGACGGTGGCGGGATCCAGCCAGAGCATCGGCGCCTTCGGCGCCATCGTGGGCACGGGACCGCTCGCCCTCGTGGTCGAGGCCATCGGCTGGCGGCGGTCCTTCATCGGCATCGGCGCCATCACCCTCCTGCTCGCCGTGGCCTGCTACGTCTTCATCCGCGACCGGCCCGAGGACCTGGGCCTCCCGCGGGTCGCCGACGGGCCGCGCGCTCCCGCGCCGTTGCTTCGCGAGACGCTCGCGGCGATTCCGGGCATCGCCGCCAACCCGCGCTCCTGGCCCATCCTCCTCATGGGCTCGGCGATCTACGGCGCCTTCGTGCCCTTCTTCGGACTCTGGGGCGTCCCGTATCTCGCGCAGGTCTACGCCATGTCGCGCGTGGCCGCCTCCAACGTACTCATGATGACGGCGCTGGGACTCCTGATCAGCGCGCCGCTGATCGGCTGGATCTCCGATCGCTGGCTGGGGCTCAGGCGCCCGCCGCTCATCGCGGCGACGGCGCTCTTCGCCGCGGTCTGGGCGCTGCTGGCGCTGCCCCGCACTCCGGTGCCGCCCGAGTGGCTCGGCCCCCTCTGCTTCCTGCTGGGATTCGCCTCTGGAGGGGTTTCGCTGGTCTTCCCCTGCATCCGCGAAGTCAATGACCCGCGCCACGTAGGCGTCGCGCTGGGCTCGCAGAACCTGCCCATCTTCCTGGGCTTCGCCGTCATGCAGTGGCTCACCGGCGTCCTGCTCGACGCCAACTGGGCGGGCGCCACGGTCTCGGGGAGCCGCGTCTACCCGCTCGAGGCCTACCGCGCCGCCTTCACGCTCTGCTTCGCCGTCGCCCTCGCCTCCTTCCTCATGGCCTGCCTGACGACGGAAACGCGCTGCCGGAATGTCTGGGCGCAGGCTCACCCTCACGCCTGAAGGGATCGAGCTCGCGTACCGTCACGGGATCTTCCCGATGGCGGACGAGCGCTCGGGCGAGGTCCTCTGGTTCAGGCCGGACCCGCGCGCCGTGATTCCGCTCGACGGCTTCCACGTCTCGCGCTCGCTCGCACGCACGCTCAGGCGCGGCCGCTTCGAGGTCCGCGTGGACACGGCCTTCGCGACCGTGATGCGCAGCTGCGCCGATCGGCCCGAAGGCTCGTGGATCTCAGAGCGCTTCGTGGAAGTCTACGGGGCGCTGCACCGCGCCGGCAAGGCTCACAGCGTGGAAGCGTGGCGCGACAGGCGGCTGGTCGGCGGCGTGTACGGCCTCGCCCTCGGCGGAGCCTTCATGGCGGAGAGCATGTTCCACCGGGAGACCGATGCCTCGAAAGTGGCGCTCGCCGCCCTCGTTGGACGCCTCAGCGAGCGGGGCTTCACCGTCCTCGACGTCCAGTACATGACGCCGCACCTGGAGAGTCTCGGCGCGGTCGAGATCACCCGGCGCGAGTACGAGCGGAGGCTCGAGCGGGCGCTCGCTCTCGACCGGACCTTCGTCTAAACCACTTCATCCTTCCGTGAGAGGACTTCGCCGAATCGGGAGAGGGCGGGAGCCGGGAGCGTCTTGTAGACCTCGTCGAGCCGGAGGTTGATCTCGCGGTTGGCCAGCGCGAAGAGGCTGCGCCCCTCGGCGTCGCCTTCGACCAGAAACGGCCCGATCCTGTCCACCTCGAGCACCCAGAGCGCCTGGGCGATACCCAGCTCCTTCAGCCAGTGGACGTCGATGACGCGCTTGATGCTCCGTCCATACATGGCGCCCAGGCCGTAGCCGACCGTCGTCAGGTACACGGCGCCGTGGGGCACGAACCACTCACGATAGGCCAGCTCCGTGAGTCCCGCCTTGCCCACGATGACCTTGGCGCCGGAGCGCTCGAACCAGGCCGTCATGGACTTGCCGAAGCGGAAGGACGCCGTGGCCGTCACGGCCTCGACGGCATAGGACCCGTCGGGCCGCACCGAGGCCGCGGGCGAGCAGTGGAAGTTGACGTTGGTCAGCTCGCGGACGCCGGCGGGCAGCGGCACGTTCTTCTCGACGACCTGGCGGTACACGCCCTCGCGCGCCGTGTAGAGCGCGCCCGAGAGATACACCACGTCGCCGAGCTTGAGCGAGCGAATCGCCTCGGTCGTGATGGGAGTCGTGAGCTGGATTTCGTTCATCTCCACGTCGTCGAGGCGCCGGATCTCTGTCATTCGATGCCCTGCCGCCTGTAGTAATCGGTGAACCACGCCGGGTCCGTCCTGACCTCGACCGTGCCGACCGGGTGGAGGCGCGCCGTCGAGCGGCGCGAGGACAGGCAGAACTGGTGCATGGCGATGGGCATGCCGCCCGTGTGCGTGTGCGCGAGCTCGACGTGGGTCGCCACCACCATGGAGGTGCCGGCGAAGCCCATGGCGCCGATGCCGATGTGGTTGCCGAGCGCCGTCAGCTCATCCTCGAGCGCGGCGGCGGACGGATCCGGGTTGCGGCTACCGACCGCCCGGAGACACGCCGCCTCTTTGCCGAGCCGCATGCACGTGTCCTTCGAGCCGCCGATGCCGATGCCCACGATGGCGGGCTGGCACGCGAGCCCGCGCTTCCCGGATTCTACCAGCGTGTCCACGAAGAAGCGCTTGATGCCCGGAAGCCCGTCGCCGGGGAACAGCATGCGCCAGTCGGTGCCAAAGAGCCCGCCCTTGTGGACCGTGGTCAGGTCGAGCCAGTCGCCGCCGGGCTCGATCGAGTAGGTCACCTCGGGGGCGTGGTAGCCGACGTTGTTGTTCTGGTCCTCGCGCGTCAGCGGGTGCACGCGGTTCGGGCGGAGCGGGATCGAGGCAGTGGCGTCGGCCGTCGCCCGCCTGAGCGCGCGCTCGAGAGCGACCAGGCCGCCTTCGACGACGGCCTCGTTGCCCAGCTTGACGTAGTAGCGGGGCAGACCCGTGTCGGCGCACATGGGGCGCCGCTCGGCCGTGGCGATGTCCCAGTTGTCGAGCATCTCGTCGAGCACGAAGCGCGCGAGGCGGTTCTTCTCACGGTCGCGCGCGAGGCGCACGCCCTCGCGGTAGTCGGGCGGGATGTCGATGGCCGCGCGGTCCATCAGCTCGCGCGCGGTGTCTTCGATCAGCTTGGCGGGGATGGCGGCCATATACGGGTCATTCTACTCAGCACTCGCCTCGCCGCTCAGGAGAGCGTCTCAGCTCGAACTGCGGCGCTCGTCGCGGCGGAGCTTGTACTCGATGGAATCGACGAGGGCCTGCCAGGAGGCTTCGATGATGTTGTCGGCCACCCCGACGGTACCCCACGTCTCGTCGCCGTCGCCGGAGGTGATGAGCACGCGCGTCTTGGCCGCGGTGCCCTTGGACTCGTCGAGGATGCGCACCTTGTAGTCCAGCAGGCTCATCTCGCGGAGGTTCGGGTAGAACTCCTCGAGGGCCTTGCGGAGCGCGTGGTCGAGCGCGTTGACCGGCCCGTGGCCGGAGGCGGCCGTGTGCTCGGCCATGCCCTTGACCTTGAGCCGGACCGTCGCTTCGGCCACGGGCTCGCCGCCGTCGCGCTCCTCCTCGACGATGACCCGGAAGCCGTCGAGGTCGAAGTAGGGCTTGTGGTTGCCGAGGGCGCGCTCCATCAGGAGCTCGAAGGACGCCTCGGCGCCCTCGAACTGGAAGCCCTCGTCCTCCATGCGCTTCAACATCTCGAGGATGCGGCGCGCCTCGGGCGTGTTCTTGTCGAGGTCGATGCCGTACTCCTTGGCCTTCCAGAGGATGTTCGACTGCCCGGCCAGCTCCGAGACCAGCACCCGCCGGTGGTTGCCCACCGCCTCCGGATCGATGTGCTCGTAGGTCTCCGCGTGCTTGAGGACGGCGGAGACGTGGATGCCGCCCTTGTGGGCGAAGGCCGAGTCGCCGACGTAGGGCTGCGATCCCCACGGCCG